>Ga0157372_10001283_pt1 | contig 27148 bp, 16 predicted proteins | sample C55metaG_FD_115307 | JGI IMG/M metagenome (GOLD analysis project Ga0157372, IMG submission 115307) | Corn rhizosphere microbial communities from Kellogg Biological Station, Michigan, USA - C5-5 metaG | ecosystem: Host-associated > Plants > Roots > Rhizosphere > Soil | place: USA: Michigan...
CTACCGGCTCTGCCAGCGGCAGAACCGGCCGCCATCACTCCTTCGCTGCGCGAATTTCTGGCTGCGGCGATTCCGGTTGGCGCGTCCGTTGCGCAATTGCAACAGGCGCGGGGGCTGCTGACGTGGGGCTGCGAGCACCTGGCGCGGGAGATGGGAGCGATGGCCGTTGATCCCGATCCGGTAAATCAATCGCGCGAGAATGCAATTCAACTCATCATGGGTGCGCCAACATCGTTCGCCATGACAGATGCGTTTCGCGCCTTTATTGAGCAATTGCGGCAATACGTCATGCAGCTGTTCAGCCAGCGAGAGCAGAAGATCGTAAGCGAAACGCATCGATTGGTGCGCGAGCTTGGACCTGAGCGAGTCACGATCCAGGACATCGCACATAATCTCAAGCTTTCCACAGGGCATCTCGGCCGGCTGTACAGTCGGACGACCGGGAAAACGCTGGAGGAGTACCTGATACGGCAGAAGCTTGAATTGGGCAAACGGCTTTTGCTTGATCCACGGCTACATGTTTCGGAGGTGTCGGATCGCTGCGGTTTTTGCAATCCGGCTTATTTTTCTTCAGTTTTCAAGAAGTATATGCACTGTACTCCGCGGGCGTTTGCGAATCAGCCACACGGCTGGAGTAATAAGGAGATTGGTGTGGCTGATTCGCAGAGCGTTTCCGGATAGCGAGAAAAGCACATGCGCACTTTGGTGTATACCGCTCCACATAGGATGACGATGGAAGAGCGGGACCGGCCTGTGGTGGGTTCGGATGAGGTGGAGATTGCGGTCGCCGCAGCGGGAATCTGCGGCTCAGATGTTTCCGGATTTCTGGGACACAGCCGCCGGCGGAATCCGCCACTCGTGCTCGGCCATGAACTGGTAGGAAGAACGTCGGACGGGAAGCGGGTAGTTGCAAATCCCTTGATCAGTTGCGGGCGCTGCACCGCATGCCTGAGCGGCGCTCAGAACCTGTGTACAAGCTGGCGGCTGCTGGGAATGGATCTAACAGCCGGGTGCTATGCGGAGTACGTGTCGCTGCCACGATCACAGGTGTACGCCATTCCCGACGAACTGAGCGATGCAAAGGCGGTGATTGCGGAACCGCTTGCAAATATAGTTCACCTGTTTCGCATCGCGGCTCCTACCCCGTTCTTCCGAATGGGCATTGTGGGCGGAGGGACGATGGGATCACTGGCGCTCCTGGCTGCGAAGCGACTTGGCGTACGAGAGATCCTGGTGCAGGACCTGAGCGATGCGCGATTGGCAGTGGCCCGCAAGATGGGTGCGTCGGCTGCTTTGAATGTGTCGAGCGAGGAAGGCAGGGCGGAGGCTCGGCGCATTGCCGGGAACGGGTTTGACCTTATGCTTGATGCCTCCGGTGTTGGCGCGGCGCGGCAGGCTGCGTTCGATCTCTGCCGGCCCGGCGGAACGGTTGTGCTCCTCGGAATGGGAGCGGAGAAGAGCGAGATCGATTTCGTGACGAGTATCCGCAAGGAACATCGGGTGGTGATGTCGTTTGCATACACCCCGGCGGATTTTGAGCGTTCTCTTGCTCTATTGACGGCTGGAGAAATCGATCTGACGCCATGGACGCTTGAGATGGCTCTTGAACAAGGCCAGGAGGCCTTCGACCGGATCACGACAAATCCCGGAGACACGCTGAAGATAGTGTTGCGCGTGCATTGAGCACTCGAGATTCAATCAGGAAGGTGTTCTGATGAACACGCGTAAGTTTCGTTTGCTGGCCTTGTCGTTCTCCATGTCATCTGGGCTTCTCGCGCAGAAGGCGCTTCCCCCAGTTCATGATGGCGCGGTTCTGTCAGGACCGGGGGAGTTCCGCCATGACGGTGAGTTGTTTATTGAAGGCCGGGTCACGTTGCGTCACATGACCTTACATCTGCGCGGACCGATTCGGGTTGGGGCAGGTGCAATCCTGGAATTCGACGACGTTCATCTGCTGGTGTCAGACGAGACTGGCGCGCCGAACGGAACGAGTGGGTTGAGGTGCGAAGGGCCGGCACACGTGACCATTCTGCGGTCAACGATGGTTCCGGAGGGCGCGGCGCATCCCATGTGGCAGCTCAAGGGCGATGTGGATGTGGATGGATTCGCTACTACGAATTCGGAATTTCATCTCGACCATACGCATGCGCGGCTCAAGGGTTTGAAGATCTTTGAGCTTGAGATCTCGCACGAGAGCCGGGTGACCGCGCATGGGCTGCAACTGGTATTTCTATCGACGCATACGGGGGAGGAAGACCATTTGCAGTTCGAGGATGTTCCGGTGGACCGCGCTTTTACGCGGACGCTGGACCTCGGATCGGGGGCGCATGCGGAGCTGACGGATGCGCGCATACAGTACTTCCTGCTATACGTGCACGGACGGTCCAGCGCTGAGCTGTCGCACATGGAGCGTGTGCAACTGGCGCTCTCGCCGGATTGCGAAGGAACATTGCGCCTGCTGAAGGGGCGACTTGGATCTGCCGCAGAGCCGGAGGTGTTTCCCAAGCCGCACGCTTCAAACTGCCCATTCCACATCGGGCTGAACGACGTAAATGTGGACACGTGGGACGTCTATGCAGGCGGGCACGCGAAGCTCACGCTGAACGATTCACAGATTGATGAACTGATCGCGAGCGGCTCTGCCGATATCAAGGTAGTCAACTCGACTGTGTATGCCGACTGGCTCGGCGTTAACGACGGTGCGAAGATGACCATCGAGAACTCGACGGTAGGCGCTCTGAGCCTGGCGGGCAGGCGGCCCGATCTGGCTACAAGTCAGATCCGGGTTACGGGCCGAGGTCATGCAGAATTTACGAAGGTCCGGTTTGATTGCGGCATTGTGGCCGAGGACGATGCGTTCGTTTCGATCGCGCAAGCGCTTCGGCCTCCGAAATACATGCGGAAGTCAGGGCATGCTGTGATCCGGACACATGGCCCTCGAAACCAGTGATAGCTCATCGATCTCGAAGTGGTGCCTATTTCGGCACGAAGCGGTAACGTTCGATGGTCTCGTCGTTGAGCGTGACACCGAGGCCGGGTGCCTGCGGAATGCGGACATAGCCATCCTCCTCGAGGAGGAAATGCTCGCGCGTGGTCTGCCAGCGCAGGGGCGAGTGGCTAAGCGAAAACTCAAGCGGCTCTTCATTCGGTTGCGCTGCGAGGAAGTGCAGATTGGCAGCGATCTCGATGTTGGTTTTATAACCGTGGGTGATGACACGCTTACCGCGCGCGTAAGCGGCTGAGGCTATTTGCTGAATCCCGGTGAAGCCACCTACCTGGGAGATATCGGGCTGGCAGATGCTAGCGCCGCCCCGGTCCATCATCTCGACGAATTCCCGTACATGCGTGAGCCCAAGGTCGCCGACTCCCGTCGGTATGCCGTGACGGCTCATCTCCAGATGGCCTTCCACATCATCGAGAGGCAAAGGAGCCTCAAGGAACCACAAGCCAATGGCGCGGTAGATCGGGAAAAGTTTCAGGCCATCCTGCACGGTCTTATATGAGAGCGCCGCGTCCACAATCAGATGTGCAGTATCACCGGCCTGTTTGCGTGCCGCTTCAAGAAGACGGCCTGTAAGAGCGATGTCATCGAGCCACCAGGGATCGGCTGCGAACTTGAAGTTGCGAAGTCTCCTGGCCTGGCCCTCGGCCACCTGGGCGCGCACCTCATCCGGCGTTTGGGCCATGGGATAGATGGTGCCGTAGGCGGGAACGCGATCGCGCCTCTTTCCGCCCAGCAGTTCGTGGATCGGTTTGCCCTCAAGCTTGCCTTTCAGATCCCAAAGCGCCAGATCTACGCCGCCGATGGCGTGCATGGCGAGACCGCGGCGGCCTACATAGTCGGTTGAATCGTACATGCGATGCCACAGTCCCACTGGATCCGAGGGGTCCTGCCCGACGAGCACGGCGGAAAGGGAACGAGCATGGTTGTGTGCGGAGGGGCCCTTCACGATGGCTTGGATAGCTGGCGCCAGGGACTCGGTTTCACCGATGCCCGTCATTCCTTCGTCGGTGTGAACCACCAGCACGCAATCGTCATACGAACCGTCGAAGAGCTCGATCAGCGGATCTTCAGCGCGCAGATGGATTGCCTCAACCGCTGTAATCTTCATGGCCATCTCCGGATGCAACGCGGTGATGATAAAGCGCGGCGCGTACACCAGGTAACGGTGAGCCACATAGACCGAAAGAATTATCCGTAAAACAGGCGCCGGGCGGCAGCTAATCCGTTGCCCGTTCTTCGGTGCTGCCGTTATGCTCGGCCAGTGGAATCCACGGCAACAGATTCGAAGCCGGCGTGGTCTAAGCGCATCCCCATTTGGCTTGTCTGGTCGCTTCTGACCATCGTGCTTTGGGGCACGTGGGGCCTTGTTTCGAAGATTGCTTCAGCCGGCGTCGATGCGTACATGAACCAGCTGCTCTATACGGCGGGTCTGGCGCCGCTCATGGTGTTTGTGGCGATCACGGTGCACCGGGAGCGAGGCGCAAAGGCCACCAACCGCGGCTTGGGCGTGTTCTGGGCGTTTCTAACCGGCATTTTAGGAGGCGTTGGCAATATCGCGTTCTTCCAGGCATTGGTGAAAGGCGGGAAAGCTTCAGTGGTTGCTCCGGTCACGGCGCTCTTTCCCATGGTCACGGTGCTGTTGGCCCTGATGTTTCTCAAAGAAAGACTGGGCCGCACGCAGTGGCTTGGTCTGGCGCTGGCTTTTGCGGCGATCTATATGTTGAGCGCTTAAGGACGAGGAGACACAAAATGCACGTCTGGCTTGCTTTCTCGGTCCTGGCGCTCGTTCTTTGGGGCATCACGGGAGTCACGCAGAAGCTCGCGACAAACCGGATTACAAGCGAAAGATCGTTCCTGTGGTTCTGCTGGGCGATGGTGGCCTTGTCTGTAGCGGTGCTGCTTGTGAAACATCTGCACTGGGGGTTGGGAAGGCTGATTGTAATCTGCTCGATCGCTGGCGGAGCGCTGAACGGACTCGGCGCGTGGACCAGCTTCCGCGCACTTGAGTCGGGCGGAAAGGCATCCATCGTGATCTCGCTCGTATCGTTGTATCCGCTACTGACCGTCGTGCTCGCGGTGCTGATCCTCGGCGAGCGTCTTACAATTCTTCAAACCGGCGGAGCGCTTACCGCCATCGTAGCAGCAATTCTGCTCTCGATCGAGACATCAGCGAAGGTCTGAATGGCGCGAATCAGTTTTCGTCTTCGGATCAGTCGATTCCGGGTCAGTTCTCGTCACCGGGGAGCATACGGCCGTCCTCGGCAATTCCACCGATCGAGCGCAGACCCTCCTGCACGGAGAACAACACGGTTGTAGAGAGAGTCTCCCCGGGTGCGAGGACCCGCGCTCTTCCGGAATCGATCATCGACTGAATCCGGAACGGGTAGCCGGTGGCAGGTTCGAGGACCGCGACGTTGAGATCGTTCCATCCACCGTGCGTGGCAAACAGCCAGCAGCTTGAGAACACCTGAGGATCGAAGCGCAAACCTGCAGCCAGACGCGTAGCCCTGTTTGTAAGGCCGCACCAGCCGTCCGAGAAGCCGGTGCCGTAAAAGAAATGCACTGCCCGCGAGGACACATGCGGAACGTTGCGCAGGTCCAGCGTTCCAGAATCGGTGGTGGCCAACGGCCAGTCGAAGATCTGCGGAGCAGTTTCAAGCGTGCCTTCGAAATCCCTCTCGCGGACGACCGTCATCGGCGGGAAATCTATTCGATGCTGGTCGGAAACCGCGAAGGCTGGGTGCAGCTTCCAGAGAAACGGCAGCGCTTTTGAGCCCGTGTTCGTGAGGCGATAGCGCACCTCGAGCACGCAACTATCCCGGCGCAGGTGCATCGAGCGCTCTGCAAGGAAATGCGTGATGGGCGTGCGAAAACTCAGATGAAGGCTCGCCGCGCCTTCCTGTTCCTGCGGCTCGGCCTCCCACGCGCCGGTCCAAAGTTCGCCGTGATCGGGTACCTGCAAACCGGCCAGCAGACCGGCTTCGTCGTTGGGGAACAAGTCGTCCCAGCCACCACACCAGTTGTCGTCATAGGACGTGTGCAATGCCTGGATCGAGGGCGGCAGCTTCGTGTTGTTCCAAAGAATGTCGGCGTTGAGCGGTTTGTAGGTGATCTGCCATATGCGAGCGCCAGCCTCCGGCAGCACAACCAGGCGCAAGAATCTGTTCTCAAGCACGATCGTACGAAGCGAGTTGAGATCTTGGCCGGGGCCGACGCGGACATCTCGCATGTTCCGGTCAGAGTACATTGCGAGCACAATTCAGGCCAGGCGGAAAGAGATGGTTTACGACGATTTGAATCGATTTCTTGATGTGCAAACGATTGCCGATGTGAAGGTGCGCGATGGTTCGGCCGTCGAAAGATCTGGCGTTGTGATCAGGGGAGGCTTGCGACAATATCGGCGGCGAAAATCCGCACACGTCCCGCATGAAGAAGTGGGCGGCTCCTGCAGGAACCGCCCACGGTTGTCTTCAAGCCAGAGTATCTAGAAGGAGAATTTTGCTTCGCCTTGCATGATTCTGTGGCCGGTCTTGAAGTTGGCATAGCCAAACGTCTGGCCGCCGTGCTGCAACAGGTTACCGTCTTTGTCGAATGCCAGACTCAGACCAGGATCGCTGCTTCCATTGAACGAACGGATCGGGTGGTTGAGGAAGTTGTATCCCGAGAACCGGAACGTCAGTTTCTTGTTCTCAGAGCTTCCGAAGGCGAAGTTCTTAAACACCGACAAATCGCTGTTGAAGAACCCAGGACCAATCAACGAGGGGAAGATGTACGATCCCTGTTGACCAGGCGTTGCGAACGGAGAGAAGCAAGACCCATTGATGTACTGATGAGACTTCAGTCCCTTACCCGGATTGCACGTCAGAACAGGCTGAAGGTTCACGTCTGAGGTTCCCAGGATGTTCTGGTTGGAGGCCTGGATGGCAGTCGTAATGGTCTTGCCCATAAAGGTGGTGCCGGCAGGAATGAACGCCGTGTAACCAAAGTTGGCGTTAACGGCTGCCTGCAGGTCCGCACCGGTCTGGTACTGCGTGATTCCCGATATCTGCCAACCGTTCGCCGCCCCCTTGAGGATTGCATTGGCTCCCGGATTAAGGCCTGGCACCTGGAAGACATATGCAGCGTTGAAGATGTGAGGACGGTTGTTGGGCAGTGTTCCGTAGTTGTTCTTCAGACTTGTGGGATCGCCAGTCGCAGAGCCATTTTCACCGCGGATGCCGAGCGCCTTGGAGAAGGTGTAGTTCAGCAGGTAGGTGAAGTGCCCCTGTTGCTTGTTCCACGTCGCCTGAAGGGCGTGATAGTTGGAGTACATCTTGTGGTTAATGATCTTCAGCGACCCGTAAGAGTACGGTCTCGCGGCCTGGACTGCGCTGGAGCTAAAACCAGTATCAGCTCCGCTTGCCCCGCATTTCCCGCCGTCATTCGCAGGACTGCCCGTCGGATAGCAGTCAGGCAGCCAGCCGTACTTTGTGAACAAGGCTCCCGGGGTAAGATCGTTGATCTGGAAGAAGTTGTTGTTGTAGTTGCTGAGGTAGTCTGACTTGTTGCCGACGTACGCCACTTCCACAAGGCTCTTCCAGGGAGCCCTCTGTGCGACGGTCAAGCTCCACTCCTGAGTTTGAGGAGCATCGCTGTCAGTGGGGTCCAGCGCGGTAACGCCGCCGGGAATGGATAGCCCTGCTCCATACGCAGAAAGCGGTTGGAGCTCAGCCAGTTTTCCGGACCATTTGCAATTGGAAGTTCCCAACTGCGCGGACGTGCACGATGCGTTGCTGCTTGCGCTGATGGTCGGAGATCCAAACGAACCTCTGACGATTCCGTACGCACCATTCTGCACGTTTTGTTCGTCATGGAAGTTGTAGATTCCATAACCGCCGCGCAGAATCGTGTTGCCGGTTCCAAGGATATCGTAGGCGAAACCAACACGCGGGCTATAGAAGAAGAGCCTGCTCGCCGAACCTGAGAGCGGTGTGGATGAGTGAACCTTGTTCCACTCGATACCAGGGAAAGTTGCCCCTGCCACTGTACCGCCGGCACCGCTCGCGTAGAGAGAGGGGTACCAGGCAGCAAATCCGTAGCCGGTTGTGTCGACCCATGGCCCCAGGTGCGAGAAGCGAACGCCATAGTCCAGGGTCAGCTTGCGGGACGCCTTCCAGGAATCAGTGCCGTAGAACTGCGATGAGATGAACCGGAACGCAGGAACGACATTGAAATTCTGTTCGGAGTAGCCGTCGGTTTGGCCGATCAGCATGTTTGCGTATGCGTTGCCGGTGCCATTCGTCTGCCAGGAGTCGAAGAGGGTCGTGCCATTGACGGCGCCGTTACCCGGTTGCGAGTTCCAGGTCCGCTCCCAGTAGAAGCCGAATTTGGCGGTGTGGGTCTTCCACACCTTGGTGATGTTGTCGGCAACAGATGGCAGCGTCTTCTTGGCGTAAACTCCCCCGGCAAGTTCAAATCCGGAGTTGAGCTGGTTGGGAATTCCATCGCCCCATCCGTCCATCTGTGGGTAGATGAGCTTGGAATTGTCACCGTGGTCGAAGAGCATTGTGTAGTTGATACCCAGGCTTCCGCGCTGAACTTTCGCTGGATCCTGGAATTGATTCGGCAGATTGATGTACACCCAGTTGAAGATCAACTCATTGGTAAGGGTGGGGGTGAACACCTTGGTCATGTTCGCGGTAACGGTTTCAGAGTCTGACTTTTCAATCAACGGGCTCGGGTAAGGAGTCGTCGGTGAATCCCAGGTTTGAGCATTGCCGGTCCACAATGTATCGAGGCTCTCTTCGGCATTGTCGTTCTGGTGGTTGTACTGCACGAAGAGCTTGGTCGAATTGCTGATGCTGTAGTCGATGCGACCGCGGTATTGGTTCATGTTGGAGAACCGCGTCTGCGCGGATACATAGTTGTATCCAAAGTTGGTGGCAGGATTCGCATTCGCATGCGGGAACACGTTCATCATCGCCTGGCCGTTCGGGTCGATTGCTCCCGGGACGACCATGGATGCGGTGCAGATGGGATTGCCGCTATTCTGGCCGGCCACAACTTCCATCCTTGTGCAGGTATACGCATTTCCGGTGGGACCGCCGTTGGTCGGTACACCCTGCACCGAGCCGCCAGCTAATCCAGCACCGCCGTTGGCGCCGTGCGCATAGTACCAATCGGAATCGGGCTGGGTGAAATCGCCCGCGCGCATGCTGTCGGTTGGAACATCGGACGTGTAGATGCCGTTGTCGACATTCTGCCGGTACAGTTCGAACGCAAAGAAGAAGAAGAGTTTGTCGTGGTTCTTGTTGAAATTGAGTTTGGGGAGGACGACCGGGCCACCGATCTGGGCGCCTGGATAGAAGTACTTTGTCTGCGGCCGGGGCGCGAGCTGTTTGCCTGTGGCCGAATTGAGACCCTGGTGGTTGTTCAGCCAATCGTTCGCATTTGCCGAGTAGTAGCGGTTGTAGGTGTAAAGCTCGCCGTGATACTGCTGGCCGCCCGATTTACCCACAGCGTTGATCACCGTTGGTCCCTTAGCGGAATCAGCACCGAAGTTGGATGTCTGAACCGTAAGCTCAGAAGTCATATCGGCGTTGGTGTTCATGGTCTGGCCGCAGTTGCAGCCCGGGTCAACGATGTGCGCGCCGTCAGACGTGATGTCGAGAGAACCTGAACGCTGTCCATTCGATGAGAAACTTCCCACCGGACCGTTTCCGGTGCGCTCATCGGCGGCGGCATAGGAACTCTGGTTGAGTGCGCCGGTGGTCATGGCCATACCGGGCATGATCTTGATGAATTCAGCGGCGTTCTGGCCCACGATGGCCACATTCTGCATGATGTTCTGGTCGATCGTGAACGCCTTGTCGCCGGAATCAGTGGGTGTTATCTGGGTTGCGGCCGCTTCAACGACTACGGTCTCATCCTTTGTGCCCACTTTGAGCATGATGTTGGAGACGGAGCGGTGATCGCCGGAGGACAACAGAATGCCACGGGCTTCCCATGTGGAAAATCCTTGCCTGCTTACGCGAACCGTATAGGCTCCAGGCGGAACCGCGGCGAAGGAGAAAAATCCTTCTGCGTTGCTCGTAGCAGTGCGCTCATCACCGCTTGCCTGGTTGCGCAGGGTGATGGTTGAGCCCGGAACAAGTGCTCCGGAAGTGTCAAGCACGGTTCCATCAAGGCTGGCCGCGCTGGATTGCGCCACAGCGGTTGGGCCCGAAAGGACCAGCGCAACGACCATTACGATCGCGGCGCATACTGATAGCCAAGCTCTCTCTCGAGCTCTTTCATGCCTAAGCATCATGTGTTCTGCCTCCAGAATTGAACGGTGGACTTGCTCTTCAGTTTGGGCCATTTGCAGAGCTGTACTCGCCTGCTTGGGCCTCAGCCGATTTCAGGACTCCCCGCCCAGGCACGTTTTGTGAAACGCGCGAAAGCGGAGTTTTGCAGAATTTAAAGAAGTACCTTCAGGTTTGCAAACGTTTCCCGCCCATTGACACATAAGTAAACTTACATAGGGTCAATTGCCGTTTGGAGAAGTAAATCGACTTACTAGGGTACCGGCCCAAACTTATACCGAGATTGAAGAAGGATTGTCAACAGAAAACATTTACCCCCGACAAGTGCTTATGAGGTAGATATTTAGCTGCCATCGGGACTGAGAAAGCGCTTTCAGCCCGCCTCGTCCCACCCGGCCGAGCGCCGGAAAACTGGCCCACTTTGGGGCAAGAAGTGGGCGAAATCTGCGCCGTCCAGAAAACTCGAAGAAGCGGAAGCGGCTGACGATTGTTACGGCCAGTTTTGCTGCTCGGATTTGAGGCGGGAATACTCTGCCTGCTCGCGGCGCATATCGTCGCCGCGACCCAGGGCGCGATACGTGTTGGCGAGAAAAAGTCTGATTTTCGGACTGACCGCATCCAGTCGTTCCGCGGCGAGGTAAGCCGCCAGTGCATGCTGGTCGTCTCCGCCGGCCCGCAAGGCCGCTCCGAGCGCTAATTGCGCTCCAACGGAATCGGGACTAAGCGCCACCGCTTGCTTTGCGTACTTCAGCGCGTCCGCCGTTTTCCCTTCCGTGATGTAGCGGAGGGCGAGCTGCACGCGCGCGGGCACGCTGTCTGGAGTGACCCGCAGTTCCGCAAGGTATTCAGCAGGGCTCTGTTCTGGGTGGCGGGCGCCAAGGAATGTGCCGTAAAAATAGTGAACATTAGGAAAATTCGGGTACTTCGCAAGAAGGGCCTTGAAATCCGATTCCGCTTCCTCCGGAGGCCGCGTCGCAAGATCCCAGAAGGCTTTTCCAGCCATGGCTACGACTTCTTGCTGGTTGGCGGGAACTTCGGACGGGAGAATGGGCATGCGCAAAGATGCGACACCACCGGCGAGCATCATTTCAGGGGTGCTGTGAGATGTGGGAGCGACGTGCAGCACAAGAATCTCCTGCGCGAGTTCGAAGGCTCCCTGGCGCGTGAGCAGCATGGCGAGGTGGTAGTTGGCGACTACCAGCAATTGTCCGCCCGGCTCCTTGACGGGTACGAGCATATGCGCCTTTTTAAGGTGCTCAAATGCCGAGTCATATTGTTTGATGCTGAACTCGCAGAGGCCAAGCAGCGCCCAACCCGGCGCCGCCTTCGCGTCAAGCTCAACCATGCGGCTCAGTTTTTCCCGGCACTCGGGATAACGATCGTGCTGGTAATCGATCATTCCGAGCGCCCACCAGCCCTCGGCCCAATTGGGCTTCAACTTTACTGCCTCAGAGTAAAGCCGCACGGCCTCGTCATCCTGATTGGCGTTATAGGCCTGCTGCGCTTTCGCCGACAGCTGCTCAAAGGATTGAGACGTTGTTTGAGCCGGCGCCAGCGCAGCGATGCATAGCAGGAATCCAATCCCCAGCTTCACTTGGTCATGCTCCGGCCCTTCTCCTGATCGCGCTTCTGGATTGCGGCGTCCATTTGCTCAGCAATCTTGCGTTCGCGGCGCCCATCTTCCGGTCGGGCGAGACGGAAGTAGATGGTGGCGAGGGTGCGATGCGCTTCAGTGTACTCGGGATGATCCTTGATCAAGGCCTCGAGGAGTGTCGCTGCGCGCTTGTCGTCTCCTTCATCGGAACACAAACGCGCGAATTGAAAACGGGCCCGTATCTCGGTCGGCCTCAACTCCAGGGCGCGGGTCAGATTTTTCTCGGACTCCTGAAGTTCCCCTTCCTGCCTGAGCAGCGTCCCAATCCAGAGCAGCGCATCGAAGTTATTCGGGTCGAGGGCCATTGCTTTGCGGAAAGAGGCTTCGGCGCCTTTCATATCTGATTCGAGGAAGGCCAGCCTCCCGCCCAGGCTGTACGCCTCAGGCATGTTCGGATTGAGATCAATAACGCGCTTGACCTCGGCCAGTGCCCCTGCCTTGTCGTGAGCCGCCCACCGCGTGTATGCCATCAGCATGTGTCCTTCCGCGGTATCTCCATTATCGAGGAGCCGCTGGATGAAGGGAGTTCCTCGCTCAATCTGTCCAAGGTGCAGCAAGGCGGTGCCGAGGAGGTAATCGAGGGTACGATTGTCGGCGTCAATCGCAGCAATCGGATCGAGTAACGCCACGACTTCCTGGTTTTTGCCCTCGCGAAGGTCGCAATCCGCGAGCAGTAGTGCGACACGCTCATGCAGGGGATCATTTGCGGTCTGATGCGTATAGACCGTTTCAAACTCGCGGGCCGCCTCGGCGATATCACCCGTCTTGTAGTAAGCCAATCCCAGGTTTAAGCGAATACCGGGATTGGAAGGATCGGCTTTGAGGGCCAGTGAGTATTCTCGAATCGCATCGGAGTAGTGTCCCTCATGGGCCAGAGCAGCTCCCAGGTTTGAACGCACCGCCGCCATCTCAGGATGAGATTTAAGAAACATACGATAGGCCTCGATGGCTTCGGTGTAATGACCAGATTGCTGGAGCTCAATGGCTCCGCGCAGCGCCTGCTGCGCAGAGTCATCCTGGGCCAATACGGGTCTCGAAACGAGAAGGACGAAACATGTCAACAACCCAAACACCTTCATCGTTTCAACCCTGAACGGAGCACGATGTATGCCTCCGCATCTTCAGTTCACCTGAAAATCAACCTTCTCATCCGCGTTGGCCTGGCCCTGCGTGACATTGACACGAATCTCATAGGAGCCGGGAGTGAACTTGTCGGCGGGAAGGTTAGCGATATACGGAATGCGCCCGTCTTTCTGCATTGGGGGCAGCGGCGCTTCCGCCGAGCCAAGGTATTGCCCTTCCTTGTAGAAGCCCATGGTCAGCTTCGGAGCATCCTTTACAGCAGGGTCAGGATACACCGTGAAGTAGAACGGAAGGATGCTGCCCGCTCCGCCTTTCAGGGTACTGTTCAACGTGGGAACGATCTTTCCACCCGGGAAATAGAAGGGGTCGAGCATTGCTGTGTCCTTGATCGGCTCGGTGCGGCGGATTACGACCACATCGCTGATGGCGAGCTTATCTGAGGAATTCGGCACGACCAGCGGCGTCTTCTTCACCCCGATCTTGTTGCTTTTACGGTCCATCACCGCCGCTTCCAACGTGTATTCTCCGGGGGCGAGCTCTGTTCGGAAGGTCTGGACCAGGTTGCCTTCCTTGAAACCGTCAACGGACTTCAGTGGGACATGCACGGGGAATTCTTTGCTGAACTTTGCAACAACCTCGCCGGAGGGGTTCTTGACAACGGAGAGCTCGGTGACATCGATCGTGGCGTTCTTGCCGTCGGGCTCCGGTGCGAAGGTGATGTCTTTCATTGGGGCTTCGATCGTCAGCTCGTATTCGATCTTGGGACCGCGCTTGTTGAATTTCTCCGCACCTACATTGAATGAAATGTCGCTCAGCGGGGTCGCGGCGCTGACAGCATTCATGAGCGGCACCTCGTATGCGAGGAGCTGCTGGCCAGCCGCACCCTGGGGCAAGGCGAAGTAACCGCTCCGGGTTTTAACTTCAACGCCCGGCCGGTCAATCTTGACGGAGATATGCCGAAACTTACCGTCGAGGGTGGTGATGTGTGGAGAGTAGGAAGCCTCATAGTAGCTTCGTACGTCGTCCATGACCTCTCGCAGGGGCGCGTTCAGGTCGTTGGTTTCTGCGATCGTCAGACCGCCGGTTTGTTGCGACAAGTCCCGCAGCCAAAGCAGTGGGTTAGAGCGTATTCCGTTTTCAGCATTTTCCTGGGCGCGGACCTGGGCGGTCGAAACCTCTCCTCGTCCTCCGTTCATCGCCAGATTTCTGGTTTCGCTGGCAGCTCCGCCTAACTGGTCAACTCCGCTGCCACCCTGGCTCCACGTAACTAAGCCCTTGGGATCTACGGTGTAAAACGTGATGTTGGCGCGGTTCGCCGCGCTGACCATGAAGCTGTACTGCTCTTTTGCGACCTCGGGAATGAAGAGCCAGGGATTGAAGTAGAGGACTACTTTGCGGCCAGGCAGTTGCGACTCAGCTTTGACAAGAGCCAGCAATGCATCGATAGTCCCGCGCGCGTCGGCCTGGCGATTGGCGGCGTCCGCTTGCTGGAGCATGTCGTATTCCATTTTTGCCATTCGATAATTGATGGAGCTTGCGATTGCGTTCTGGCTTGGTGGGGCGTTCCCGCTGGAGGTTAACGTCGGTTCTCCCGCCGAGACTGTCCGGGCCAGATCGGCCTTGATGGCAGCTGAATTCTCCTGATACTGAATGAACTGCCACATCTCCGATTTTTCCACGGTCTTCAGCAGCTCTGCGCGATCATTCGTGAACGGCTGAATCATATGCAGCTTTTCGTCAACCACCATGACGGAGAAGTAGAGGTTCTGCTCGGGCGCCATCTTCAAAATATCCTGCAATGCCTGATGGAAGAAACGCTTTCCTTCAGGATCGAGGCTTTGGAATACGAGTGTGACCAGGCGAACCTCGCGCATTGGGTCAAGAGGAATAGATCCACCCGAGGCCGCTGGCGCACTCGATGGAGCATTCTTTTCGCCGTCAAGATATTTGAAGGAATTGAGGTGCTGCTCGACACCGTCTTCATAGACGTGGACCTGGTCGGGACGAATATCGTGAATAGCTCTGCCCTTTTTGTCGTGAAATACCATATCGAGGTTCACTTCCTCGGTGTTGATGCGGATCGTGGGCGTATTCGTCGGATTTGAGCTTGCCTGCTGCGCGTCTGGCGTTTGTGATACCAGGCTGGTTGCGCTCAAAAAAAGCCTTGCAGCAAGAAAGAAAGCGAAGCGCCTCATCATCAAAACCTCCAATAGGGTTGGGCGAAAGCGATTATATAGTAAGAATTACTAAGCGGCAGAGGCAGGCGGGATCCCCCGTGTTGAGCATCGCACGCATCACGCACAAACCAATTGATTTTGAAATTCAAAAGCTGGAGAGTCCGCTTGGCCTTTCGCATTGCAAGCGACGCGATGAATAATTCGGGCGAGATTCAAGTGCATGACCATTCACGGGCATTCAATGCAGCGGTTCGGAAGTGGGCCAGACGGGCACATGCTATGAGTGGAAAAGCGCCGAGAGTGCGAGTGTATTTTTTATTTGTGGTGCTGAGCGGAAGCGCGATCTTTCCATTCTCCACTGCACGCACACAGGACAATCGGAGTGCACACACCTCTGCGCGCCAAGCACCTCAGTCGTTTGAGCAACTGGCCGAGCGGGCGCAGGCGGCTGAGGATGCCAATCGGATTTCCGAGGCGATCCTTCTTTATCAGGACGCAGTAGCGATTCGGCCTTCGTGGTCACAGGGTTGGTGGTCTCTCGGCACCTTGCTTTTCGATTCGCAGCAGTTCGTTAAGGCGCGCGACGCATTTCGGCAATTCGTTTCAATTGAACACCAGCAACCGGGCCCGGGGTTCGGTATGCTCGGCCTGACGGAGTTTGAACTCAAGAACTACCACCCGGCTCTCGATGCACTTGAACACGGCAGGGCACTTGGATTGGGCAACAATCCAGCCTTCGTTCAAAGGGTGCTCTATGTAGACGGGATCCTGAACAATCTTTTTGCGCAGCCTGAAATTGCACTGGTGCGACTCACGCGCGTTGCCAATCAGCTTGCCTCGGAGCATCCGGACGCTCCAAAGGACGCAGTGCTGGAAGATTCCGAATTGCTCGATGCATTTGGCCTCGCGGCGCTGCGCATCCAAAAGCTGCCCAAAGAGATTCCTGCAGAGCGGGGCGCGCTTGTGCGTGAGGCGGGTCATGCCGAGGCGTTGATCGCTCTGCAGGATCGTGTAGCGGCGGGGCTGGAAATCAAACAGATTGTCGAGCAAAACCCGGCTGTTTCCGGCGTCCACTACATGTACGGTGTTTACCTGCTCAAGGAAGACCCTGCTTCGGCCATTTCGGAGTTTCGTCGCGAAATCGAAGTTTCTCCTGAGAGCTTTGCGGCGGAGATCCAGCTCGCTCTCGAATTTTTGCGTACCAGCGATTTCAAAGAGGGGCTTCCTTACGCGGAGAAAGCCGTTGCCCTTGCGCCTAACAATTTCGTTGCCCACGTAGCATGCGGCAGGCTCTGGCTTGGACTGGGGAAGACGGATCGCGCCCTTAAGGAATTGCGAATCGCGGTTGGCTTATCGCCAGGCAGTCCGGACGCGCATTTCGCTTTGTCTCGAGCCCTCGCAGAAGCGGGTCAAAGCCGGAAGGCGGCCCAGCAACGTGCGGAGTTCGAGCGTCTTAAGGCCATCGCAGACGCAAACGACCGGAGATGAAAGGCGCCGATTCGCAGGTGGAATTGTTGGTTTCATGAAGCTCGCCACCGCCGAAGTCCAACTAAACTATACTCATTTCGTGCTTCCCCCAAGGTCCGAAAAGTGATGGTGCGAACTGCTCCAAGCGGGCCTCGGGGAATAAAAGGGATGGTTTTGAATCGACGAGATTTTCTTTGGAATTCCGGATGTCTTGGTTCCGGATTACTACTGCCTGGCCCCACGCGGCTCCTGGCGGCAACTCAGGCGACCCGAATGGACTGGGTTCAGCAGCCCGGCACAAACACAATTCGTTTTGAAGACATCACCGAAGCATCGAAGCTGCGTTTCATAACCGACAGTTGTCCCACTCCCAACAAGAATCAGCCTGAAACCATGGTGGGCGGAGTGGGCCTGATCGATTATGACAACGATGGATACATGGACCTGTTCTTCGTCAACGGTGCACAGATTCCTTCCCTGAAGAAGGAATCGCCAAAGTATTACAACCGGCTATTCCATAACAACCGCGACGGCACATTTACCGATGTCACCGACAAGTCCGGACTTCAGGGCGACGGATACGATATGGCCGTGGCGGTGGGCGACTTCGATAACGACGGCTGGCCCGATATTTACGTCGCAAGCGTTACGAAGAATCGCCTGTACCGCAACAATCACGACGGCACGTTCATTGACGTGACGGACAAGGCGGGCGTGGGAACGCCATCCTACAAGGGCGAGAAGATGTGGAGCGCCGCCGCCGGTTGGGTGGACTACGACAACGACGGCAAGCTGGATCTGTTCGTTTCAAACTACTGCAAGTGGCACGTCAACGGTGACCCCATTTGCATGAGCGGCGGACGCGAGCGAGCCTACTGCCATCCCAAGTTCTACGAGCCGCTGCCCTGCACCTTGTACCACAACAACGGGGACGGCACCTTTACAGACGTATCCGAGGAGACGGGCATCTCGAAGGTGATGTGCAAGGGAATGGGCGTCGGTTTCAATGACTTCGACGGCGACGGATTCATTGACATTTTCGTTGCCAACGACAACATGCCGAACTCTCTGTTTCGCAATATCAAGGGAAAGAAATTCGAGGAGGTCGCCCTCGACTCGGGCGTCGCTTATTCCGAAACGGGCAAAGCTGTCTCAGGCATGGGAGCTGAGTTTCGCGATGTGGATAATGACGGCCTTCCCGACATCTGGCACACGGCTACGGAACTGGAGACGTTTCCGCTCTTCCGCAATATGGGCAAGGGAATGTTTGTGGACTTCACCGGCAGAAGCGGACTGGCGCGCCACACACTGGAAATGTCAGGGTGGGGCAATGCGGTGGGAGACTTCGACAATGATGGATTGAAGGACCTGCTGGTGGCTCGCGGCAATGTTCTGGACAATATTGCGGACTTCTCAGAACGCACCTTTGGAGAGCCCCTTACCATATTCCGCAATCTCGGCAACATGAAGTTCGAAGATGTGTCGAACCAAACCGGCGCCGCTCTTGAATTAAAAAATCCCTATCGCGGATGCGTCCTCGGCGATCTATGGAATACGGGCCATCTGGACATCGTAACTACAGCGCTAAGCAATCCAGCGCGAATTCTCCGCAATACAACATCCAATGCGAACAACTGGATCAAGTTCCATCTGGTGGGAACGAAGAGCAACCGGATGGCGATCGGCGCCCAGTTGAAAGTAATCACCGACGATGGAAGCGCGCAATACGATGTAGTCTCGACGAGCGCCGGCTATCAATCATCGCGTGATCACCGAGCGCATTTTGGACTTGGCCCCTTCAAAGCCGTCAAGCAGGTTGAGATTAAATGGCCGAGCGGCATCAAGCAGGTTTTGAAGGATTTGCCCGCCAACAAGATCCATCACGTCGAAGAGGCGTAAGCTTGTTTGCGGCTTTCGCTACTTGATTGGCTGCGATTTCAACTTGCCTTGGATGGTCTGCGCTCGCTTATGGTCGTCAATTTGAGTGCAAACCTGGGGTGAGCGAGCGTCGTCTGAATGATCAGAGCCAGGATCATATGGGCAGGCAAGGGGGCCCCAATGTACCGTCCGCGGTTGCATTCGCACGTTCTCCTACTCTCGATAATTTGTTTGACTCTGCAAGCTATCGCGCAGAGCCCCACTTCCCAGAGCCAGTCCACACAGGCCGCCGAGAGTAACCCCACCGAGCCAACGGTCACGCTGCAGACATTCAGCCGCATGGTCAACATTGAGTTGGTGGTTAAGGACTCAAAGGGAAATCACATCAAGGGTCTCAAGCCTTCCGATTTCCGCCTGTTCGAACAGATCCCAAGTCGGGGCAAGGAGAAGCGCGAGCAGAAGATTGCGGAGCTTCGAGAGATACACATGGCAGATCTCCGGAATGAGGGTGTGCCGGCGTTACCGACCTCTCCCGGCGTTTATTCAAACGGCGTTCAACGGCCGAAAGATCCGGTCGCTCCCACGATTCTGCTGGTCGATGGATTGAATACCGCTCCTGAAAATCAGGCGCAGGTTCATGTGCAGATGTTGCGCATGCTGCGGCAGTTGCCGCCCAACGTACCTGTCTCAGTCTTTCTACTGGGCAGTCGCCTTGAGATGCTGCAGAGCTTCACCTCCGATCCGCGGCTTCTGCAAATTGCATTGCGCAAAGCCATCAACCCCGCGGGCGTGGGCGTAGCCGACATTGATCCTCGTGATGATCCAACCGCACCCGGAAACACAATTGGCGGATTCCTTGGCCCAGAAGGGAATGCCGCTGTCGCTGAAATGGTCGCTCACGCCAAGGATTTCGATACGCGGATCTACACAGGCAACATGGACATGAAGGTCCAGCGAACGATCAACGCGATGCTTTCGCTTGGCCGCAACCTGGCGGGCTACCCAGGCCGGAAAAATCTGCTTTGGCTCTCGACAGCCTTCCCGATTTCGATCAACTCCGTCGACAGCGACTATTTTCGGAACTACTGGGCGCAGTTAAAGAAGATGAACGGCGCTCTGAGCGAGGCCAGGATTTCTGTGTATCCCGTGAACCTAGCGGGAGTGCAGACTTTGTCCTTCTTTTCTGCAGCATCCCGGCCTCCCGATGTGTCGCCCGGGGGCGCCGCGGATGCGGTGGAGCGCCAGCAATTAACGATTTCGAACCAGCAGGACACCATGGAGGCGATTGCCGATGGAACGGGAGGCAAAGTCTGCACGGGTGATAACGACCTCGGGGATTGCGTCCGGAAGGCCATGGACGACAGCAGCGATTATTACGAGCTCTCCTATTACCCGGACTCGCCCAGCTGGAATGGAGAGTTTCGAAAAATTCTTCTCAGCGCGACGGAACGAGGCGCCCGGCTTTCGTATCGCCGCGGATACTATGCGACGCCTCTGGGAGGCGGAGACCCCGACGCTCAACAAGCCGCTCTACAGGCGGACTGCGAAGACTACCTCGACGCCACCTCCGTGGTCTTTACCGCAAAAAGCCTGCCAGCGGATCAACCGGGGCAGCTCAAGTTTGGCGTATCCATCGATCCGGCGGGACTAACTCTGACGCCGACGAACGATGGCAATCACTTGCTGAAGGTGTCGGTCGCGGTCTGCACCTTCAATGAAAAAGGCTGGGCTCTCAAGCTCATGACGTACCCCGTCGAGCGCCAGCTTGACGATAAGGAATACAACTGGATGCTGAAGGACGGCAGCGTTCAGCAGACCATTTTCGTTCCCGCGCCGAAGCCTGCGGCCGTGCGCCTGCTGGTGCGCGACGCTGCAAGTGGCCACCTTGGCTCAATCCACATCAAGGTCGACGAAAAGGCAGCGTCGCCCGGAAGCAAGGATGAAGCCGAGAATGCCATCGACGGGCCGCGGGCGTTGAACTCGGATGTGCCGTTGCGGGAAGCCGCCCACAATGCTGTCGAGGCTCCGGGCATCGGAGTGGCGCTGAATGTTTCTTCCAATCCGCTGGAATGGGGCCCTCAGGAAGTTGTGGTGAAGCTCGATGTCCATGACATCCATTTTGAGCAGAACGAAGATCGCGCGAAGGCAAAACTCGATTTGGCATTTGTGGAGCTTGGGCAAGACGGGCACATTCTCGAGGGCGTGAAAGATCGCGTGGTGCTGGCGCTGCTGCCGGATACATATTCCGACGCCGAGACGTTGGGCTGGTTCTACCCGCGAAGACTCTGGGTCGCCGGAGAGGCGGAGAAGTTGCGAGTGGTGGTGCGTGATCTCGCGACCGGATCCCTGGGTTCGGTATCGGTCCCGGTCCATACGTACAGAAGAGCCGGAGAGCTTTCTCCTAAAAAGCGTCGAAATTGAAGACCGTCGTGTTTTCTGTTGGTTTGAGCGATGCCCGTGTTCCGATCCAACGTAGGAGCGCGCGAGAAAGGCTGTTACCTATTTCTCCGGCTGAGGTAGCGGTATCTCGTGGAGCCGCGGATTCCTGTTCCCAGCTCTCGCGAGCTGAGGGTACACTTGGCTCCAGATATCTATGATGCGACGCCTTCTCTTTGTCCTGCTGAGCCTTTCTCTCATTGCTCCTGCGCAGGAGCCCGAGCCAATTTTGCGCACCACGACCTCAGAAGTCCTTCTCGACTTTGTGGCCCGTGACAAGCACGCAAACATCATCCGTGATCTGCGCCCGGATGAGATTCGAGTATTCGAAGACGGCGTACCCCAAACCCTGCACCACTTCGTTTTCCTGAATGGCCAGTCCGTGCAGACAGCGCAGAATCCAGCCGCTAAAACAGCTTCTTCCGGCATGGCGACGACGGCGAGCGATGTCCCGACTGCAAACAATGCCCCGGCTGAGGCCCATACCCTTAACGAACTCCGCGATATCAGTGTGGTTTCGCTCGTCATCGCGGACCTTGACCCACGTGGCCGCAAGCTAACAGTGGATGCCATGCGCAACTTCGTTGAAACGGAGTTGCGGCCCAACACGTACGTGGGAGTATTCGCGCTGGGGCTGCCGGGCCTTGTGGTCGTGCAGCCATACACGAATAACGCGGAGAAGATTTCGGCTGCGGTGCGACGAGTCGCGAATGCCGCTTCGGTTGCCCAACTTACCAATACTTCGCAGTTATCTAATCCGAGCTCAATGTTTGGATCGCCAAACCCAGACTCTCCGACTGCGAGTGGAAGCGACAGCGCGGGAAGCACAGGCGGAGGTGACAACACCGTTAGTCAGTCAACCGCCAATCAGGCAGGCCCTGCGGTGGCGCTCAATCAACTCATGGATACGAGTTGGGTGAGCGAGATGCAAGACATCTACCAGGAAAGCATGCATTTCCTATCGCCGCTGCGTATGCTGGTCCGCGCGCAGGCAGAGATCCCAGGCCGCAAGGTCGTGCTGCTTTTCGCTGCCGGACTGCCCGTGCAACTCGACACCGATTATTTCCTCAAGGGTTTGATCAGCGCATCCAACCGCTCCAACGTGACCTTTTACGCGGTCGATACGCGTGGCATCACCTCCCGTTCGACGCTGGACAACTCCCGGCGCTTGCTCCAGCATGCCGCGCAGGTGAGCAGGCAGCAGCAGTTGTCAAGAAACAACGGTGGCGACCAGACGGTTACGCCGTCGATGGTTATTTCAAACGAGATTGCAACAACCTCCATCCACTCCGACACCAGGGGCAACATGGCCGAGTTGGCGGAAGGCACAGGCGGTGAGCTGTTGCCCGCTTCGCTCGATCTCCGTGAGCCGCTACGGAGGGTGATGGAGGATGTGCAATCCCACTATGAGGTGGCCTACTCTCCCGTCAACACGCAGGTTGATGGGAGCTTTCGCAAGATCGAGGTGAAAGTTTCGCGCCACGGAGCGACGGTGTTCGCCCGCAGCGGCTATTACGCCGTTCCGAAGCTGAACGGCCGGGAGATCTTTCCCTTCGAAATCGGCACACTGCGGGCGATCAATACCAGGCCGCAACTGCATCAGTTTGGTTTTCACGTCGCGGCGCTGCAGTTTCGGCCAGGACCGCAACAGACCCAGTTGTCGTTCGTTTTTGAGGTTGCAGCACGCGATCTGACCATCATCAGGGAGGGCTCATGGCTCAAAATGTGGGTGGATGTGACCGCACTGATCAAAGACGAAAAGGGCCAGATCGTCGCGAAAATTAGTAAAGACCTCCCTTACCAAGTGCCCGCTTCTACCATGGACCAGCTAAAGCGGGGAGTTGTCAGCTTCACTTCGCCATTTTTTATCTCCCCGGGGCACTACACGATGGAAACAGGGGTTGTAGATCGGCTGGGGATGAAGGCCACTGTGAAACGGATTGCACTCGTCGTCACCGAGGATCAAGGCCTGTCGATGAGCGACGTGGAAGTGGCGCGGCGTATCGACCCGGCTCAAGGGGAGGCTAACCCGACCGAGCCGCTGCAGGCGCATGGCGGAATGGTGACGCCGGAGTTGTCGGGCACCGTACAGCCGGACTCGCAAGGCAAAGTGACCTTGTTTGCGGTGGCTTATCCTCAGGGGCCGATTGACGCGCCCGTTGACGCCACATTGGAGCTTTGGCGCGACGGACAGCTCATGATGAAGAGTCCCGAAAGCGTTGTACCGCCGGATGCCTCCGGGGCGGCCTCGATTCTGGCAAGCCTGAAGACCGAGAAACTGCCGCCGGGCCAATATCAGGCCCAGGTCTCATTCGAATACAAAGGGCAGAAGGTGGCCAAAATGATCGCATTCACCCTGGCAGGGGCAAGCTAGTACCCGTCTGCAACATTGATGTATTCACTCAATGCGGGTCGGCGGTACACTCTTGCAACGGTCGGTGGCCCATGCGAAAAGTGCTTTCTGCCCTAATTGTTCTTCCCCTTCTGGCTTCGGCGCAGGAACCCGTTCCAACCTTGCGAACAACAACCTCCGAAGTTCTGCTTGACTTCGTGGCGCGCGACAAGCACGCAAACGTCATCCGGAATCTGCGGCCGGACGAAGTGCAGGTGTACGAGAATGGCGTCCTGCAGAAGATTCGGCATTTCGAATTTGCCGACAGCCATTCAGCGGTCGAACCGCCGCTGATCCGGGAAGAATCCGTTCCAATAGCAAGCGCTGGCGCCAAACAGTCGCAACTCGATGTGAATGAACTTCGTGAAGTCAGCATGGTGACGGTGGTGATCGCGAATGTCGATCCGCGCGGGCGAAAACTAGCTGAAAGCGCGATGAAGGATTTCATCAACAAAGAGCTGCGGCCAGATACCTACGTCGGGGTTTTTGGGTTGGGCCCGGGCGGCCTTCGGCTGATACAGAAATACACCAGCGACGGAGCCAAGATTTCCGCAGCGGTGGCGCGGACAGCAGGGAATGTCAACATCGATCAGCCGGTTACCGGCGAGCTGTTCAGGCCGCAGATGGGTCTAGGGTTGGGTAACGATCCCAACGACCCGAATAGCAGCAGGGTATCGATTGTCACGGCCAGCACCCCCGACCGTGCTCAGCATCTGGACACAAGCGGCAACTTGAACGCCGTCTCGGATCCAATGGCGAGGACCATTGGTCTGCTGATGGAGTCGGAATACGCCAGCGAAGTGCAGGATGCCTACAACGACAGCATGCGTTACCTCACCCAGCTCAGTTCGCTGGTTCAGGCGCAAGCCTTCATTCCGGGCCGCAAGGTAATGCTTCTTTTTTCAGCCGGGCTGCCGGTAGCTCCCGATTCGGTGGAGTTGTTCCGCAGCGTGATCAGCGCGGCGAATCGCTCCAATGTCAGCATCTACGCAGTCGACACCCGCGGAGTCTCTTTTCAATCAGACCTGGACTCAGCCCGGCGATTAGTGACCGAGGCCGCCGCCGCAAGTCAGAGGCAGTTCTTAGCCGGAAGCAATCAACTGGTTACACCTGGAGAGGTAACGTCAGGCGAATTGGCTGAAGCTTCACTGCATGCCGACACGCGGGAAAATCTGGTTCAGCTGGTCTCCGGCACAGGGGGCGAACTGCTGCCTGACTCGCTTGACCTTCGAGAGCCCCTTCGCCGTGTGATGGAGGATGTGCGAACTCATTACGTTGCCGCCTACGCTCCAACCGATCTCTCAACCGACGGAACCTTCCGAAAGATTGAAGTCAAAGTCACGCGCCACGGCGCCAGGGTTTTTGCCCGTGCGGGATACTATGCGGTTCCATTGATGAACGGCCGCCAGGTTTATCCCTTTGAGACTGCCACGTTGAAGGCGATCAACACCCGACCGCTTCTCCACCAGTTCGGCTTCCGTGCCGCTGCGCTTCAATTCCGGCCCGGAGCGGCGCAAACGCAACTGTCTTTCGTGTTTCAAGCTCCGGCGCGCAACCTAACGATTGCGCGAGACGGCAAGTGGCTCAAGGTCCATGTCGACGTGACCGCATTGGTCAAGGACGAACAGGGCAGAGTTGTACAGAAGATCAGCAAGGACATTCAGTACAACGAGCCAACCTCAAAACTGGAGGATTTGAAGAAGGGGATGGTGAACTACACTTCGCCCTTCTTCCTGGCGCCGGGGCATTACACGCTTGAGACGGCAGTGGTGGATCGGCCGAGCATGAAGGCCAGTGTTAACCGCATCGCGCTCGTGGTCACTCCGGATTTAGGTCTGTCGATGAGCGATGTGGAAGTAGCGCGTCGCGTGGACCCCATTCAAGGCGAGCCAAACCCTTCTGAACCCCTGCAGGCTAGAGGCGGGATGGTGACTCCGGATCTGTCGGACACCGTGCGACCCGATGCGCAAGGACAGATGACGTTGTATGCGGTTGCTTATCCTCAGGCGCCTGTTGATGCACCCATCGATGCGACTCTGGAAATTTGGCGCGACGGCCACCTCATGATGAAGAGCCCGGCCAGCGACGTACCACCGGATGCGTCTGGCGCGGCATCGATTCTGGCCAGTCTGAAGACCGGCAATCTTCCGCCCGGCCAGTATCAGGCTCAGGTTTCATTCCAATACAAGGGACAAACCGTGGCTAAGACCGTTGCGTTCACGCTTGCGGGCGCGAGCTAAAAGTACGGCATGATCCGGTTTCGTTTCAACTCGACACTCGCGTCAGGCTAGAAGCGGCTACGCCGGGCTCACTTTTTGTTCAACTCGGCGCGAAGCTTTTGGAGCACCTCTTCAGTTTGTGCATCGCCTGGGTTCAAGCGATGGGCGTGCTCCAGGACGGGCAGCGCAGCCGCATCGTCACCCACCATATAAAGTGTGGCGCCTAATATCACGATGGAGCCGTAAGCTTCAGGGTGCAGCGCCACGGCCTTCTCAAGCGGGGCGCGCGCATCCGCGTACCGCTGGAGGCGGAAGTAGGTCAGGCCGAGATCGTGCCAGGCTTCGTATGAGTTCGGGTCCAGCTGCACGGCGCGCTGCAATGGATCGAGTGCTTGCTCGAAGGCTCCGCCATCGCCGTACAACTGCCCGAGCAGGGTGAGTTTCTCAGGATCGTTGGGATCGTACATGCGATGACACACGGTGTGCGCGGCAGCCGGGGGCTGGGCACGTAGCGCATCGGCGCAAGCTCGCACATCGGTCTCAGTTTCCTTGTGGTTATTCAATAGCTTTGTGTAGAGGCCGTACTCGCGTGTGGCGTCCTGCTGGCGACCCGCGCTTGAGTAGGCCCGAGCCAGCCGATAGTGGACGCGGTAATCATTCGGTTGCTGCTTGACGGCGCGCTCCAGCCACTTGATTCCGTTTACAAGATCACCCGATGAAATGTATGCGGATCCCAAATGAAACGGAGCGTCGGGGAACTTTGGATCATTGGCGACGACACCCAGGCGCTTGATTGCCGAAGCATAATCGTTCGAGAGCAGGTCGAGTTGGCCGAGATAGTAGATGATGTAGTGCGATTCGCCGCGCTCTCTACCAACTCGCTCGAATTCACGGCGCGCTTCATCGTTGCGCCCCAGCGATAGCAAACAGACTGCGTACTCAAACCGGGCGCGTGAATCCTGCGGATCAAGGGCCAGGGCTTTTTCAAACTCTCCGGCCGCCTCGTCGAAGAGTTGCTGCTTCATGAGTTGCGATCCGTGGCTGAGGTGCGCCTCGACGCCGGGCTTCTGGGCCTGCGTCAACGCAATCCCCAGCAACATGGCCAAGAGGGCTGTTGCCATCCGCTTCATCGGCCAAATCGCTCCTCTCCTATCACCCCTGTCCCTTCCTTCACCGTATACAGGCGATTGGCACGGAGGCCCTTGAGCGTCTCATGACCGCCATTCGGCCACGCGATCTCAATGTCCGCCGCGGCAACGGCTCCCAACCCGAAGTGCAACCGGCGGTCGTTGCAGGAGAGATAGCCGCTTGAGGCCATGACCGCTTGCGACTGCGTTCGTCCAGCATAGATCGCGGTCACCACGGCCCCAATCGCGCTCTTGTTCGAATGTGTCCCGACCAACTTGAGCTTCAACCAATGTGCAGAGCCGGTGACGTCGTTCCGCAGCAGAGAAGGAGGCTCGTTGATATTCATAATCAGGATATCGATATCGCCATCGTTGTCGAAATCACCAAAGGCCACGCCCCGGCTGGCATGCGCATCGGCGATCGCTTC
>Ga0157372_10001284_pt1 | contig 27122 bp, 21 predicted proteins | sample C55metaG_FD_115307 | JGI IMG/M metagenome (GOLD analysis project Ga0157372, IMG submission 115307) | Corn rhizosphere microbial communities from Kellogg Biological Station, Michigan, USA - C5-5 metaG | ecosystem: Host-associated > Plants > Roots > Rhizosphere > Soil | place: USA: Michigan...
TACCCCACCGGCTGCCCTTCCAGCCAGGCTACCAGGAACGTATTCCCCGACGCCCCCACCTCGGCTATAAGGCTCTCGCGGGTGAACTGCTTGTCCATATACAGCGCAATGTCCTCGGGTGTATTCTGATGTGAAAAGGTTTCATAAAAGGTTCGGCGGCTCATGTCCGCTATCATGGCCGCATCCTCTGTCGTAGCTTGTCTGATCTCGACCTGCGATGTCATGGTTATATTATTGTCCCTTTGCATCCAGTATCATCGGAGCGCTGCCTTTACCCATAACGATGACCTTTGCATTGGGAGATTTGGCGATCTCCAGCTGCGCCTTGATGCTTTCATACTGTAGCTGACGGTCGGTAAGGCTTTCGCTGATGATCCGCTGATAGTCCGCAATACCTTGCGCCTCCACTCTTTTCCTTTCCGCCTCCTGCCTTTCTTTTTGCAGCACGAATTGCATTTTCTGCGCCTCCTGCTCGGCCGTTATCTTCTGCTCGATGCTGGTCTTTACGGATTGAGGCAACGTGATATTACGAATAAGTATCTGCTCCAGCAATAATCCCCGGCGTCGGAAGTCGTCTTCGATGCTCTTCGTAATACGAGTCTGGAACTCATCCCGTCGGGTCGAGAAGAGCGATACGGCATCATAATATACGGCATTATCCCGTATTTTGGTGCGGGTCAGCGGGCGTACGATCTTATCCGTATAGTCGATGCCCGTCTGACGGAGAATATCAGGCGCCGAAGAAGGCAATACCTTATACAGCACGGTGAGGTCGATGACCACTTCCAGCCCATCTGCGCTCAATACGCGAATGGCGTCATCGCCTTCCTTGGCGCCTTCATTGTGCACGGCGCTCATGGTATAATTCTGCGTCTTGATATCCATCCGCTGGACATCCATGAGAGGATTGATAAGATGAAGTCCGCTGGAAAGAACATTGTTCTGTACGCTGCCGTACAGCATCTGGACACCGATCTCGCCGGCGCCGATCTGCACGATACAGGCCGATAAAAGACCGATAATAGCCAGGCCTAATCCTCCCAGGCGCAGGATACGGGCATAAATGGATAAAGAAGGATTGCGTCGCAACGCAAGGGCTCCTGCGAGGAAGAAAATGAGCCCTACAATAAGGAGTGTCATAAAAAGGGGTTTGGAATACCAAAATTACATCGCCCGGCAACAACCGGTAAAAAGGAGTGTCCAACGGCGCCTGGGCGTGGTGATCCACGATGTAATAGATGAAGGACGGTCAACTGGCAGCAGCCGGCGCAGGCGTGTTTTTGTAAAGCCACCGTAACAGGGAAGGCAATACGATCAGCAGCAGCGGAAGGGCGACTACAAATCCCCCGATGACGGCAATGGCCAGTGGCTGATGCAACTGCGCACCCGCGCCAATACCCAGCGCCAGTGGCATAAGCGCAATGATAGCCCCCAGGGCGGTCATCAGCTTGGGGCGCAGACGGGTGGAGATGGCATATATAACGGCTTCATCCACTGATTTTTCCGCCATGGCATCCCTGAACTGCAAAAAGGTAAAGATGGCATTCTCCCCGATGATACCCACTATCATGATCAAACCCGTGTAGCTCCCTACATTCAACGGAGTATGTGTCAGATACAGCGCAAGATAGCTCCCGGCAATACCCAGCACGGCTATCATCAATATCAGCAGGGCCACGGCAAACCTCCGGTAGAGGAAGAGGATCACGCCAAATACCAGCAGGCTGGCGGTGATAAGAATAATCAGCAGCTCGCTAAAACTTTGCTGCTGCTCTTTATAAGCGCCTCCATATTCGATATGGTATCCCTGCGGCAGCTGTATCTTCTCACCCACGGCCTTTTGAATATCTTTGATAACGCTGCCCAGGTCACGGTTTTCCAGCCGGGCCGTGACAACACCCATGGATTGCAGGTTCTCCCGCTGGATCTCCGCATCTCCCGCCCTCACGGTAACGGTTGCCAGGTCGGTGATAGGCACCAGCTTCCCTGAAGGCAGGAACACCTGCATATGCCCGATGTCCGCCAGTGCGCGCCCGCGGCTGTTGGGGTAGACCATCCGTATATTCGTCAGCTGCTCCTTCTCCGGCAGCGTACCCACGATATTCCCTTCCAGCGACGTCTGTAATTGATATTGCAGGTTGGCAGGCGTCAGCCCAAACTGCGCCAGACGGGCGTAATTGGGTTCGATGGTGATCGACGGACCGGCGATAACCACCCCATCAAAGACATCCGCTGTGCCTTCAACACCCGATATGGTCGCCGCCACCTGTTTGGAAAGGCTGTGCAGCGCCTCGGGATTGTCCCCAAAGATCTTGATCTCCACCGGCTGCACTGAGGTCATCAGATCTCCCAGCATATCCCCTATCACCTGCCCGAAATCCACCCGTAATGCAGGCTGTGTAGCTTCGATGTGCTTGCGGAGGTCCGTGATGACATCCTCTGTACTGCGGGTGCGGTCTGACTTTAGCTGAATAAGATAATCCCCTGTATTGGGCTCGGTGATAAAGAATCCCATCTGCGTACCTGTCCGGCGTGAATAGGCCTGTACTTCCGGCGTCTTTACGATGATCTTTTCCACTTCCCGCAACATCCTGTCCGTCTCCTCCAGCGAAGTGCCGGGAGGAGAGCTATAATCCAGCACAATGCTACCTTCATCCACTTCCGGCAGAAACCCTGTCTCTAACTGCGGTAGCACCCAATAAATGGAGAAGCCCAGCCCCGCGATTAATAACAAACTAAGCCAGGGCCGCCGGATAAAAAAAGCTACCCATCGCTGGCTGCGAACGGCATGCGGCTTCATCACCTTGCGGGGCTTATGCCGGGGCGATAATATGAGATAGACGACAGGCAGACCGAGCCAGGTGACAAAAAAAGAACACACCAGCGTAATGATCATGGTATTGGTCAGCACCTTGAAATAAGCCCCCGCCACACCGCTCATCAGGACAAAAGGTATAAAGATGACAATGGTGCTGATGGAAGAGCCCAGCATTGCCGGAAAAAGATAATGAATGGCTTTTTGCACCAGCGTGGAAGAAGGTTCATCCGGATGCTCTTCATGCGTACGGTGTATCTGCTCCACTACCACGATGGCGTCGTCGATGATCAGTCCGATGGCGGCGGCAATGGCGCCAAGGGTCATGATGTTCAGCGTATATCCGAGGGCGTATAGTATGATCAGGGTTAGCAGCAGCGTGATGGGTATGGTAATAAGGATAGTCGTGCTGGCTTTCAGGCTGCGAAGAAAAATGATCGCCACCATGATGGCCAGGGCCAGCCCCACCCAAAGACTGTCGGTGACGCTGCGGATCGAGGTGTTGACAAAATTTGCCTGGATATAATACGGCTGCATGGCCACCCCTTTTGGCAGCAGCGGTCTCAGCTGAGCCACTTTTTCCTCTACGGCCTTTGACAGCTCCACCAGGTTGGTATTGGGCTGCTTGACGACGGCGATCAGCAGGGCGTCCTGCCCGTTGGCATTGATGCGGGTATATTCCACTGCCTCCTTTACATCCACCGTGGCTATTTCTTTCAGGGTCACTACGCGGCGTCCGGTATTTTTGACGACGATATTCCCAATGTCCTCCTTGTTGTGCACCGTGGCATCCGTCACCGTGAGATATAAATACCTGTAGTCCGAAAGATAGCCATTGGACTTGATAAAACCGGTCTGGCTGATGGTGGCATTGAGCATATCCGGTGTAATGGAAAGGGTGCTCATCTTTTGCGGGTCCAGGGTAAGCCAGTATTCCTTGGTTTTCCCGCCGATGACACGTATTTCGGAAACACCCGTGACCTGTGAAAGAAAGGGCTTGATCGTATAATTGGCCAGAAGCTTCAGCTCGATGGGAGACAGATTGTGGCTTTCCAGGGTATAACCCATGACAGGCAGTATGGAAGGGTTCATCTTCTCCACCGTGATCTGCGTCTCCGGAGGAAGATTGCTCTTTATCTCGTTGATCTTCGATTCGATGCGTTGCTGGCTCAGATCGACATTGGCATCCCAGTCCAGAAAGGCGGATATCTCACAGCTGCCCCTGCTGGTGGTGCTGCGTACATATTGCAGATCGGGCACCTGCTTGATAGCGTTCTCCAGCGGCTTGGTCACGGTGACCATCATCTTGTTCACAGGCTGCAAGCCCGCGTCGGCAATGACCTTGATCTTGGGAAAGGTGATCTCCGGGAACAAAGATGTTTGCAGCCTGGTGTACACGAACAGGCCTCCTAAGAGCACGATCACCAGCGTGACGGTCAGCGGATTCTTATAAGAAACAAAGAAGTTTTTCATTCGGTGACTTTTACTTTCGCCGTATCTGGCAGCCCATAATTTCCGGACACCAGGATCCGGTCCGACGAAGAAAAGGCAGGCGACAGGATCTCTACTCTGTCCTTTGTCTCGATGCCCTTCTTCACAGGCACTTTCACAGCCGTAGCGCTGTCGATGAGCTTCATTACCCAGAACTGGTCTTCCGTATCATTGGTCAGCACGGCAGCCTTGGGCAGGGACTGCGCACCGGCATGGGAGAGCTTCTCGATATGCACTTTTGCAATAAGGTTTTCAGGGATGGCATGTGGAGGCGACACGCGGATAACTACATTTTGTGTCTGCGAGGCGGAGTCCACGGTCGGCATGACCTCGCCGATACGGCCGGTAAGCCGTTCCCCATCGGGCAGCTGAAGGCTGACAACGCTTTTATCCAGCACATAGGGCCGCAGCTCGTAAGGCAGGTCCAGCAGGAAAACAAAGCTGTTGCGATCGCTGATCACAGCCAGCTGCTCCCCATCCTGCACATAATCCCCGGATTGATGGTTCAGCTGCGTGATATATCCATGCTGACCAGCCCTGATCTGGTTGACACCTGTAAACTTTAACGAGGAATCCAGCACCCGTATGGAATTCCCGATGATCTGCGCCTCCTTCGTCTTGAGGCTGAAAAGAGGTTGCCCCACTTCAACATACTTGCCGGGATAGACATCGGAAGACTGCAGATAGCCATTGGCATTGGCCTTTACATAGCTCTTCTGCAAAAAGGCGGATACGGCATTCAGCACGATGGAGTCATCGATGGCGCCATGCTCCACCTGGGTCACGGTGACGGGTGTACGGGCATCCACCGAGTCGGTCGCCGGCGCCTCCGCCGGCTCTTGCTCCTGTTTGTTGTGACAGGCGGCAAACAGAAAAATCATTATATAAAGGCCGCAATACTTCATCGATTGAAATAATTGATTTGATTAATGATCTGCAGACGGGTAATATTGTTCTGGGTCAGCAGGTTCTTTGCATTGAGGTAATTGCTCAGCGCCAGGATAAAATCCGCCACCTTCACATCCCCCGTGCCTAATAGCTTCCCATTCACATCTATCAGCGCCTCCGAATACCTTACCTGGTCATTGATTTGTGCAATCAACGCCTCGGTGGCCTGCAATTGCTGGGTCAGCTGGGAGATCTGCTGTTTATACTGACTGGTAAAAAAATCTTTATAGCCGGCCCGGGTGCGTTCGGCAATATCCAGCTTGCTGTATTGCATCTTTCGCTGATGCCCGTCGTAAATGGGTAGTGTCACGGTTATGCCAAAGCTGACCCCAAAGTTCTTGTACGCCTGGTAGGCCAGTGTGGAAGAATACCCTCCATCCGCGTATATATTTGCCTTGGGCCGGTAGCTGAAGTCGATGAGGCTGCGGTCGTTCCTCAGCTTCAGGCTATCGAGATGATATTGCCGGAAGAAGGCGGAGCGGTCCGGATCAGGCAGAGACGCCAGGCTGAGATCAGGGTCCTGAAGAACGGCGTTGGTCCACCCTGTCGTGCCGGGCCGGAGTCCGCTGGTATCCACGATGCCACAGAGCCAATTCAATGTATTGAGATCATTCTGGAATTGTATCTCCAATTGCCGCATTTGAAGGGCCTGCTGTTTCACCGTGACAAGAAAGGCGAGATAATCTACCTGTCGATATACATTCCTTTCCGTAAGGTCCTTTAAAAGACTGTCCTCCTTCCTCAAGAGCGCTGATATTTCCTGGTTGAACTGCAGCTGCTGCTGGTCTCCATAGGTCGTGATATATTGAGCGGTGATGTTTTTTTTCAGGTCCTGCTCGGAGATCTTCGCCGTATTGCGGATACCCTGGCTTTGCAGGCGGATGGTCTCGTACTGCGCATCCAGGTGCTTTTTGCCTATCAATGTCTTATTGACGCCTACCAGCGTGCTGAAATTCCCCCCGTTGCTGATGGCATTGTCATAACCATACCCGTTAATGACGGGCGCATAGGTATTGATGCTGGTGCCCGTCACCTGTGGCATATAGCCCGCCCGGACAATAGCGCTGTCCAGTTCACCGGACAAAAGCTGATTTTGGTAATCCTTTAGCAGAGGGCTGTTGTGTAAAGCCTGTCCGACATAGAAATCCAAGGTATTGCTTTGGCATCGTGCAGTTCCTGTAAATGCCAGCAGCATCCACAGAACAAGGCATTTATTCATGGGGCGAATCTAATACGGCATTTTGGCGAAATTCTGAATGTCCGGCTCTTGTCATTGAATGTTTGAATTGGATACGCAGGATATGCATCCCATCCTCATAAGCATAGGTCAGGGCAAATCCATAATTATCGCATATTTGTTTGGCGATGGCCAGCCCCAGTCCCGTTCCTTCGGAATGTCCGCCCTTGGTAAATCTATCGAAGATGGTGGCAGGGTCAAAGGAAAGAGGAGCACCCGTATTGCTTATCTGAAGAAACTCCTGCCGGAGGACAATGTTCAGAGTTCCCCGCTCGTAATTATGCCGGATGGCATTCCCCAACAAATTATTTAAAAGTATATCTGTCAGGTACGCGTTCATTTGCAGCTCGCAGGGCAGAACATCGGCGTTGATGGTCAGATGCTTGACCCTTATAGGGTCCTCCATTTGTATTAATTTTTTTTCAATAAGTATTTCCAGCGCCACCGGCGCCGCCTGTCCGAACTGGTTGTTCTCGATCTTTGTAAGAAGGAGCAGGGATTGATTCAGCTGACGCAGCCTTCCCACGGCATCATACATTGCCTGCAGCTGCCGGTGATGCATCTCTTTTAGCTGCTGATCCTGGATCATGAGGTCCAGCTTGGAGTTGATAATAGCCAGCGGCGTCTGCATCTCATGGGAGGCATTGTCGGTAAAATCCCGCAGCATTTCATAATCTTTACGGATCTTCTCCGTCATCTGTTGCACCACCGTCTGCAGATGGCGGAATTCCTCGATGGTAGTGGGCGCATGTACGATGGACTCTCTTTTGGAAAGGTCAAATCTCCGCAATCCATCCAGCGTCTGGTAAAAGGGCTGCCAGATACGCCGCAGCAGGAGTCTGTTGGCCATAAAAAGCATCCCCAGCAGGACGAGTATCATACCCGCCGTGACAAGCATGATCCATGCCAGCAGGTCCTCCGTTTCCTCCTCCGACTTGGTGACGGACGCGGTATAGACCTGGCCCTTTACGGTCACGGGAAACAACAGCTGCCGGTAGGGCTGCCATTCATCGTGACGATGGTGCTCGAGCCGCGTGAAGTTGATAAACTGACGGCGGACAGGCGTCGCAGCGGGGGCGAAGCTGATCTGCTGATCCCGGTAGCTGGACGGCTCGGGCAGCTGGTCCAGGGTATGCACATGGCTGAGTATTTCCGCCTCCTCCACCCTGAGGGCGTCATCCAGCTCATGGATAAGGATACCCCTGATCATAAAATAATACCCTATACTGCCCAGCACCAGGGCAAGAATACTTGCTAATATATTGATACGGCTGTATCGGGTAAATAATTTCACGATATTGTCAGTTTATATCCCATCCCATACACGGACTGGATGTAGTCCCCCGCGCCTGCCTCCCCCAGCTTGCGCCGCAAATTCTTGATATGCGTATAAATAAAATCATAATTGCCTCCCGTGTCATCTCCCCACAGATGCTCCGCGATGGCGTTCCTGGAGACCACCCGCCCTTTATTATACGCAAAATACAGCAACAGCTGGTATTCTTTCCGGGTGAGATCCAAAGACCTCTCCCTCACCGTCACGGAACGCGCCTGAACATCGATGAGGATATCCTCCAGCCGGATGAAATTGCTCCCGGCCGAATGACGCCGCCGGATGATAGCCGCCACCCGCGCGCCCAGCTCCGAAAGATGAAATGGCTTCGTCAGATAGTCATCAGCCCCCAGCTGAAGACCGGAGACCCTGTCCTCCAGCGAACCCCGCGCCGAAATGATTAGTACACCATCTCGCTTGTGATTAGATTTCAGGGCTTTAAGCAGCTCCAGCCCATTGCCATCCTGTAAATTGATATCCAATAAGATACAATCATAATCGTACTGCTCTATCCTATCCCGGGCCTCGGTAAAGGAGGCGGCTGTCTCGCAGACAAAATCTTTTTGCTGCAGATAGCTGTAAATGCTGTCCGCCAATGCTTTCTCATCTTCTATGATCAAAAGCTTCATACCTGTAAGGTAAACTTTTTCCTGATTTATAATTATTTTATCCTACCTTTGCAAGCTCTTTAAAAAGCACTCATGAGCAGCCGCAGGGAATTTGAAATAGCGTTTGTGGGCCTTAAGGCCGGCGTTCATGAGTTCAACTATCGGATCACCGATAAGTTCTTTGAGGCTTATCAGCAGCAGGACTTCCGCAACTGCGACGTGGGTATAAAGCTGTCCCTGGATAAAAAGAACAGCTTCATGCTCCTGAAGTTCGAGATTGGGGGCCGGGTAGAGCTTACCTGCGACAGATGCGGGAATATGCGTCCGATGGAGCTGTGGGATGAGTTCAATATCCTGGTCAAGCTGGTCGAGGACCCGGAGATCATGAACCAACAGGAAGAAGACCCCGACGTATATTATATATCCAAAGGAGAAAGCCATCTGCATATCTCCGACTGGATCTACGAGTTCGTCAACCTGAGCATACCCATGCAACGCATGTGTAACGAGCAGGAAATAGGCGGTCCCTATTGTAACAAGGAGGTGCTGGAAATGCTGAAAAAGCTGGAGAGCGAAAAGAACCAGGCTTCCAATCCCCTGTGGAAAGGGTTGGAGAAATTTAAGAATCTGGATAAATAAATAGTATATGCCAAATCCGAAACGCAGACATTCTCAGCAGAGAAGCGCAAAGAGAAGAACACATTACAAGGCCGAGAAAGTCACTTTAAGCAAAGACAGCACCACCGGAGAAACACACGTTCGTCATCGCGCGCACGTTAGTGAGGGTAAGTTGTACTACAAAGGAAAAGTAGTAGCTGAGAGCTCACCGGTTAAGTAAGGTCGCATGAATATTGGCTTAGACATGATGGGAGGGGATTTCTCACCACTGGAAGCAGTCCGGGGTGTGCAACTGTACCTGAAAGGGACGACAGCGCCCGCTACTCTTTTCCTGCTTGGTGATGAAACAAAGATCAATCCCCTGTTGCAGGAATACGCTATTCCCGCCACAGCGGTAAAAGTGATCCATGCCCCCCAGGTCATCGAGATGAATGAACATCCTACCAAAGCCTTAAAAGAAAAACAGCAATCTTCCATCGCTATAGGTTTCCATCTGCTGGCCAACGGTAAGATGGATGCCTTTATCAGCGCCGGCAACACCGGCGCCATGCTGGTAGGCGCCCTCTTTAGCTTAAAACCCATCGAAGGCATACAACGCCCCACCATCTGCACCATTTTACCCAAGACCACTGGCGGCACAGGCGTCCTGCTGGATGTAGGGCTCAACGCCGACTGCAAACCCGAGAACCTTAACCAGTTCGCCATACTGGGTTCCCTCTATGCCAAACATATTCTAGGAATAGAGACCCCACGGGTAGGTCTGCTCAACATCGGAGAAGAAGAAGGAAAAGGGAATATCCTTGCGCAGGCTGCCTATCCCCTGCTGAAGGACAACAGCCAGATCCATTTCATCGGCAACGTAGAAGGACGCGATCTGCTCATCGACAAGGCAGACGTCATGGTCTGTGAAGGCTTCACCGGCAATGTGATCCTCAAAATGGCCGAATCCCTCTTCGACATCTCCCGCGAAAAAAAGATCCAAAGCGAATACTTCGATCAGTTCGACTTCGAGCTCTATGGAGGCACCCCGTTGCTGGGCGTGACCAGGCCGGTGATCATCGGCCACGGCATCTCCCATGGCAAGGCCTTCCTCAATATGATTGTCCTGGCGCAAAAAATGATCCAGACCCACCTGCTGGACAAAATGAAGGAAAGCTTTCTTTCCTAAGGGAGGGTAAAGCATGAAAGACTTTATCACCTACCTTAAACAGTATCTTTCCCGCCAGTCTTTCAAAAGCATTTTATGTATCATAGTCTTTACAGGACTGCTCATCGTCTGTAATTATACTTTCGGTATCGAGCGCAGGATCAGGGACCTCCACCCCTGGTACCTCTCTCTCGTCAGCTTTTTTTTCTTTTACGCCTTTGTTTTCTTTTTCGCCTGGGCCGTTGTCGGCGCACGTGACATCCGATCACACGCCTCCCGCAGGCATTTTCTCCTCATACTTTTGTCCGCACCGCTGTACTTCTCATTCAAAATGATCCACTGGGGTATGCCCTTTCACCTCGCTTATCCCTGGGACCGCTATGCTCTCATCGTGCTGCAGCTGCCGGCCAAACTTATATTGCTTTGTCTCCTGCTATGGTTTTGCAGCCGAATGCTAAAGGAAGACAATAAGCCGTCCCCTCCCCTCTTCGGCCTCACCGGCAAAGGTTTCCGGGCCGGTCCTTATTTCGTGCTGCTGGCCTGCCTGCTCCCGCTGATCGCCCTCGCCTCCACCCGGCCGGATTTCCTTCACACCTATCCCAAAGTAAAGAACGTCGCCTTCATCAGCGGCTACACCTCATCGGTATGGCCATGGCGGCTGCTCTATGAATTGTCCTATGGTCTGGACTTTCTTTCCATCGAGCTGTTCTTCCGGGGTCTGCTGGTCATCGGCCTGTTACGTTATGCCGGAGAAAAGGCAATCCTGCCCATGGCCGCCTTTTATTGCACCATCCATTTCGGCAAGCCGCTGGGAGAATGTATCTCTTCCTTCTTCGGAGGAATGATCCTGGGCGTGATCGCCCTGCGCACCCGCAGCATCCTCGGCGGCCTCATCGTCCACCTGGGACTGGCATGGCTGATGGAACTGGGAGGATGGCTGGGAAATCTACTCTACTTTTAGCAGGCTTTGCCTGTCTGACATGCTCCTCCCGAAGGCTGGCTTTGCCGGCCGTGGCTACTCTTCGCGGAGGCCGGTTACAGGGTTGGCCAGCGCCGCCCTGACGGTCTGCATCACGATGAGGATCCCCGTTACCGAACCCAGACTGAGTATCGCCACGACGAACGGCAAGGGAGTGATCGATACCCGCGTGACATATCCTTCCAGCCACCGATGCATGAGCAGATAAGCCACCGGCATGGCCACCAGTCCGGCAACCCCCAACAGCGGCAGGTATTCCCGGAGGAACAGCTGTATGATACCAGGTACGGAAGCCCCGATGACCTTTCGTATCGCAATTTCCTTTGTCCTCTTTTGTATGCTCAATGCCAGCAATCCCACTATACCCAGCAACACGATCACCAAAGCCAGCACAGTGGCCGAATTGGCCGCTTTTCGCAGACGCAGCTCATTCGTATACACCGCCTGCAGCGTCTCATCCATGAACTTGTATTCGAAGGCAGCACCGGGCAGCAGCACAGACCATTTTCGCTGCAGGGCCGCCATCGAGGCGCCGATACCACCCGGCTTGAGCTTGAAAGAAAAATACCGGTAGTTAATCCCTCTCGATACATGCACAAACACCTCCGGGTCGATAGCGATCCCCATGCCGGCAAAATGAAAGTCCTTTACTATTCCGCTGATAGTATAGAAACGCGGATCGCCCAGCAGGCGGATACGCTGTCCCACGGCCTCGTCCGCATTTTTCCATCCCAGCGCTTTTACCCCCGTCTCATTGATCACCACCCGCATGGAGTCCTGTACATCGCTCTCCTCCCTGCCATGGAAGAATACCCCCTCCGCCATCGGGATCCGATAGGTATTCGCATAAGACGCATCGGTAACAAGCATCGACGCGACAATAGCTTTGGTGGAATCGTTCCCCTCCCTGAAAATACCTCTGCTGCCGCCATTGTTCCCGTTCGGGATCTCATAGGAAAGGGTCACATCCTCTACATTCGGCATAGCCGCAAATTCATTCCGCAAGGTCTCCATATGCTGAACTCCCTTTGGCGACCAGTCCCTTGGCAGCTGCGCCGCCACGATATACTCTTTGTCATACCCCAGCCTGTCGCTAAAAAAAAGACCGATCTGCTGTGAGATAATGATCGCCCCCACCAGCACGATCATCGCCGTGGCAAACTGAAAACCCACCAGCCCCTTGCGTAACAGTATATGGTTCCCCGCCGTCACAGCCTTTCCCTTTAACGAATCCACGGAGGCCAGCGAAGACAGTTTCAATGCCGGATAGAGTCCCGCTGCCCCGCCCGTGACCACCGCAAACAAAGGGATGAAAACCCAGGCGATGGATGGCAGCGTCGTCAACGACGGAATGACCTTCCCCAGCATGCCGGATATCACAGGAGCCAGCAGCATATACAACAATAAGGAAAGCGCCGTCGCCAGGATGGACAGCAATATCGACTCCATCATGAACTGGATGATCAGCTGCCACCGGAGACTCCCCAGCACTTTCCGGACCCCGATCTCCCGCATCCTTGCCGTCGACTGCCGGACGGAAAGGTTGATAAAATTGATGATCGCCATCAGTAAGATAAACAGGGCAATGAACGACAGCGTATACACCATTTTTTTCACGGTCCCGCCCATCCCGGAATAATAATAGGATGAAAGAGGAAGTACATCTACCCTGAGATTGGCAGCAAGCCCGGGAGGGGCGTTCTTCTGAACAAGCTGCCGGATAGGTCCTGCCAGCGCCTCGGGTTTTACTCCTTCCCGCAGCTCTATATAGCTGACGATATTGATATTTGGCCAATCCATGTTCCGGCCGAAAAATGACAGGTTCGACGCAGGGACAAAAAAATGATTGTGATTCCCATCCATCAACCAGGTAATTGAATTTCGCAGCGGCTCTTTCATGACCGCTGTGATCCGGAAATTTTTTTTACTTCCGGAGAAGTTCCCGATGGTGAGGTCCTGTCCTACCACATCCGTCCGCCCAAAATATTTTATAGCGATCTCTTCCGTGATCACCACGGAAAAAGGCTGGTTCAACGCGGTACGCGCATCGCCATACAACAACGGGAACCCATACATGGTCAGCAGCGTGCTGTCGCCCACCTGGAAGCCCTCCCGAAAATGCTTATCCTCATAAGAGACATTGGAAGTAATGGCGTCATTCCGGTAGTAATTGGCGACCAGGCTGGGATAATTATCCTTCAAAGCCCTGGCCAGCGGGCCTAAAGAGGTGATCGCCGGACCGATGCCAGGCATTTTCCAGGTGTCGTTCAGGATAAACTGTCTGTCTGCATGGGTCAATTGCCTGTTGACCTGCCATTCGCTCCAGCAATAGGCTGCGATCAGCAGTGTCAGCGTGACACCTGTGGAAAGACTTATGACATTGATGATGGAGAACAGCCGTCCGCGGTTCAGATGGCGGATCGCCAGCTTGAGACAGTTACGGAACATGGTGATGTTGGTTTGAGAGGACGCTTCACAAAGGATGCCATTTTTATAAGTCATTAACATCCAGCTCAATACCTACGATCCAATGCATGCGTACTGTTCGGGGGCGAGCCATCAGCTGTACGCATTTAAAAATAGCTACCAACCTGTAAGCCGGATCCTGTACCTCGCTGAAGCAAGGCGGTCATCATTTATCTGGCCCCTGCATTGCTACAGGGATCTAGCTGCCTACCCTCCGGCATCGGACGGGCCGTCCTCAATCGCCGGTATACGTGGCATTTCAGCATGCAAGGTTTACCCGCCCCGGCAATTACTTGCCGGCGCCGTGGGCTCTTACCCCACATTTTCACCCTCATCCGCCATAGGCGGACAGTTATTTTCTGTGGCACTCTCTATTGGCGTGATACGCCACCCGGCCGTTAGCCGGTGCATTGCCCTGCGCTGTCCGGACTTTCCTCCCCCTTTGAATAAACAAAGAGCGCGATGACCCGGTTGGTAGCAAATGCAAATCTACAATATCTTTACGGCATGAAGCTGTTATTGACGATGTGCCTGCTATCGGCCTGCCAGGCCTGGGGACAGACAAAATACATTTTCCAAAGGCCGGAAATGGGGTCTCCCTTTACCATCACCATCTATGGCATGGATTCCGCCTCCATCGCAGAGGCTGCCACGGCCGCCTTCGATACGGCTGAAAAGCTGAACGCCCTTCTCAGCGATTATGTCGACGGCAGCGAGATCAACAGACTCAGCGCCACCAGCGGCCAGCATCGCTGGGTGCCTGTCTCCGCACCCCTCTTCGATATCCTCCAACGGTCATTACACGCCGCCATTCTCAGCGACGGAAGCTATGACATCACGGTCGGCCCCGTCGTCCGCCTTTGGCGCCAGGCGCGAAAGACCCATCGATTCCCCGACAGCGCTGCTCTCCGGACGGCACGGTCAAGGACGGGTTACCGTTATCTTCACCTGGACACGCTTACCCACTCCGTATTGTTGGATAAAGAAGGAATGCAGCTGGACATTGGCGGTCTTGGCAAAGGCTTCGTGGCGCAGGCTGCCCTGGACCTCATTCGCCGGAAAGGATACCCCATCGCCATGGTCAATGCCGGCGGCAAGATCGTAACAGGTGAAGTCCCTCCCGGCAAAGAAGGATGGGTCATCGGTATCAATGCCCCGGAGGAAAAAGATGTCCTTCTTCCCTCCTTTCTCCTGCTGAAAGATATGGCGGTAGCCACCTCCGGCGATATCTATCAATATGTAGAGCTGAATGGCAAACGCTATTCGCATATCGTCGATCCCCGGACGGGCGTCGGGCTCACCCGCCGGCGAAATGTCACCGCACTGGCCCGGGATGGTACAACAGCCGACTGGCTGGCCACGGCCTGCAGCGTCCTCTCCTGGCGCCAATCCCTCCGGCTGATCAGCCGTCTGCCGGGGACGGCCCTGCTGGTCACGGAAATGAAAAATGGCAAAATATCCCGCAAATCTTCGTCTGGTTTTAGAAATTATCTACGCAACCCAAGCCGGTACAATTTATCCATTCAATAATCATCCGCGGGGAAAAGACATTTTTATACGGATGAAATAGTATGTAAATTGAGCGCATGAACCAAACATGGCTTGCCTGCCTGGCCTGCTTGCTGCCAGGCTCCGTGGACCTTTCCACTCCTTCATTCAGCGCTTATACGCAACAGATAGCAGGGACCTCCGTCCAATTTGTCATGGTACCCATACCCGGCAAGGAGAAGATCGACTCCTTCTGGATGGAAGAGCATGAGGTCACCTACGAAGAATACGTCCTCTTCCAGGATGAGGCCCTGGACAAAGCCCCGATACCCGACGGTATTACCCGCCCCAGTCCCCCCTACATCGACTTCACCCTCGGCATGGGCAAGGCTGGCGGCTTCCCCGCCAATAGCATGAGCCAGTACGGCGCCATCATGTATTGCAAGTGGCTTTATAAAAAGACAGGCATCTTCTACCGCCTGCCGACCGAGGCGGAATGGGAATATGCCTGCCGGGCAGGCTCCTCCACGACCTATCCTTTTGGAAATGATGCCGCCCAATTGTCCCAATACGGCTGGTACAGCAGCAACAGCGATAACAAATATCATGCGGTCAAGCAATTAAAACCCAATGCCTGGGGTCTTTACGACATGCTGGGCAACGTGGCGGAATGGACCCTCGACCCTCAGACATTAAAAGGAGGTTGCTTCCACGATGCGCCGGAGCAGCTGGGCAGCGCCGCACGTCTCCCTTATGATAAAAAATGGAACGCCCGCGATCCGCAGATCCCCAAAAGCAAATGGTGGAATGCCGATGCGCCTTTCATTGGGTTTCGCATCATCCGGCCAGTGAAGCAGCCTTCCGCTGCAGAAGTCGAACAATTCTTCAACGAACACCTTGTACGTAAATAGATCAACATGTCACAGTCACCCAAAGCGGACCACAGGTTCGCGGCCGAAGGCCCATCATTAACCGTGCACCGGGGATGGGATATTTTCGGAGTAAACCATACCCGGTGCATAATTCATTATAAATTGCAGTTATCATGAATCACCAATCAAAATTTCCCCATCGTAGCAGAAGAGACTTCGTCAAAATTTCCTCCATGCTGGCGGGCGGCATCCTCGCGGCGCCCCTTATCTCCCGGGCTAATTTTTTCTCCGGCTCGGACAACATAATCAAAATTGCGCTCATTGGCTGCGGCGGCCGCGGCACGGGCGCCTGTGTACAGGCGCTCAGCACCAAGCAGAATGTTCAGCTGGTAGCCATGGCGGACGCATTCAGGGACAGGCTGGACGGCAGCTACCAGAATATCCTTGAAGCCCTTGAGGATAAGAAGACCCGGGTGCAGGTCAAAGAAGAAAATAAATTCACCGGCTTCGACGCATACAAGAAAGCCATTGCCCTCGCCGATGTGGTGATACTGGCTACGCCTCCCGGGTTCCGTCCCATCCATTTCGAAGAGGCAGTGAATCAGGGGAAACATATTTTCATGGAAAAGCCCGTAGCCACCGACCCCGCCGGCATACAAAGGGTCCTGGCGGCAGCCGAAAAAGCAAAAGCCAAAAAGCTCAACGTTGTCGTAGGATTACAGCGCCGCTATCAGGCCTCCTACCGGGAGCTGATCAAAAGAGTACACGACGGCGCCATCGGCGAGATCCTATCCGCACAGGCCTGGTGGAACAACGACGGCGTCTGGGTACACCCCCGTCAGGCAGGCTGGACGGAAATGGAATACCAGATGCGCAACTGGTATTATTTCGTATGGCTCTGCGGCGATCATATCACGGAACAACATATCCACAACCTGGATGTGATCAACTGGGCCCTGGAGGCCTATCCCGTCAAGGCCCAGGGCATGGGTGGACGCGAAGTACGCAAAGGCAAGGACTACGGACAGATCTATGATCATCATTATGTGGAATTCCACTACGGCAACGGCACGATCCTCAACAGCCAGTGCCGCCACCAGAAAGGCACCATGAGCAAGGTGGACGAGCTGCTCATCGGCACGAAAGGAAAAGTGTACTGCGACGCAGCCCGTATCACAGACAATAAAGGGAATACCATCTACCAGTTCGATAAAAAAATGGAGAACCAGCCCTATCAGAATGAGCATGACGAGCTGTTCGCCGCCATCGCCAAAGGAGAGTATAAATTCTGGGACGCAGAAAGAGGGGCCCGCAGCACCATGACATCCATCCTGGGCAGAATGGCTACCTATTCCGGCCAGAACATCGAATGGGATAAAGCCATCAACTCGGGCATCAACATCATGCCGACTACCTATGCTTTCGATGCCATGCCGCCCGTAGTACCCGATGCCGACGGCAATTATCCGGTGCCGGAACCAGGTGTAACAAAATTCTTTTAACAAGACCATCCGAACTATGCAACGCAAACAATTTATTCGAAGCTCTCTGCTGGCAGGCGCATCGGCATTGTCAGGCGCAGCTGCCTTCGCTGCGGCCAAAGACAGGATGAAGACTCAGACGGCTGCAGGACAGCCATTCAATCTCAACTACGGCATTCACGACGGGATGTTCCGTAACAGCGCAGGCAATGACTTTATCGATCAGATCAAATTTGCCTACGACCAGGGGTTCAGGTCCATCGAAGACAACGGCATGGCCCGCAGACCGCCCGAACAGCAGCAGAAAATAGGTGATACCCTTGCCAAGCTGGGCATGTCCATGGGCGTGTTCGTGCTGGACAAAGGTGGCAATGGCGCCAATACACTGGCAGCCGGCAAGCCCGAGTTTATAGAAATATTCCTGAAGGGGTGCCGGGAAGCCGTGGAAGTATCCAAGCGATGCGGCGGCGTACTGACTACCGTGGTACCCGGGGATTTCGAAAGACACCTGCCTATAGGCATGCAGACGGGCAATGTCATCGACGCCCTCCGCCGGGGCGTGGAGATACTGGAGCCGCACAAGATCATCATGGTGCTGGAACCGCTGAGCGACACCCCGGACCTCTTCCTCCGGGACGCCGATCAGGCCTACGCCATCTGCAGGGCCATCAACAGCCCGTCCTGTAAGATCCTGTTCGATATGTATCATATACAACGCAACCAGGGGAATATCATCCGCCTGATCGACCATACCTACAGCGAGATCGGCTACTTCCAGATAGGGAATAACCCCGGCCGTAATGAACCCGGCACGGGGGAAATGGACTATCGCTCCATCTTTTCCCACATCCATGGGAAAGGCTACAAGGGTGTGCTGGGCATGGAGCACGGTAATGCCCATCCGGGTAAGGAAGGTGAGATGGCGCTGATACAGGCCTACCGGGATGCCGATAAGTTCGCATGACACCTCATCATCATATTCCATCCGCCCCGCCAGATCAGCACATTGCTGGTCTTACTTACTACAAACGGTATCGGCCGGTGCATAGCATCGACCGATACCTACCCAATGGCAACCTTCCCGTCAGGGAGCCCTATTTCCTGGAATAATCAAAGAATATTTCCGTCGCCCCATATCCATAACGGGGGTCATACCGGTTGATAAAACTCTTCACACGCCGGCTGGCACGAAGCAGCTCATGTATCTCATCGCGCAGCTTACCCGTACCTACTCCATGAATGACCACCATGGAAGGAAGATGATGCGCCAGGGCCAGGTCAAAATATTTCTCGAAAGTCTGCAGCTGTAATGTCAGCATCTCGAAATTGTCCAAAGAAGACCATTTGTCCGTCAGCCGCTCGATATGCAGGTCCAACTCGCTGCGGGCCGGCTCCAGGTGCTGACGCGCCCGGGAAGCCTCATAAATCCGGAAACCCGAACCCGCCAGTATCCCCCGCGTATCCATGGGGGGCGGCTCCGCCTCGATGTCTTTGTCCGGATAGCTGTCGAACAGCTTGAAGGAAAACGTAGCCTCCCCCTTCTTCTTTATTTCCTCGATACGGCTGAATACCTGTTTGGCCCGCAGCTTGAGCGAGGTCTCATAGTGATCCGCCTTGGCCTTGTTCGGAGTCAGCAAGGCAAACTCGCATTCAAAAACGGGATTGTCGTTGAGATTGGAGAAAGGAATATCATGAATGTAGAAATCCTGGTATGGAGGCAGCTGGTTGTCCAGGTCGAATTCGCTGTTGTTGAAGTAGTTCAGGTGATAAGAAAAGTGATACCCCAGCGGAGTGTTGTTTACTAAATGTATCTTCAGGGTTTCCACTACGTCGTCCCCGAATTCATCGCTGTCCCAGACAGGAAGAAAAGTGAGCCATACCCCATCCGCCAGCCTGGCGATCCGCTCCTTTTTCTGATTGGGCTGTGGCTTCTCCGTCGGCAGATGATCGATGTATTTCTTCGGCTTTTTCTCCGGAAGAGATTGCTTTTTTTCTGAGAACCGTTTGAAATAAGGGAAATCCAATTGATCCATATAGGCGGGAAATCGAACACCCCGCACATCCACCAGCACCATTTTGTCATTGATGATCTCGACTACCTCTCCTTCGTCATTGGAATGCTGGATAACTACCTTGTCTCCTACCTGAAATTTCATGGAGCAAAATTACAAAAACTAAATCGAACCTCCGGAGACCCTTGCCCTGCTTTTGCGGTAACCGTACATAGAATAGATCAGCAACCCAATACCCATCCATACAAAGAACCATATCCACGCCTTGGCTCCTATTTCGATAAGCAGGTAAGCGCAGAAAAGAACACCCAATACAGGTATCAGGGAATATCTTTTGACAATGGTGGCCACCGTAAGCACGCCCGCCAGCAGGGTGTATACGAGGAACAACGCTTCCTGGAGTCCCGCGCTCTCAAGATGAGTGAGCACCTGTATTACCCGCTCGCGGAACAGCCAGAGAAAGACCAGGTACAGCACAGGTACGATCAGCTGCCCGTTGATATAGGGCAGCCGGAATCCGCCCGTCCCTGTACTTTGGATCCGGGGCAGCAGCAGCACCCCGCCGGACACCAGGACAAAAGCAAAAAGCGTCCCGATGCTGGTCAGCTCCGTCATCAGAGAGCTCTCCATGAACAAAGTGGGTATCGCCACCAGCAGCCCGGTGATGATGGTAGAGAACCAGGGCGTCTTGTATTTGGGATGTATACGCCCAAAAGCCTTGGGCAGAAGTCCGTCCCGGCTCATGCTCATCCAGATACGGGGCTGTCCCAGCTGGAACACCAGCAGCACGCTGGTAGTAGCCACTACGGCGCTGATGGAAATAAAATAACCGATCCATTTCTGATGCACCGCATTGAAAACATACGCCAGGGGATCCGTGACATTGAGCTCGGTATAATGCACCATACCCGTCAGCACCAGGGCGACGAGAATATACAATATCGTGCAGATGACGAGGGAATAGATCATGCCCTTGGGCAGGTCCCGTTGCGCATTGTTGCATTCCTCCGCCGTTGTGGAGATGGCGTCGAAACCAATATAGGCGTAGAATACAGCAGAAACGCCTTTCAGGACGCCTTCAAACTTATTGGGCAAAAAAGGACTCCAGTTGCCCGGCTGCACAAAGAAAAATCCCAGTATGATCACCAGGAGAATGACAGCGATCTTGAACATCACCATGATATTGGTCGTCCGCTTGCTTTCTGTAATGCCTATATACGTGACATAAGCGATGATACATACGATGAAAAAGGCGGGCAGATTGACAAAGATATGCGCGCCGGCTATGACAGGGGCTGAATTCCACGCCTCCACAGCCGCCTGCTGCATGCCCGTGAGCGGCAGGTGGGCAGATAACGCCTTCTGCGCATCCAGAAAAGCTTCTTTGGCCGTGCTGGGATCCGAGATCAGCCAGCCGGGCAGATGGATATGAAAACCCTCCAGTAAATTATTGAAATATCCGCTCCACGAGATGGCCACCACGATATTGCCGATGGCATATTCCAGTATCAGCGCCCACCCGATGATCCAGGCCACGACCTCACCAAAGGAAACATACGCATAGGTGTAGGCGCTGCCTGCAATGGGGATCCTGCTGGCGAACTCCGCATAGCACAGGGCAGAAAATCCGCAGGTAACGGCCGTAATAACGAAGAGAATGGATATCCCGGGGCCTCCATCAAAGGCAGCCTTGCCGATGGTAGAAAAGATGCCCGCCCCAACGACAGCCGCGATCCCCATAAAAGTAAGATCGCGTACGTTCAACACTTTTTTTAATCCTCCGCCCCCATGACCGTCTGTAATCCCCTCTTCCGCATCCTGATGTATTTTTTCCAGTGATTTTTTTCGGAACAATGAGTTGGACATCCGCATTAGTTTGATTATGGCCGGTAAAATACTACAATTTGCTTTAATAATATCCGTACTTTTACAAAGCCTTTTCCACCCTCTTCCTTGCATTCCGCCTTCACTGTTTTCCCTTCAATTCCAAGTTTATGAACGTGCCTGTCAAGTATTGTGCCGCCATATTATCGGCGGATCTGAACTGCTATCTGCTGGAATATTTGCGGGAAAAGACCCTCCCCCGCGAAGCTTTTCTGTTGAAGGCAGGCGAGGTCTGCCATCATCTTTATTTCGTGGAGTCGGGCCTGTTGCGGTGTTTCTATTGCAAGGATGATAAAGAAATATCGTCCCGGTTTGTACAGGAGGGAGAGGTAGGCTGGTCGCCGCAGAGCTTTCTTCTTCAGCGCAAGGGGATAGAATACATCCAGGCTCTGGAACGTACTCATATCGTAACCCTAAGCTTTGAACACATTCAATGCATCTGCCAGGATTTTCCCGTGTTCGCCACAGTAAGACAACAGATCACGGAAGCTTCCCTCATAGCGCAGGAGCAAAGGATGCAGGCTATGTGGATGCAGCGCTCCGATGAAAAGCTGGGCTGGTTCACCCGGCACTTCCCAGGATTGCTGGAAAAAGTGAAGGGCCGGCACATCGCCTCCTACCTGGGCATCACCGAGGTAATGCTAAGCCGCCTGCGGCGCTGACAGGACATTCAGTATTCTCTCTGAACAAGGAAGGCCGCCAGCTGCTTCAGCGGCTCTTTACGGCGGGACAGCACGGCAATATCTTCCAGGGCCTGATAGGCCGCCTGCATATATTTTTCCTTTAATTCACGGGCCCATGCATCTACCCCGCAGGCCCTGAATATTTCCAGCATTCCCCGGATCTTCGAGGCGGCATCGGCCTTTTTCAGCTCTTCCATTCTCCGGTGCTGCTCCGGAGTCGCTACCTCCAGCGTCTTTATAAGAAGAAAGGTCTTTTTTCCCGCCACGATATCACCCCCCACCTGCTTGCCGAACTTCTCCGGGTCGCCAAAAGCGTCCAGGTAATCGTCCTGTACCTGAAAGGCCAGCCCGAGGTTTTTGCCGAAATCATACAGATGCTGCTGGTTCCCCAGCCCCGCTCCTCCCAGGATGGCGCCGATGCGAAGACTGGCGGCCAAAAGCACAGAGGTCTTCAACCCTATCATCCGCTGGTACTCCTCCAGGTCCACCCTGTCCATTTTCTCAAAATCCATGTCCATTTGCTGTCCTTCGCAGACCTCCCTCGCCGTCTGGTTATAGATATGCATGATGGGGCGGATATGCTGCGCCTGTATCCTGCTGAGATAATCATACGCTATCACCATCATCACATCCCCCGTCAGCAGGGCGGTGGATGCCCCATACTTCTCATGCACCGTGGGCATGCCGCGACGCAAAGGGGCCTTATCCATAATATCGTCATGTATCAGCGTAAAGTTGTGGAACAGCTCGATGCTGGCAGCCAGATGCCAGGCGTCGGGATCGATCTCCCCGAACAGCTCGTTGCCCATCAGACAGAGCACGGGTCTTATTCGCTTGCCCCCGATGCCCAGGAAATAGCTGGCCGGCTCATAGAGGGTGGCCGGATGAGAGGGAAAATGCTGCACGTCAAATCTGGCCATGAAATCTGCGGATAATTCTTCAAAACTGTGCATGTACAGCTATTTCTTTTTCTTTTTGGTTTTCGATTTCTTTTCTTTTGTCGCGGGCCTTGCCGGTTTGGCGGCTTTGGCATGTTTTCCTTCATCCCCAGCGCTGCTGGCGATGACCCATTCATAATCCAGCTGGCGCTTGGCCAGGTTGGCCGCCACCACTTTTATCCTGACCTTGTCGCCCATACGGAACTGCCGGCCGCTGCGACGCCCCACCAGGCTGTACTCGCTCTCCACATGCCGGAAATCATCGTATTCCAGGAGACTGTTGATGCTGACAAGCCCCTCACATTTCTGCTCCACCGTCTCCACCCAAAAGCCAAAGGACGCCACTCCGCTGATCACTCCCTCGAACTCCTCGCCCAAATAGCCCTGCATATACTCCACCTGCTTGTATTTATTGGCAGCCCGCTCACTTTCCATGGCTGCCCGCTCCCGCTCGCTGGAATGCCGGCATTTGGCCTCCAGCTTCTTATCTATCTCATTTTTTCCTTGCAATACCTCGTGCAATATCCTGTGAACCAGCACATCTGGATACCTGCGAATGGGAGAGGTGAAATGGCAGTAATATTCAAAACCAAGTCCGTAATGACCTATGTTCTCCGTCGTATAGATGGCCTTGGCCATGGTCCGGATACCCAGCTGCTCCAGCACATGCTGTTCGGGACGGCCCTGCACATCCTGCAACATCTGATTGAAACTGGAGGCTATCGCCTCGGGCGACTTCAGGTCGAAAGTATGCCCGTACTTTTTGGCAAATTCGATAAAAGGCAGCAGCTTCTCCTTGTCCGGCGTGTCATGCACCCGGTAGGGAAAAGGCAGCGGCTTCTTGTTCACCTTTATCCTTCCCACATTTTCCGCCACCGTACGATTGGCCAGGAGCATAAATTCTTCCACCAGCTGATGGGCTTCCTTGCTCTCCTTTACCATAATGCCGATAGGCTTCCCTTTTTCATCCAGCTTGAAACGAACTTCCGTGGAAGAGAAATTGATAGCCCCCTTCCTAAACCGCTGTTTGCGCAGCCGCTGGGCGATATCGTTCAGCACCTCTATTTCTTTTTGATAAATCCCTTCCTTTTGCTCGATGATCTCCTGCACTTCTTCGTAGGTGAACCGGTGGTCGGAATGGATCACAGTCTTGCCGATCCAATAGTGCTTGACCTCGCCTTTCGGCGTCATCTGAAAGATCGTGGAGAAAGTGAGCTTGTCCTCATGCGGGCGAAGGGAACATAATTCATTGGATATCCTCTCCGGCAACATGGGATTGACACGGTCCGGCAAATAGACGGACGTAGCCCTCGTATACGCCTCCTTGTCCAACGCCGTCTCCGGCTCTACATAATGGCTTACATCCGCGATATGTACGCCAATTTCCAGATGACCGTTGTTCAGCGTGCGAATGGATATGGCATCGTCGAAGTCCCGGGCATCCACGGGGTCGATGGTAAAAGTGAGGATATCCCTTATGTCCTTGCGTATGTTTATCTCCGCAGCGGCAATTATATCGGGCAGTCTTTCGGATTCTTCCATGACATTCTCAGGGAAGAAAATGGGAAACCCATTCTCCAGAAGGATCTCCTTCATGGCCTTGTCGTTTTCGTCCTCCTTGTCCATGACCTGGACGACCTCGCCCTGCGGCTTCCTGTTCTTCTCCCATTCCACGATGCGTACGATGACACGATCGCCATTGACGGCGCCATTCAATCGGGACAAGGGAATATAGATATCGGGCATGGGCTTGTCGGTCTCCGCGATAAAAAAAGCAAAAGACTGGCTCAGCTCTACATGTCCTAAAAACTCCATTTGCTTTCGTTCCACCACGTCCACCACTTCTCCCTGCTGACGACCGCTACGGCCGGGATTGCCAAGGGCCTGTACCCGTACCGTGTCGCCATGGAGAGCTGTATTGAAATCAGAGGGGCGGACAAGAATATCCTGGTCCCTTCCTTCTATGATCACAAAGCCCATTCCTGAGCGCGTTACGTCCAGCCGGCCCGTCAGCAAATGGGAGGATGATCCGCCGGCTTTTTTCTTCTTTTTCTTTTTCGTCTTCATTGTGTTTAGTGCGCCGGGTCTGGTTTGTTTCGAATGTACCCAATCCCCGGCGCACGGCTAATGATGGGCGTTAACTCGGTTTTAATGTCTTTTCAAAGGTCTCGTTGAATGCTTCGCATTTCGGCCAGTGGACCTGTGGTCCACTTTGCTTTATTAATTTTCCCCTCCGGCCTGATCAGGGGGCTTAAAATTGGTAATGAATTTAATGATTAAATCAGTAAAATGCGGCTGCTCGCTGAATAAAAACCGCGGTTCGATGGGAAGCACGTAAAAGGGCCAATTCTCCAGCTCCTGGCGGAACTTGATCAGGCGGACCGCATCCTTTTCCGTTGTGAGGATGATCTTATTCGGCTCGGCGATTTGATTATACCGGCGGATCATATAATTCAGATCGTCAATAGTGAATATGTGGTGATCGCTGTAAGCCAGCTCATAAAAGCTGCCGGCCTTATCGCTCAGCCATTTCTTCAGCGGCGCAGGATTGGCGATACCCGTCACCAGCAGCACCTCCAGCTTGTCGTTGATCACCGTGGGGGTTCCTTTGGTAATATGATACGGCTGACCATACCGGATAGAAGAAAAGAACACCTGCTGATGCTTCAGCGGGTTGATCTCTATCATAATGGCCCTTCGCTCCTCTTCCGTAAGGGTCTCGGGACATTTGGTGACCACGATGGCATCCGCCCGTCTGTACCCGCCGGGGGCATCCCTAAGGTCGCCGCTGGGCAGCCACCAGTCCCTGGTGAACAGGTTGGAATAGTCCGTCAGCAAAATATTCAACCCCGGCCTCACCGCCCGGTGCTGAAAGGCGTCATCCAGGATCACCGCCCGGGTATGTGGCCTGTCATGCAATAGCTGCGGGATAGCTACGATGCGCTCCTCGCCCACTGCCACCGCTACATCGGGGAATTTGCTATGGAACTGCATGGGCTCGTCGCCAATGTCCAGCGCAGTAGTATGAGCGCCCGCCAGCGCATAGCCCTTCGTCTTCCGCTTGTACCCCCGGCTCAGCACCGCTATCTCGAAACGATCTTTCAGCATTCGAATCAGCAGCTCCACCATTGGGGACTTCCCCGTCCCGCCCACTGCCAGATTGCCTACGCAAATGATAGGCAGGTTGAACTGGGCGGATGCCAGTATCTTCTTATCATAACACCAGTTGCGTAGAATAACGACCAAAGCGTAAAGAAGGGAAAGAGGGAATAAGAGTATCCGTATAGTCCGCAGCAGCGGGAAGTTAAAGTTCATAGTTGATGTTCAACGGGCGGCCGGAACTATCCCGGGCAGGCCGATCATTCGCTAAAGGTACGTAAAAATGTCTGTCCTGCCGGACGAACCGCTTCCAGCGGGTTTTGAAATTCCGGCTAAGGTCTTTCGAGCAATTTCAACAGTGCCGGTCGTATCTGCCGCGCCTGCTCCCGGATAAAATTCCTGTCAGGGTTTTCCGTAAAAGGTATGGCTCCGCACCAATCAATACCACTCCATTCCGCGATCTCCCGCTCATATCCGCTGGGCTCCCCATTGAAGATCCACCCGGACACATCCAGTCCATGAGCCTTGCAAACTTCAGCCGTCAGGAGAGAGTGATTGATGCTTCCAAGGTAATTTCGACTGACGAGTACCACACTGGCATTCAGCTTTTTAATGAGGTCAACTACAAATTCGCTTTCATTGAGGGGGACCATCAGCCCTCCGGCTCCTTCTATGACCAGCGGACGCTCCTGCGGCATCGCAGCCCTGATCTTTTCCAGGCTGATCACCAGCCCCTCCGCCCTTGCAGCAATATGGGGTGAAGCAGGCATCCGCAGCTTATATGCTTCCGGGGCCAGCCTGCCACCGCTGATCCGGGCCGCCACCCATTCCGTATCCGTCCCCTGGTCAAATCCAGCCTGCACCGGTTTCCAGTACGCAGCGCCCAATGCCTCGGTGACGATGGCCGAAACCACCGTCTTGCCTACGTCCGTACCTATACCTGTAATGAAAATAGGTTTACTCACATTCATATTTGACCTTTAAAGGAGTTCGTGAAGCTTCGCTTTCATATTTTATTGACAA
>Ga0157372_10001286_pt1 | contig 27102 bp, 26 predicted proteins | sample C55metaG_FD_115307 | JGI IMG/M metagenome (GOLD analysis project Ga0157372, IMG submission 115307) | Corn rhizosphere microbial communities from Kellogg Biological Station, Michigan, USA - C5-5 metaG | ecosystem: Host-associated > Plants > Roots > Rhizosphere > Soil | place: USA: Michigan...
CCGCCCCAGTTCGGCGACCTGTCGTGAGTCGCCGAACGTGTCCGGGTTGGAGAGCAGCCGCTCGACCTCCGCCGCCCGGGCGAGCGCGTCGCCCAGCAGGTCGCGGAGGCTCAGGGGCTCAGCTCTCCTTGGCGGAGTCGGGGCGGGTCTGGTACTTCTGGCGGAACCGCTCCACGCGGCCCGCGGTATCGACGAGGCGCTGCTTGCCCGTGAAGAACGGATGGCACTCGGCGCAGACGTCGGTATGGATCTCCGCAACGGTCGAGCGCGTCTCGAAGGAATTGCCGCACGCGCACTTCACGACTGCGGTAGCGTACTCGGGATGGATATCGGTCTTCATTTGATGCCTGCCTGGCATGGAGAACAGAATCGGGAATAGCTTCCAAATATACCGAGATCGGGGCCTAAAAGACAAGCCGACAACGGCTTGCTCGGTTTGACACCGCCCGAGGCGCGGGATACGTTCCCCCGAATGCTTGATTCCGGTTCTCATCGGGCTCGCGAATGACCACACAGACCGCGGACTTCCTCGCCTCCATCCCGCTCTTCAGCGGCTTGCCGGCGGAAGAGCTGGAGCGCTTTGCCGAGCTGACTCGCGAGCGCTCGTATCCCAAGGGGAGCGTCATCCTGTTCCAGGACGACCCGGGCGACTCCCTCTTCGTGCTGCGCGACGGCCGAGTGAAAGTCGTGCTGATCGGCGAGGATGGCCGCGAGGTGATCCTCGGCGTGCTGGAACCTGGCGCGCACTTCGGTGAGCTGGCCCTCATCGATGACCAGCCCCGCTCCGCCCACGTCATCGCGATGGAGGACGCGCAGCTGCTGGTCCTCCGCCGCGAGGATTTCAAGCGCCGGGTGGAGGCGAACCCCACGGTCGCGTGGGCGCTCCTCACCGAGCTGTCGCGCCGCCTGCGGCGGGCCGACGTCAAGATCGGTGGCCTCGTCCTGCTCGATGTCCCGGGCCGCATCGCGCGGTTGCTCCTGGACCTGTCGGCCGAGAGCGGTACGGACCAGATCGAGAAGCCGCTCACGCACCAGACCATCGCCCAGATGATCGGTGCCAGCCGCGAGACGGTATCGCGAGCGATGAAGGAATTCCAGGATGCGGGACTCATCCGGGTCGAACGACGGAGGATCTCCGTCGGTGACCGCGAGGCGCTCGAGAAGCGATCGCAGGTCCGGATGTGAGCGTCATCACGCCGGGACGGTGACAATGTCTCTGGCAAGCGGTCCCAGCATCGCGACATCTTGGGTAGTGACCAGCCCGCACCACGCCCGATGAGTCTGAGTCTGCGCTTCTGGGGGACCCGGGGCTCGATCCCGAGCCCCGGGCTCTCTACCGCGCGTTATGGCGGCAACACGCCCTGCATCGAGCTGCGGACCGGCGACGGACGCCTGGTGATCCTCGATGCGGGCACGGGAATTCGCGAGCTTGGTCGCTCGCTGATGGAGCGCTCGAATGGCGCGGCCATCACCGGTGATATCTTCCTGACGCACGCGCACTGGGACCACATCCAGGGACTCCCCTTCTTCGCGCCGATCTTTCACCGGGGGAATCACTTCACCATCTGGGGCTCGCGCTCCCTGCAGACGAGCATCGACCGCGTGGTGCGGGACCAGATGTCGCCCGTGGTGTTCCCGGTGTCGTTCGAGGAGTTGCAGGCCCGCATCGACTTCCAGGAACTGTCGGAGGAGCGTCGCGGCGGCCAGGGGTTCCAGGTGTCGGCGATCCAGGTTCGGCACCCCGGGGGGGCATTGGGGTACCGGTTCACCGATGGGACCGACGAGTCGCGTGCGCTCGTCTACGTGTCCGACAACGAGTTGAGCTCGCTCGCTCGATACGACGATCCACCCGAGTGGCGTCGCCGCTTCGTGGAGTTCACGCGAGGCGCTGCGGTGCTCGTGCACGACACCATGTACACGAAGGATGAATACCCCGCCTTTGTCGGCTGGGGGCACTCGACGCACGAGGATGCGGTCGCACTCGCGATCGAAGCCGGTGTGGAGCGACTGGTGCTGTTCCACCACCGTCCGGAGCGTACGGACAGTGAAGTGGAGCAGTGCGTGGACCGATGCCGCGCGCTCGTACGCGAGCATGGGGCGACGCTGCAGGTGCTTGCCGCCGCCGAAGGAATGACGCTGGACGTCTGAGAAGGAGGAGTCCGATGGTCCGAACTGCTCGGTTGGTGGCGCTGCTCGCAGTCGCCGGATTGGCCGCGGTCCCCGCGGCACCGCTCGGCGCACAGGGAACTGCGCAGACCGTGATGGTGGTGCCGTTCAACGTGCACGCGGCTCCGCGCGACGATCGCGACTTCGCGGGGGTGGGCTCGGCGATCGCCAACCTGCTGGCGACGGACCTGCACGCCGGAGGCATCCAGGTCGTCGATGAGGGACCTGCCGCGCGCACGGCCGCACTGCAGCCGAAGTCGCGTGGCGGGATGGTCGGGCGCAAGGGCGCGGTGGATGCGGCGAGGCTGCTCGGCGCGTCGCATGTCGTGTACGGCGGCTTCACCGCCGACGCGACGGGCAACGTGCGACTCGACGCACGCGCGGTGAACGTGGCGACGGGCGCCGTGGAGTTCACGGAGCGGCTCCAGGGCCGCGGCGACGACGTCGTGGCGATGCTGCATCAGCTCGCGTCGCGACTCGCGTCCGGAATGTCGCTGACGCTCGCGGGCGGCGGTGCACCGACCGCTTCACTTCCCCTCGATGCCCTGGTGACCTACGGCAAGGGCCTCGAGGCCTCTGACCGCGGCGACCGCGCGCAGGCGCGCCAGCTGCTCGAGGGCGTCGTGCGCGACCACCCGGATTTCGCGCCGGCGAAGGCCGCGCTCGCGGCGTCCGGCACCCGCTGACGCGGGGTTGAGGACCGGCGAATGAAGCCGCTGCTGCTCACCGCACTCGGCCGAACGATCTCCGCGGCGCCTCTCGGGCGCCGCGGAGACGACGTGGAGGTGCGCCGCATTCCGACGCTGCCCACGGCGCGGGCGCTCGATCCCGATCGTCCCACGGTGATCATGATCGATCGCGCCCTCATCGAGAGCGCGGGCGACGCCGCCGAGCGGCTGGATGAGCTCTCCACTTTCGTCGCGCTGGTCGGCATCGGCGAGGCCGGGGAGGCCGAGCCACCGTCGAGCATGCCGCTCGAGCTGCTCTCGGGCTATCTGCCCGGCGACGCGGCCGTGGGCACGGTGTTCGCCGCCCTGCACGGCGCGTTTCGGCACGCGGCGGCATTGCTCGCGGCGCGCCGTGCGCGCGGGGATGCCGAGGAACGCGCCAGGGAGCTTGCCGACCTGACGGCGATCGGCGTCGCATTGGGCACCGAGCGTGATCTCGGCACGCTGCTCGACCTCATCCTCACCCAGGCGCGGCGCGTGACGACGAGCGACGCCGGCTCGCTCTATCTCGTGGAGCGCGATGAGAACGGGGTCCCGCGCCAGCTCCGATTCGCCATGGCGCACAACTTCTCGCTGCCGGCGATTCCCTTCTCGTCGTTCGCCGTGCCGATCGACCACTCGAGCCTCGCGGGCTACGTGGCCTCCACCGGCCAGCCGCTCGTCATCGGCGACGTGTACCTGCTGCCGGATGACGTGAGCTACCGGCAGAATCGCAGCTTCGACGACGCGTTCGGCTATCGCACCCGCTCGATGCTCGTGCTGCCGATGCGCTCGCACCGCGACGAGATCGTGGGCGTGCTGCAGCTCATCAACCGCAAGCGCACCCCGGAGATGCGGCTGCTCTCCGACGAGATCGTCGAGCGTGAGGTGCTGGACTTCGACGAGCATTGCGTGACGCGGGCGACGGCCCTTGCCTCGCAGGCGGCGGTGGCCATCGAGAACGGGCGGCTCTACGAGGACATCGAACGACTCTTCGAGGGCTTCGTCACGGCGGCGGTGACGGCCATCGAGTCGCGTGATCCAACGACGTCCGGTCACTCCGGCCGTGTCGCCACGCTCACGGTGAAGCTGGCCGAAGTGGTCGACCGTTCGAGCGATGGACCGTACCGGCACGTGAACTTCACCCGCGAGCAGCTGCGCGAGCTGCGCTACGCCGGCCTCCTGCACGATTTCGGCAAGGTCAGCGTGCGCGAGCAGGTGCTCGTGAAGGAGAAGAAGCTCTACCCGCACGACCTCGAGCTCATCCGGCATCGCTTCGCGTACCTCGTGCAGCGGGCGGATCTGGAGTTCGAGCGCGAGCGCGCGCAGCACCTGCTCGCGCGCGGCCAGACTGGGTACGACGAGCTCGTCGCCGCACTCGACGAGGAACGGCGCCGTCGGCACCAGGAGCTGCGCTGCTTCCTCGAGCAGATCGCGCTCGCGAACGAGCCGACGGTCCTCCCCGAGGGCAGCTTCGACACGCTGTATCGGATTCACGAGCGCACCTACGTGGACTTCGAGGGACGCGTGCGTCCGCTGCTGGAGGACCACGAGCTGCAGTTCCTGATGATCCGCCAGGGCAACCTCGACGACGCCGAACGTCGGGAGATCGAGTCGCACGTCACGCACACCTATCGCTTCCTCGAGCAGATCCCGTGGACGCGCGAGCTGCGGGCGATTCCGCAGATCGCGTATGGACACCACGAGAAGCTGAACGGCCGAGGCTACCCCAACGCGCTCGACGGCGCGGCGATCCCCGTGCAGACCCGCATGATGACCATCGCCGACATCTACGACGCGCTCACGGCGACCGACCGGCCGTACAAGCGCGCCGTGTCGACCGACAACGCGCTCGACATCCTGCGCATGGAAGCGAGCGAAGGCATGCTCGATCCCGTGCTGCTCGAGGCGTTCGTCGGCGCGCGGGTGTTCGACGCCGTGCAGCGGGGGAGCGCGGGGGACTGAGATCGCCGTCGGGCGATGCGCTCAGGATTTTCCGAATCCACCGCCACCCGGTGTCTCGATCGTCAGGACATCTCCTGGCCGCAGCGTCACGCGGCACTTGGAGGACAACAGTTCACCATTCAGCAGGTTGCGCCCGATCGCGCCCGGCCTGCCACCACTCACTCCCTGAGGCGCATGCAGTCGACGGTCCGTGAGCAGGGTGACGGTGCACGGTGCAGTCGCCCGATAGGCTCGCACGACGCCGTCGCCGCCACGATGCCGGCCCTCGCCTCCTGACCCGTCGCGCAATGCGTAGCGCTCGATGCGCAGTGGCGTCGCGCGTTCCAGCGACTCGACCGGGGTGTTGAGCGTGTTGCTCATGCCGACGTGCACCGCTGAGGGCCCTCGTCCGACGCTGCTCGCGCCCTGCCCTCCGCCGAGCGTCTCGTAGAACGTCCAGCCGGCGCCGCCGAAGGTCACGTTGTTCATCGTGCCCTGCCCCTGCGCCGGCACGTCGATGCCCGCATCGCCCAGCGCGGCGAGAATCGTGTCCGCGACGCGCTGCGACATCTCGACGTTGCCGGCCGCGACGGCCGCCGGCCACGCGGCGTTCACGGCACTTCGCGCCGGAAGCACCAGTTCGATCGCGCGCGCAATCCCGTCGTTCGTCGGCACGTCGTCATCGAGCAGCGTGCGCAGCGCGAACACCGCCGCCGCGCGCGTGACGGCTGCAGGACAGTTCACGTTGCCAGCCACCTGCGGCGAGCTGCCTGTGAAGTCGAGTCGCAGCGTGCCGTCGCGCACCTCGAGCGCCACCTGCACCAGCACGTCGTCTTCGGTCACACCATCACCTTCGAGGACATCGGCGGCTCGCCCGCACCTGCCTTCGAGTCCCGCGAGCCGGCCACGCACCCGACGTTCGGCGTAATCCAGCAGGGCGTCTCCCGCCGCGGCGAGTCGCATGCCGCCCAGCCGCATCGCAAGCGCCTGCCAGCCAGCGGTGCCCGCCGCGCACGCGGCGAGTTGCGCCTCGAGATCACCACGACGCTCGGCGGGCGTGCGAACGTTGGCCAGGAGGAGGGCAAGAATGTCCTCGTTCATCCGCCCCGCTTCCACGAGACGAACCGGCGGGATGACGATGCCCTCCTGCACGAGCTCCGTGGCGCCCTGGGGCATGCTGCCGGGGCTCATGCCCCCGACGTCGGCGTGATGTGCACGCACGGCGGCATAGCCACCCACGGCATCGTTCAGCCCGATCGCCTGCACGAGCGTGAGATCCGGCAGGTGCGAGCCGCCATGAAATGGATCGTTCAGCAGGAACACGTCCCCGGGACGCGGACCATGCGCCCGCACGGCGGCCACGGCTTCGGGCATCGCACCCAGGTGCACCGGAATGTGCGCTGCCTGCGCGATCATGCGGCCGCCCGCATCGAACAGGGCGGCCGATGCGTCGCGGCGCTCGCGGATGTTCGGGGAGAGCGCGCTCCGCACGAGCACTGCCCCCATCTCTTCGGCGATCATCGCGACGGCGTGCGAGAGCACGGAGAGTTCGAGCGGATCGATCACCATATCCGCACTCATGCCGTCTGGCGCTCCAGCAGCCAGCCACCAGTTGGATGCGGCACGCCGCTCCATCCCTCCACTACGTGCAATGTGGTGCCGGGAAGGGCGACGACGTCGCCGCCGGAAAGACGCGCCGTGAACGTTCCGCCATCATCCACCCGATCCGCGTCACTCCACGCGCTGGCTTCCTGGCGCGCGAAGCGCACTGGATGGGCCGGCCCGCTGACCAGGTGGCGGAGCGCGACGAGCTCCACCGGCTCATCGAGCGCGAAGCCGTTGCGTTCGTGGTGCGTCGCCGAGAATCGTCGAGCGATGGTTGGGCCATCGTCGCCGCGCTGCACCGGGACGTCGAGCTCGTGGCCCTGGCCGACGTAGCGCACGCGCGCCAGCCATCGGCGTTCCCACTCCTCGTCACCGCCGGCACCCGCCGCAGCGCTCTCGATGAGCGCATCGACATCCTGCGCATCCAGCCCCGATGCAGCACGAAGGACGCTGATGCGCTGCTCGCGGCGCTCGGCCGTGATCGCCAGGCCGAGCGCGCTCAGCGCCCCGGCATGTGGCGGCACGAAGATGCGCGTCATCCCGAGCTGCTCGGCGAGGCCACAACAGTGCAGCGGTCCGCCGCCGCCAAAGGGCACGAGCACGCACCGACGGGGATCCACGCCGCGTTCCACGCTGACTCGCCGCATCGCCCGCGCCACCGATGCGTCAGCGATGTCGATCATCGCGCGGGCGACACGCTGGACCGGTGCACCGAACTGGTGGGCAAGCGTACCGAGGGCTCGATGCGCGGCAGCGGCATCCAGCGTTACGCCGCCGCTCAGCGTACCGGCCGTGATGTGCCCGAGCACGACGTGCGCGTCGGTCACCGTGGGCAGCGTGCCGCCTCGCGCAAACGCGGCCGGACCCGGGACCGCGCCGGCGCTGTGGGGCCCGACGCGAAGCGCCCCTCCATCATCCATCCAGCCAATGCTGCCGCCGCCCGCCGACACGGTCTCGACGAGCACGCGTGGAAGGGCAATCGGAACGCCGGCCACGCGGCCGCCCGGTTCAACGAGGGGCTCGCCGCCGATGATCAGCCCCACGTCGGCACTCGTGCCCCCGATGTCCACGGTGAGCGCGTCGACGAAGCCAGCGGCGCGAAGCGCAGCCGCGGCGCCCACCACGCCACCCGCAGGACCGGACAACGCCAGGGATGCCGCCTCCCCCGCCGCCTCGGCAACGCTGCGCATGCCGCCGCCCGACGTCATCACGCCGGGTGCAGGTGCGCCGCAGGCCACGGCGCGCGCCGTGAGCCGTTCGAGATAGCGCGCGACGCCGGGCCGCAGATAGCCCTCGGCCGTCGTGGTGGCCGCACGTTCGTATTCACGGATTTCCGGAAAGACCTCGCTCGACAACACGACGTCGGTCGCCGGGAGCGCGCGACGCAGCGCGTCGGCCAGGCGCCGTTCATGGCGCGGATCGGCGTGCGCGTGGAGCAAGCAGATCGCGACCACGTCGGGCGTGAGCGCACGCACTCGCTCGACGACTTCGGCTATTGCGGTGTCGTCGAGTGCGAGCACCACTCCCTCCGGAGCGATTCGCTCGCGCACACCGATCGTGAGCTCGCGCGGCACGAGGGGCGCGGGGTGGTGCCGCGTCAGGTCATACAAGGAGGCCCGGTCCTGCCGCGCCAGGTGGAGCAGGTCCGTGAATCCCTCGGTGGTCACCAGTGCGACGCGAGCGCCCGTGCGCTCGAGCAGCATGTTGGTGGCGACCGTCGTGCCATGCACGAAACGACCGACCGCCCCGCCCTCTCGCGAGGCGATGCGGAGCGCGTCGGCGACCGCCTCGCTCTGGTCACGAGGCGTGCTCGGGATCTTGAACGAGCGGATGTCGCCCGAGGCGTCCACGGCGACGAGATCGGTGAAGGTGCCGCCGACATCGATGCCGACGGACGCGGTGCTCACGGCGTGTCGTCGCGCGGCGCGGGCGCAGGCAACGGCAGCGACAGGCTCCAGGCGAGCACCAGGTGGAGCGGCAGCGCGAGCGCGACGATGGCGAGGTTGGCCTGGCCGCCGGGCAGGAGGCCCAGGACGAGCGCCAGCACACCCAGCACGGCGATAACGGCGGTGAACGTGCGCGCCGGCCCAACGCTGCGTGAACGCAGCAGTGCCGCCGGCAGCAGTATCACGAGCGCCAGCGAGAGCGGCGACAGCAGCAGCAGGTTCTCATTCCAGCCCCAGAACACGTGCCGCGTGAAGCCCCACATGTAGATGAGGAGCAGGCCGATCACGCCGCAGAGGAGCGACCAGAGCATGCCGACCAGCGTGAGTCCCCACATCGCGGCGCGATTCGACCTCGCGAACACGCGCAGGACGGCGGCCAGCGCGGCGAGCAGCAACCCGAGCACGAGGTAGCGAGGAACGAGGCTCGGCGGCTCGGCGGGCACGTGAACCGTTGGCCCCGACGTGGGCGGAATGGTGCGCTGATCGCTGACGAGGGCAATCGGCGCCCCGGTCGTCGACGGAATGGTGACGGTCCGCAGCGCGTCGCGAAGCCGCATCGGAATGAAGAACGACTGCCACTCGGTCAGCGGCCTGTCCGCGGGCCTGCCAAGCGCGACGTCGATGCCGAGCTGTGCGGGCATGAGGCCGTCCGTGAGGCGCACGCTCTCGCCACGATAGCTGAGCGACGTCTGCACGGTGTCCGTGGCGCGATGGAGCGCGCCACCGAGCACGCGATCGATCGCGTCACGCAGGCGCGTCGAGCAGTTGTCCCGGAAGTAGTCGTAGCGGTAATACTTGTTCTCGTCCCGCGAATTCCATTGCACGAAATCCCGCAGCGCTGCGGCCTGGGCCTGGGTGAGGTCGAGGCGCTGGAGGGTGATCGTGCGCCCTTCCTCGTGGTAGGCCGCGATCAGGCGGTATGCATCTTCGCCCGCCATCCAGTACTTGGTATCGCCGGAAAGAAAGCGCTGCAGGAAGTCCGGCTGGGCGAAATCGAACAGGCCCCAGTTCCAGGCAATGTCGGTTCCCGCGCGGGCATCGTGGATCCACAACGCATTGTGGCCGAAGCGCTCCCAGACCTGCTCGCCCGGGCTGAACGTGATCACCGTAACGGTGATCTCGGCCTGCTCCGCCTCGCTGGCGTCGGGAGCCGGCGCTGCCGCGCTCGGTGTCGGAGCCATGACGCGGGGAGCTGGCGCCGGCTCACGTTGCACCGGCACCTCGCGCGCGGGCGTCCGCTGGAGCGGCACGGCACGCGCGCGCGGCCGCTGCGCGGAGGCGGGGACAGCCAATGCAAGCGCGAGCGCGGCGAGGAAAATGCGCGTCGCCCTCACAGCCGGATCTCTTTTTCCTCGTCCGCCGACTTGTAGATCGCTTCGACGATGCGATGCAGCGTGACCTGGTCCGTCGGCGGCTCGTACTCCGCGTCACCCGCGAGCACGGCGAGGAAGTGCGCGAGCTCGGCGCGATAGGACTGGATGAACGCGCTCTCGCGCGCCGCCGCACCGCGTGGGGACACGTCCGCCGGCCGACCGTGCAGCTCCTTCACCACGCGCAGCGGCGCGAGTCGCGCACTGCCGCGGGTCGAGAGCGTCTCGAACCACCAGCGCTCCTCCTCGCCCACGTAGCTGCTCATCAGGTCAAAGTTGAACGAGAGCCCGCCTGCCGACGAGAGCTGGACGAGCATCGCGTCTTCCACCGCATTCTTCCCCGCCCCGCGATCCATGTGCGCCACGACGCGTTCGGCCTCGGGAAAGTCGGCGAGCCACAGCGCGAGGTCGAGCAGTGGCACCCCATAGTCGAAGAACGCGCCACCCCCCGCCTCGGCACGACGAAGCCGCCAGCCCTCGGTGCGACGGAAGTTGTAGGCGCCGGCGCGAATGCCGGTGAGCTTCCCCAGTTCGCCGCCGCGAATGAAGGCGGCGAGTGCCTGGACGTCACTGCGGAACCGATAGTTGTTGCCGACGAGCACCTTGCGGTTCGCCCGCGCAGCCGCGTTCACGATGCGCTCCACGCCACGCGCCGACATGGCGAGCGGACGCTCGCAGAGCACATCGAGTCCCGCCGCGAGCGCGCTCAGGACGTGCGGCTCGTGGAGGTGGTTCGGCGTCGCGACGACGACGGCCTGCAGGTCGCCGGCTTCGAGGAGGTCCTCGATGTCCGTGTAGGTGTCGTCGATGTCGAAGCGGTCAGCGAGTGCCCGCGCCTTCGCGCGGTCGTTGTCGCACACGGCGACGAGCTTGGCGCCCCGCATCTTCGAGAGCAGCGGCAGGTGCGTGAGCTGCGCAATGGCTCCCGCTCCCACCACACCGATCCGCACCGGTTCCGTCATTTCGTTCCGTCCCTCTGGCCTCGAAGGTGTTCGTCGCTCACTCGACCGTGCCGACCGTGGTCCCGGGATAATACGTCCCGAGGATGGTCCGGAAGTCCTGCCCGGCGCGGGCACGGCCGATCGCGCCAGTCTGGCACATCCCGATACCATGGCCGTTGCCGCCGCCGTGAAGCTGGAGCGACTTCACTTCGCTTCCACTCAGGTCCACGTCGACGGAAAAATAGGTGCTGTACAGCATCTCGCCACTCGGCAGCCGAAGCGCCGAACGAATCTGGTTACCGCGCAGCGCCCAGCTCCCGCGATCGGTGTCCACGGTCAATGTGGCGATCCTTCCAACCGGTGTCACGGAGGTGACACGTACATTGCGTACCCGCGTGATGCCCCCCGCGCCCCCGGGCAGCGCGCGGACATAGCGCGAGACGGACGCGCGAAGCTGGTCACCGGTATAGCTCCGCGCCCAGCGGAACCGCGGCGCCCAGTCACAATAGTATCGGTCCGTGCCGGGAATCTGGTCGCTCACCCGGCGCAGGTAGGGTTCCGAATCGACGTTCCACGAATCCTCCGGCGCAGCGGTGAAGCCGCCGCAATTGGCATGGTAGGGCGCATTCACCACCCGCCCGCTGTAGAGCAGCACGAGCCCCGCGGTCTCCTCCACTGCCTGGTTCCCGGTGCGCGACTCCGCGTTCACGCCGCCGTACACCTGGTCCTGCACGGTGGCCACGAGGTCGTACGGCCGCGACGGGCCGGCGAGGCGTGTGTACGCATAGCTTCGTGCCGCTACGGCCTGCGCCTCGACCGCGGCGAGATCGGCGGCGGCGTTCGTTCCGATCTCGAGCGGCACGACCCCTCGAACGTAGTCGTCCATCCGCAGCCGGTTGACCAGCATGATGTCGTCACCGGAGACGCGCACCAGCAGCTCGCCGCGATAGCGTCGGCCATTGAAGCGGACCGTCCCGTCCACCTCCTCGCTCCGCGCGACGATCAACGTGTCACGCATCGTCACCGGACGGGAATCAGCACGACGCGCACCCAGGCGCGCGCCATCGCGCGCGATCACCCATTGCTCTCCCGGCTGGGTAATGGCAAGCGGGGTCGCACCATCCGATGCGAAGAGTGTCCAGCGACCATCGGACGTCAGCTCCACCGTCTCCGCGTGCGTCGCGAGCGCCACGCGTACCATTCGCAATGATGCATCGCGCGCCGACGGCGCACGTCGCACTGGCGCGACGTCGCCGTCGGCGGACGCGTCGACGCGAATGGGAGTCCGGGCGCACGAGCCGATGACCGCTCCGAGGGTGGCGAGTGCCGCGAGCGCGAAGGCCCGAACACGCCGCCCGCCCCCGACTGCCCTAGCCACGCGCTTCCGCGAGCGCGGCGTCCAGTCGCTCCAGCGTCGTCGCGATCTCGACGTCGCCATGCGCCGCGGAGACGAACCCCGCTTCGAACGCCGAGGGCGCGATGTAGACACCGCGCTCCAGCGCGGCATGAAAGAACCGACGGAACAACGCTGCGTCGCTCTCCTGGGCGTCCGCGAACGAGCGCACCGGCTCGGCGCGGAAGAAGAATCCGAACATCGAGCCCGCGGAGTCCGCCGTGAACGGCACCCCGCGTCGCGCCGCGATGCCGCGAAGCCCTTCGACGAGCGCACGCGTGTGTTGCGCGATCGCGTCATGCAGCTCGCGCGTCAGCGTGTCGAGCGTCGCGATTCCCGCCGCCATGGCGAGGGGATTCCCGGACAGGGTCCCCGCCTGATAGACTGGCCCGGACGGCGCGACCCGCTCCATGAGGTCCCGACGTCCGCCGTACGCGGCCACGGGCAGGCCGCCGCCGATCACCTTGCCGAGCGTGGTGAGGTCCGGCACGACGCCGAACCGCTCCGCGGCTCCGCCAAGGGCGATGCGAAAGCCCGTCATGACTTCATCGAAGATCAGGAGCGCGCCGTTCGCGTCGCAGAGCCGCCGAAGCGCCGGGAGGAATTCCGGGGTAGGCGCGATGAAACCCGAGTTGCCGACGATCGGCTCGACGATCACCGCCGCCACGCGATCTCGATGGCGGTGCATGATCTCCTCGACCGCGGCAACGTCATTGAACGGCGCCGTGACGGTGAGCGCCGCCAGCGCCTCCGGGACGCCGGGCGAGTTGGGCAGGCCGAGCGTGGCGACTCCCGAGCCCGCACGCACGAGGAAGCTGTCCGCATGGCCGTGGTAGCAGCCCTCGAACTTGAGCAGGAGGTCGCGGCCGGTTGCCGCGCGCGCGACCCGCAGCGCGCTCATCGTGGCTTCGGTTCCGCTCGAGACGAAGCGCAGCATCTCGACGTGGGGCATCCGCGCCTGCACGCGCTCGGCGAGCTGGATCTCGAGGCCGGTCGGGATGCCGAAGCTCGTGCCACGCTGCATGGTGTCGCGAAGCGCGTCGAGCACGGGAGGTGCCGCGTGACCGAGCACGAGAGGCCCCCACGAGAGCACATAGTCCAGGTACTCGTTGCCGTCGACATCCCAGATGCGTGCCCCTGCTCCGCGCTCGACGACGAACGGTTCACCCCCGACGCCGCCGAAGGCGCGCACCGGCGAGCTCACGCCGCCGGGAAAGAGCTCTTTCGCCCGCGCCATGAGCTCGCGCGAGCGTGGGCCGGACCGATCAGCCACGCGCTCTCACCGCCCGAAGCTGCCGATCGTCGTGGCGAGCATCGGCAGCGCGCGCGGGCGACGCTTCGCAAGCGGCTGTGGCGCATCCGCGACCCGGAGGAGGGTCGTCGCGAAGTCGACATCGTCCTCCACGCTCTCGATCGCCACGTCCACGATCGTGCCCGGCGTGAGCGACTCCGCGCCCTCGATGTACGCGATGCCATCCACGTCGTCCGCCTGCCACACGGTGCGCCCCTGCGCCGCGCCGTCCACCACCCGGTCCACCATCGCGCGCGCCGTCCGTCCTTCGAACCGCTCGTAGCGTTCGGCGGTGATCTGCCGCTGCAGGTCGAGCAGGCGCTCCAGTCGTTCGCGCTTCAGCGAGTCGGGCACGTCGTCGTCCATCTCCGCGGCGCGCGTGCCTTCCTGCGGCGAGTAGGTGAACGCGCCGACGCGTTCGAACTGGATCTCCTCGAGGAATCCCATGAGCTGCGCGAAGTCCTCCTCGGTCTCGCCGGGGAAGCCGACGATGCAGGTCGTGCGCAGCGCGAGGTCGGGCACCACTTCGCGGACGCGCTGCACGCGGTCACGGATCGTGCGCTGGCGCTCGGGACGACGCATGCGCGCGAGGACGGCGTCGGACGCATGCTGCATCGGCATGTCGAGGTACGGCAGGATGCGCGACTCGCGCGCCATGACCTCGAGCAGTCGCGGCGTGATGCCGGTGCTGTAGAGGTAGAGCATGCGGATCCACGGGATCTCCGTGTCGCGGACCAGCGCCTCGAGCAGCTCGGGGAGGGTGAAGCCGTCGCGCCGGTCGCGGCCGTAGTGCGCGAGGTCCTGCGCGACGAGGTTCACCTCGCGCGCACCCTGCGCCTCGAGCAACTGCGCCTCGCGCACCACCTCGTCGAGCGCGAAGGAGCGATGCTTGCCGCGCATGAGCGGGATGGCGCAGAAGGCGCAGCCGTGATCGCACCCCTCGCTCACCTTCAGGTAACGGATGTGCGGGCTGTCGCCCGTGAAGAGGCGCACCCCCGGGTGCACTGCCGGTTGCTCGCCGATCAGCCCGCGGGATTCGAGCTCTGGCAGCAATCGATCCATCTCGGATGACCCGAGGAAGAGGTCGACTTCAGGGAGTGCTTCCTCGAGCTCTCCCTTGTGACGCTGCACCATGCAGCCCACGGCCACGACCGCCTGACAGGCGCCGTCGCGCTTGAACGCCCCGGCCTGGATGATCGCGTCGAGCGATTCCTTCTTCGCCGCGTCGATGAACCCGCACGTATTGACGACGATGATTTCGGCGTCGTCCAGGTCCTCGGTCGGCACCGCACCGCGGTCGGCGAGTTGCGCGAGATAGCGCTCGGAGTCGACAGTGTTCTTGTCGCAGCCGAGGGTGATGAATCCGATCTTCATGTGGCGCGCTGCGGGCGCCGATTGCAGCCAACGTGAAGCATCGGTTGAAGTTAAACCCGGCTGGGCGGGGACTCTACCGCCGTGGCCAACTTCACGCTTGCGCGTCCGAACTTTGTATTGTAAAGTGCTTTTCATGCGACTCCCGCGCTTGATTCTCGCCACCGCCCTCCTCGTGGGCATCGCCGCCGACGCGCTCCTGCGCCGGGGCTTCGTCGGCATCGCCTTCCCGATCTGGATCGGCATCGTGGCGCTGGCGGCAGTGCTCCTCGCCCGTCAGGGCGACCGCAGCCCCACCCGGGAGGCGTACGGTTGGCTCGTCGCCGCCGTGGTCGCGGCCGCCGGGCTCGCATGGCGCGACGCGTCGGAGCTCCAGGCGCTCGACTTCCTCGCCACCCTCCTCTCACTCGGCCTGGCGGCGGTGGCGCTGGGCCAGCCGCACGCCGCCCTGCTCGGCGCGCGGCTCCGGGACACGGTCTGGGCTGGCGCACGAGTGCTCAGGGACGTGTTCATCGGGGCGTTGCCACTCACGCTGCGTGAGCTCGTCGCGGCGAGCTCCCGCGACGCGGGGGGCCGTCATCGATGGCCAGTGCTGCGCGTCGCGCTGATCGTCATCGTGCTGGCGGTGGTGTTCGGTGCCCTCCTGAGCAGCGCCGACCCGATCTTCGCGAGCCTCGTCGCGATCCCCGACTTCGACATCGAGATTTTCCTGTCGCACGTCCTCGTGGCTGGCTTCTTCGCGTGGGTGTTCGCCGGCTGGTCACGCGGTGCATTCATCTCGGCAGCGACGGCGACACGGCCCCCCGAGCGGCTGCCGCTCACGCTGGGCATGACGGACATGACCGCCGCACTGGCGACGCTCGACGCGCTGTTCGCCCTGTTCATTCTCGCGCAACTCGGCTGGCTCTTCGGTGGCGAGGCCTTCCTGCAGGCGCGCACCGGGCTCACGGCCGCGGAGTACGCGCGCAAGGGATTCTTCCAGATGGTGTTCGTGGTCATGCTCGCCGTGCCGCTGATCGTCGCCACCCGCGCCTTGCTCGCGCCGAGCGGTGATGCGACTCGGCGGCACACGCGCCTCGCCATTCCCATGGTGATTCTGCTGCTGGCGATGATCGCATCGGCGGCGCTGCGAATGCGCCTCTACGTGCAGTACTTCGGGCTCACGACCGACCGATTCTATACGCTGGCCATCATGGCGTGGCTGGCATTCGTCCTCGCCTGGCTCGCCGCGACGGCACTGCGTGGTCGCAACCGACACTTCGTCGCCGGCGCGGTGCTGTCCGGCTTCGCGACGCTGCTCGTCCTGAACGTGGTGGTGCCCGATCGCGTGGTCGCCCGCGTCAACGTGGCGCGTGCGCAGCAGCCGACCCCCGCGGGTGGAACACCGCTCGACCTGGCCTACCTCTCCACGCTGAGCGGCGAGGCGATGAGCGCCGCCATTGCCGCGACGTTGACGCCGCCGGCGAACCTGAGCGGGAGCACGTTCTCCGCCCCACGAGGCGCCCAGCAGCTCACTCCTGTGGCGCAGCGCTGCCGCGCCGCACAGCGGATCCGTTCACGCTGGGGTCCCTCCTCCCGCGCGGCCGCCGAGCGGGACGAACCCGGCTCGTGGCGCCAGTGGAACGCCGGTGAGCAAGGTGCGTTGGAGCTGGCGGCCGAGAATGCGCGTGCCCTGCTCGCGATCGAGCACGAGGCCTGCGCCGCGGTCTCCGGCACAGGTGCCGGTTCCGGCCCGATCGTGCGCTAGCGGTAGTTTCCGAACTGCAGCTGCACGCCGAAGTCCTTGCTCTTCAGCAGCGCGATCGCTTCCTGCAGGTCGTCGCGCGACGGTCCGCTCACGCGCACCTGCTCGCCCTGGATCGACGCCTGCACCTTCTTGAGCTTCGCGTCCTTGATCGCGGCGGCGACCTTCTTCGCCGTCTCGGCGTCGAGCTCCATCTTGAGCTTCACGTCGCGCCGCACGGTGTCGCCCGCCGCCTGCTTGACTTCGCCGATGTCGAGATTCTTCACCGGCACGCCGCGCTTGATCAGCTTCGACTGCAGCACGTCGAACAGCGCCGTCATCTGGAAGTCGCTGTCGGCGACGAGCGCGATCACCGATTCCGCGCGCTTGAAGTCGATCGTCGCCTTCGATCCCTTGAAGTCATAACGCTGCGCGATCTCCTTCTGGGCCTGGTTGACGGCGTTGTCGACTTCCTGGAGATCGACGCCGGTGGTGACGTCAAAGGAGGCTGTTGGAGGCATTCTGGAGAACTGTTTGTCGGCTCGTCGGTTCTTCGGTGATCGGCCTGCCTCGGGAAGCTACTGGATCACATGCGCATGGGAAGAATACCGCCTCCAGGACGATCAGTCTGCATTGTCCGCCCATGCAGAACCCGAAGAAGCTACACGTCGACCACGCGGCCGAGGGAATGGCGCTCCTGATATACCACGCGTGCCGCTCACTGCCAATCGAGGAACGCTACGGACTGGGCCAGCAACTTCGCAGAGCATCGGTCTCCGTGGGGTCGAACATCGCGGAGGGAGCAGCACGCGGCAGCAACGCCGAACTTTCGCGCTTCCTGTACATCGCCCTGGGCTCCGCCGGCGAGATCGAGTTTCAGCTCGGCCTGGCGGTCAAGCTGGAACTGCTCGACCCAGCCGCAATCGAGCCAGCGCTGGACTCCTGCTTAACCGTCCAGCGCATGCTGACGAGACTCATCGTACGACTACGGCCAGCGACGGGAGCATCCGAGGCCGGCCGTAAACCGAAGCACCGAAAAACCGACGAACGGTTCTATCCCAGATAGCTCTCCAGCGCCCGCGCCCGCGACACATGCCGTAGGCGCGATAGCGCCTTCTCCTTGATCTGCCGTACCCGCTCCCGGGTGATGCCGAGCAGCGCGCCGATCTGCTCGAGCGTCATCGGCTCCTCGCCGTCGAGCCCGAAGTAGAGGCGCAGGATCTTCGACTCGCGTTCCTTCAGGTGCGCGAGCGCCTCCTCGATGCTCTCCGTCAGCGCCTTCTCGAACGTCTGTTCGTCCGGCGTCGGGTTCACGTTGTCGGGGAGGTAATCCAGCAGCCGGTTGTCCTCGCCCGGCGTCATCGGCGCATCGAGGGAGAGGTGCGTCTGCGAGATGGACATCGTCTTCGCGACTTCCTCTTCCGTGATGTCCATCCCCTCCGCGATCTCGGCGTGCGTCGCCTGGCGACCGAGCTCCTGGAGGAGGAAGCTGGCGCGCTTGCCGATCCGGTGCAGCGTGCCGGCGCGGTTCAGGGGCACGCGCACGATGCGGCTCTGCTCGGCGAGCGCCTGGAGGATGGCCTGGCGGATCCACCACACGGCGTAGGAGATGAACTTGATCCCCTTCGTCTCGTCGAACTTGTGCGCCGCGCGGATGAGTCCGAGGTTGCCCTCGTTGATCAGGTCCGAGAGCGAGACGCCCTGGTTCTGGTACTTCTTGGCGACGCTGACGACGAAGCGGAGGTTCGACCGGACGAGCTTGTCGAGTGCCTCCTGGTCTCCGGTGCGGATGCGCTGCGCGAGGGCGACCTCGTCTTCCCGCGTGATGAGCGGATAGATGCTGATGTCGCGAAGGTATTGATCGAGCGAACCCTCTTCGAACGACGACTTCTTGTTGTTCGGAGTGGAGGCCATACGGGGATGTTTCCCGGAGGACAGCAGTGCCGATGCCGGTGGGAGCTGCTGGCGTCGGAACGGGATCCGACCCGGAGCGGTCGGACTGAGTGAATCAGTGGATTCGCTCGCCCAACCGCGTCCAGCGGACGTGAGTCAGCCAGGCGAAGTCGTTCGAGGAATCCGGAACAAAGCTGAAGTACACGACCTCCGGGCGCCCGCGCAGCAGCGAGTCGGGAACGAAGCCCCAGTACCGGCTGTCGAGCGAGTTGTCCCGGTTGTCACCGAGCACGAAGTACCGTCGTTCAGGGACGACCAATGGTCCCCAGTTGTTTCGTGACGGATGATAGGAAATCGCCGCCCCGGCCGACCTGACGAGGAAATCGCTCTGCCACTGGAAGTCGTCCCAGACGGGATCGGTGCCCGGATCGGAATGGAATACGTACGGCTCCTTCACCGCGACGCCGTTTCGGATCAGGACGCCATCGCGCATCGAGAGCGTGTCACCCGGCAGCCCGACGAGCCGCTTCACGAAATCCACCGAGCGGTCGACCGGCCACTTGAAGACGATGACGTCGCCGCGCTCCGGCCGGCGGATCGCCGGAAGGTGAATGCCGGTGCCCGGCACCTCGGCGCCGTAGACGACCTTGTTGACGAGCAGGAAGTCACCGACGAGCAGCGTGTTCTCCATGCTGCCGCTCGGGATCTTGAACGCCTGAATGATGAAGGTGTGGAGGGCGAGGAACAGCGCGACGGCGATGGTGAAGATCATCGCCCACTCGCCAAGCACGGAGAGGCCGCCGCGGCGCTTGTTGACGTGCTGCAGCGCCTCGAGCTTGCGCTCGGGGGTGATCATCCCGATGGGACGAGCGACGGCTCCGGACTGCCTGCCATGGGTACTCGCAATAAACCCCTCCCCGGAAGACGCGGCAAGCTCGCGCCTGCCACGTCGCCGGGTGCGGAGCGCCCGGTCAGTCGGGCGTTCCGAGATAGTTGTCGATCTGGGCGCGCTGCAGCACGCCGGAATAGTCGGCGTAGCCGACCTTCGTTTCAGAGTAGAACTCGAACACTTCCCATCCACCCTCGCGGTGGCCGTTCCCCGTCTGCTTTACCCCGCCGAACGGCAGATGAGCCTCGGCGCCGATGGTGGGTGCATTCACGTAGGTGATGCCGTTGTCGAGCTCGTTGAAGGCCCGGAAGGCGAGGTTGACGTCGCGCGTGTAGAGCGACGACGAGAGGCCGTACTTCACGTCGTTGTTGATGCGGAACGCCTCGTCAGCATCCTCGACGCGGATCACGCTGAGCACGGGACCGAAGATCTCCTCCTGCTCGATCCGCATCCCCGCCTCGACGCGGGCGAAGATGGTCGGCTCGAAGAAGAAGCCATGCTCGTACGCCTTCCCTTCAGGGGCCCGTCCACCAAGCACGAGGTCGGCGCCGTCGGACTGACCGATGTCGATGTAGCGTTCGACCTTCCTGCGCGAGCTCTCGTGAATGAGCGGCCCGACATCGGTGCCCTTCTTCCGCCCGTCGCCGAGCTTCATGGCGCGCGCACGATCGATGAGGCGGCTGAGGAACTCGTCGTGGATGCCCTTCTGGAGGATGAGCCGGCTGGTCGCGGTGCAGCGCTGGCCGGTGGTGCCGAACGCGCCCCAGAGCACGCCGTCGAGTGCGAGGTCGAGATCGGCATCGTCCATCACGATCTGCGCATTCTTGCCGCCCATCTCGAGCGATAGCCGCTTATGCATCCGACCGCAGGTCTCGCCGACGATGCTCCCGGTCTCGGTGGATCCGGTGAACGAGATCACCGGTACGTCGGGGTGGCTCACGAGCGGTGCGCCGACGTCCTCACCGATGCCGTGGACGAGCTGGATCACCTCGGGCGGGAGGCCGGCCTCGAGCATGATCTCCACCAGCACGTGACCGGTGTTCGGCACGTCCTCACTCGGCTTGAACACGCACGAGTTTCCGCACAGCAGCGCGGGAAACATCTTCCACGTCGGGATGGCCATCGGGAAGTTGAACGGCGTGATGATGCCGCACACCCCGATCGGCCGGCGGAAGCTCATCGCCCACTTGTTCGCCATCTCGCTCGGCACCGTGCGGCCGTGGAGCTGGCGGCCCATCGTCGCCGCGTAGTAGGCAGTGTCGATTCCTTCCTGCACGTCGCCGCGCGTCTCCGTGAGGGGCTTCCCCATCTCGCGCGTCATGAGGTCGGCAATCTCGTCCTTGCGACGAACCATGATGTCGCCCACGCGTCGCAGGATGTCGCCGCGCGCCGGCGCCGGCGTCTTCCGCCACTGCGCGAAGCCGCGCTTGGCGGACGCGACGGCTTTCTCCACGTCGGCCGCGGTGGAGAGCGGAAACTGTCCGATCAGGTCCGACGTGTCGGCAGGGTTGCGGTTCTCGAAGTAGGCGCCGTTCGCAGGAGCGACCCACTGCCCCGCGATGAAGTTCTGGAAGGTCTTGGTCATTCAGGAAATGTACACCGCTCTCACGTGTCGTCACCCCGGGACGGGGCTGCCGAGCGAATGGAACGAATGAAACTCGGGTCCCGGGCAGACGTCCGGGACCCGAGACTTTCGAGGGAGGTACCGTTGAGTCAGACCGCAGCGCGCCGACGACGGACCGCGCCGAAGATCCCGATGAGTCCCGTGCCAAGCAGGACGAGCGACGCCGGCTCGGGCGTGGTGGTGACGGCGCTGCTGCTCACGCCGATGAAGAAGGTTTCCTGGCCACCGGTGACCTGACTCAGCGCGGTGCCGAGACCGAGTTGCGTCCCGCCATTGGCGACCGCGGCATCAAATGCGTTGGCCGCATCCGGCGTGAGGCTGAACAGGAAGCCGGAATTGCCGGTGCCGGTGAACGTATCCGTGTAGAAGATGGAGCTGGCGAGATTCGTCGAGAACAACGCCGCCCCACTGCTGTTGTACAGCGTGAGCACGAGTGCGTCGAGCTGGCCCTCGACCGCACTCGCCGGCTCGGCAAAGTTCAGCACGACGCCGACGTTGGAGCCGTTCACGCCCGACAGCGCAGACAGAAAGACCGTCTGTGACTGGCTGGCGCCCGTCTTCACGACATTGTCAGCGAATCCGCAATCCGTGGTCACGTCACCCGGAGCGATACAGCCGGATTCGATGGTGTTGTTGCCCTTGGCCTGCACGGTAAGGATGGTGTTCACGCTGCCGAGCCCTGTGCCCCCCTCCTCGAACATCCCATTCGACACGAGCCCACCGGACACCGTGGTCTGTGCCTGCCCCGTTCCTGGCAATGCCAGTACAGCCATCGCCGCGATCAGCGATGTCCCCCTCCATACGATCCGCATGTGGCCCTCGAGATGACCGGGCCGCAGCCGGCGATATCGTCATCGGTCGGCGCTTCGCGACAGTGTGGCCATCGCGAAGTCTCGGATTGCCGATGCGCTCGACGAAGTCCGCCCTCCGCCGTGAGGACGGTCGAGACGCCGCTGCAGCGAGCACGACCATGCGCAGATCATGTGCCGTACATCACAATCGTTACCGAACAGGGCAGCTGGCACATGGTGTGATTTGGTGCCGACCGTCATTTGTGGATGGAGAGCGCTCAGCCCCCGGTGCGCAGGATGTTCGGCCGCACACTGGCGGTCGCCGCACAGCTCCATCCCGCGGGTCTCGCGGCGTCCGCCTTCGCGTAGCCGGCGTGCGGCAGGACCTCGATGGCGCCGAGTACGAGCCCCCACAGCACGAGCAGCAACGACAGCACGTGCGCGCGGGCGGTACGATGCCGCCAGGTCCACACGCTGCTCCACAGCCCGCCCAGGGTCACGACACCCGCCGCGACCAGGTAGCCGGCGAGGTTGACACCGCACGTCTTCGGGTACGGCCAGAAGAGGATGGCGACGCCGAGCGCCGTCGCGAGGGCCAGCCGGAGAAACGCGCCCCACGTGCGCGTTCCGGCCCGCTCGGCCGCCACCTCGGCGCGAACGGCGGGTGGCGCGGACTTCGGCGCGGCGGGAACCAGCGCGGAGTCCGAGATCGACTCGAGCTGCTGGTCGATCTTCTTCAGCTCCTTGTCCCAGTCCGTCATGATTCGTCGTCGTCCTCGTCACTGGTGAGAGGAATGCCCTGCGCGCCGCCCTCGCGACTCAACCCGTACCGCTCGATCTTCTTGTACAGGTTGGAGCGCGGCATCGCCAGCGCCCGCGCCGTCTCGCTCACGTTCCAGTCGAAGGCGCGCAGCTTGGCGAGCAGGTAGGCGCGCTCCGCCGCGTGCTTGAACTCCTCGAACGTGGGAACGTCGAGCAGGCTGCCGAGGCCCCCTTCCGCTCCGGCCGCACGCCGACCGACCAGACGGTCCACGTCCTCGGCCGTGATGCGTGGTCCGTTGGCGAGGATCAGCAGCCGCTCGATGGTGTTTCGCAGTTCGCGAACATTGCCCGGCCACTCGAGCTGGCTCAGTCGTGCGATCGCGTCCTCGGTGATCGCCCGGGGCGCGATGCCGCCATGCTGGGTGAGCTGCCCGATGAAGTGCGCGACGAGCAGCGGAATGTCCTCGCGGCGCTCGCGGAGCGGCGGAACGTGAATGGGGACGACGTTCAGCCGATAGTAGAGGTCCTCGCGAAACCGGCCCGCCGCGATCTCCGCCTCCACGTTCTTGTTCGTCGCCGAGAGCACGCGGACGTCGACCCGGATGGGCTTCGAGCCGCCGATGCGGGTCACCACGCCATCCTGCAGCACGCGCAGCACCTTTGCCTGCGCGGCGAGGCTCATGTCGCCCACTTCGTCCAGGAAGATCGTGCCGCCATCGGCCTGCTCGAACTTCCCTGCGCGATCCTGGACCGCGCCGGTGAACGAACCTTTCATGTGTCCGAACAGCTCACTCTCGATGAGCTCGGCCGGAATGGCGGCGCAGTTGACCTCGACGAACGGCTCGCGCGCCCGCGGCGAGTTCGCATGGATGGCCTGCGCGACCAGCTCCTTGCCCGTTCCGTTCTCACCGGTGATGAGCACGCGCGCCGGCGTGCGCGCCACGAGCGCGATCTTCTCCGTGACACCACGAATCGCGTACGACGCGCCGACGATCTCGAACCGCGAGCGCACCGTGTTGCGCAGGCGCTCGTTCTCCTCCTGGAGGTCGAGGTGGCCGAGCGCGTTGCGGAGGGTGACGAGGATGCGGTCGGTGTCCAGCGGCTTCTCGAGGATGTCGTACGCGCCGTGCTGCGTCGCCTCGACCGCCGTCTGGATGGTGGCGTGCCCGCTGATCATGACGACGATCGCGGTCGGGTCCTGCTCGCGCAGCTTGCGCAGCGCCTCGAGCCCATCGATCCCCGCCATCTTCACGTCCATGAAGACGAGATGCGGGCGAAAGCGCGCATACTCGGCGAGCCCGTCCACCGCGTTGGCGGCGGAGCGAACCTCGTAGCCCTCGAACTCGAGCAACTGGCCAAGCGCAGCGCGGATTCCCTGCTCATCATCGACGATGAGGATGCGGCGTCCGGTGCTCACGGCGTGGCTCCCGCGGACGACGTAGTCGTGGCGCGATAGAGCGTGACGCGATGATCAGCGATGCGAACGTCCACGAGCGCCGGCGGCGTCTTCACGGCGATGCCATCAGGTGAAACGCCCTCGGGCCTGGCGCCGCGATCGAGCTGCTGCACGAGTCGCGGAATGACGCCGCTCGGCACCTTGAAATCACGCAGCTTCACCTCGCGCACCTTGAACTCACTCAGCCCCGGACGGATGACGCGGAAGGTGCCGCCGAGGGAGAGCGGCTCGCGCTCGTTCAGCAGACCGGCGAGCGGCCCGAGTGCGCCGGAGGCGGCCACCGCCTTCATCGGCACGATCGCGCGGACGTAGAGTGCATCGCCGATGACGGCCGCCTCCGCGCTGTCCGATGCGGTCGGCAATGCGCCGCCACCAGCTCGCTCGAAGATGTACGACGCCACTTCCGCGCCCTTCAGGTTCGTGAAGACCGGTCCCGATCGAGCACTCAGTGCGTCGATGGCGCGCTTGCCCCGTGCCGCCGCGGCGGGCGAAAGCGGCTCCCAGAGCTGCTCGGTCGTGGCCGTCGTGCCATGCGAGCCGGGCAGAAAACGCAGCCATCGATCCCGCGTGAACCAGAGAGCGCCCGCGAGAAGCAGGACCAGCACCACGCATCCAACGCGGCCGAGACAGCGCATGAGCTCAACGTCCTCCCAGGGTCGCCGCGTGAACGCGGCGGTAGTGCGCGCCCGATCCGCCGGCCGCGCTGTCGAACAAGGTGAATCGATCCACGAAGACGGTGGCGGAATAACTTACCGCCCGCGCAACGCGCGCGAGGGCTCGCGCTCGATCGGCGGCGAGTGGCTCGCGCACTCGGGCCAGCGTCACGTGCGGGCGAAAGGGGCGCCCTTCCACCTCGTACCCCAGATCCGCGGCAGCGACTTCCACGTCGTGGTGCAGAAGCTCGAGACGCGACTCACCTTCCACGCCCATCCATACGACACGCGGGCGCCGAAGGTTCGGAAAGGCGCCGATGCCGGCGAGCGTCAGCTCGAACGGTCGGTGTCTCGCTACGAGCTTCTCGACAATGCTCGCAAGTCCGGCGACGCGCGACTCGTCTGCGTCACCGAGGAATTTCAGGGTGAGGTGCAGCTTGTGGGCGGGCACCCAGGCCAGCCCGGGATCGGCATCACGTAGTGGCGCGATGGCCGCATGGATTTCGTCGGCCGTCGCCGGCGGGAGCTCAAGGGCGAGGAAGAGTCGCATCCGCACCGGCAGCGGGTGCCGTGAGCTCTACCGCGAGGTGCGTGAAGCCCTGCTCGCGCGCCAGCGCGAGCGCCGCGCGACGCAGCTCGCCGTCGGCGAGGCGCTGTGCGACACCGCTCTCCACCATCAGCACGGCGAGTGCGGCACGCGGCTCGACCTTGCAGGGCACGCCCATGCCGGCGAGCGACGCGGCCAGCTGATCGGCCCGACGCCGCGCCTCCGCCTGTCCCATGCTCGTGAAGATGCTCATGCGGTGGTCACTCCATGCAGCACGTTGAGGGAACCCGAGCGGAAGCCACGCAGGTCGAGCGCGACACGCGAGAAGCCCGCCGCGGCAACCGCAGCACGCAGTTCCTCCGCTCGGCGCGGATCGAGCCACGTCGTCAGCTCGGCGGGAGCAAGCTCGATCCGGGCGACGTCGTCGTGATACCGCACCCGCATGTCGCCGCTGATCCCGAGTTCGCGCACCGCACGCTCGGCGCGCTCGACAAGGCGAAGGCGTTCAGGAGTGACGCTCGTGCCGTAGGGCAGCCGGGACGACAGGCAGGGCGAGGCCGGCTGCTGCCAGGTCGGGAGGCCCAACGCGCGTGAGCGCGCACGAATCTCCTCCTTGGAGAACCCGACCTCGGCGAGCGGGCTCGCGACCGTGTTTTCGCGTGCCGCCTGCATGCCAGGCCGGTAACCGCCGACGTCGTCGGCGTTGGTGCCGTCGACGACGGTATGGAAACCTCGCGCTGCCGCCGCGGGGACGAGCTTGCCCCAGAGCTCGGTCTTGCAGAAGTAGCAGCGATTGGCCGGATTCGCGGAGTACCGCGGATCGTTCATCTCATCGGTGTCGAGCTCGAGCACCTCGACATCGAAGGAGTCAGCGACACGCCGCGCCGTGGCCCACTGTTCCGCGGGATAGGACGCGCTGCGGCCGATGATGGCCAGGACGTTCTCCGACCCCAGCGTCCGGCGCGCGGCGACGGCGAGGTACGCCGAATCCACGCCCCCACTGAAGCCGATGGCCACTCGACCACGTGCGCGGAACCATTCAGCGAGTGCGTCTTCCTTCGCGGCTGCGCGCTGCTCGAGCTCGGCGACTGCGTCGATGTCGGCGTCAGCGGTCTGGGACATGCTCGCAAGTTAGCCCGGGAGCACGGCGTGGGGCAGTTGGGGTTCTGGTGCCGCCACGGCGCGAGGACGGTAGCCCAGCGCCTCCGCGACGTGGGGCGTTTCGACGCTGGCGCTGCCCTCCAGATCGGCGATGGTCCGGGCGACCCGAAGGACACGATGGAATGCCCGCGCTGAGAGGTGCAGTCGCTCACCCGCGGTGGTGAGGAGAGTACGAGCGGCAGGCGCGAGTGCCGCGTGCGATTCGAGCCATCGGCCGGGCGCGCGCGCGTTGCAGCCGCGCTCGTCGCCGAACCGCGCGCGTTGCCGGATGCGGGCGCGCTCCACGCGGTCGCGTACCACGGCGGAGCTCTCACCACGCGACCGCGAATCGAGATCGCCCAGCGCGATCGGAGGCACCGTGACGTGCAGATCGATGCGGTCGGCGAGCGGGCCACTGAGCCGCGAGCGGTAGCGGAGCACGTCAGCCGCTGGACAGATGCACGGCTGGGCCGGATCACCGGCGTGTCCGCACGGGCACGGGTTCATCGCCGCGGCGAGGGCAAAGCGCGCGGGGAAGCGCACGGAGGCGAGTGCGCGGGCGATGGTGACGTGGCCATCCTCCATCGGCTGCCGCAACGTTTCCAGCACCGACCGCGGAAATTCGAGCAGCTCATCGAGAAACAGCACGCCGTGGTGCGCGAGGCTCACCTCCCCGGGCCGAGGCGCACTGCCGCCACCCACCAGCCCTGCGGTGGAGATCGAGTGGTGCGGTGCGCGAAACGGCCGCCGAGCCACCGCACCCGCCGTGGCATCGAGCAGGCCCGCCACCGAATGCACGGCGGTGACCTCGAGCGCCTCCGCGTCGGTGAGCGACGGCAGGATGGTCGGCAGACGGCGCGCAAGCATGGTCTTTCCTGCACCCGGCGGCC
>Ga0157372_10001291_pt1 | contig 27079 bp, 21 predicted proteins | sample C55metaG_FD_115307 | JGI IMG/M metagenome (GOLD analysis project Ga0157372, IMG submission 115307) | Corn rhizosphere microbial communities from Kellogg Biological Station, Michigan, USA - C5-5 metaG | ecosystem: Host-associated > Plants > Roots > Rhizosphere > Soil | place: USA: Michigan...
AGGCCGGGCTACAAAGGCCGGGCTACAAAGGCCGGGCTACAAAGGGAAAGATCACCAAGCTCTAGGGGGAATGCACCCTCCATGTAAGTCAAACCGGGAAGGCTGGCCTCAAGGGGGGCAAGAGATGGCTAGAGGATGTGCGCCTCGAGAAGCAACTACTGGTGCGCGCTCGGCGCGTCGGCCTCACCGATCGATGCGATGGTAGGCTGTTCGGCCGGAAGTTCAACTACCGGCAGTGCCTGCTCGAGAGCAATCGCGAGCACCTGGTCCATTGTGTCCACGAAGTGCAGCTTCATGGCGCTGCGCAGGTTTTCAGGGACCTCTGCCAGGTCCTTCTCGTTGTCCTTGGGAAGAATGACCTCGAACAGGCCCGCGCGATGTGCGGCGAGAAGTTTTTCTTTCAATCCCCCGATAGGCAGAACTTTGCCGCGCAGCGTGATTTCGCCGGTCATTGCGAGATCGCGGCGCACGGGAATCTTGCTGAGCGCACTGGCAATTGCCGTGGCGATCGTAATACCGGCAGACGGACCATCTTTTGGAATGGCGCCTTCGGGCACGTGCACGTGAATATCAAAGTTGCGATAGAAGTCGCGAGTCAGTCCGAGGCGCTGCGCGCGTGAGCGGATATAGGACATGGCGGCGTGCGCCGACTCCTGCATCACGTCGCCGAGTTTGCCGGTAAGCGTGAGCTTGCCCTTTCCGTCGACCACCGTGGCTTCGGTAGAGAGGATGGAACCGCCAACCTCGGTCCACGCCAGGCCGGTGACCAGCCCTACTTCGCTCCTGTCGTGCGCGAGGGTGTCGCGGAACTTGATCACGCCCAAGAAGTCGTTCACATTCTCGGCGCTCACGGTAATCGTGAAGTTCGAGCCTTCTTTTACCACTTTGCGCGCGATCTTACGGCAGACGTTACCGATTTCGCGCTCCAGGTTGCGTACGCCGGCCTCGCGCGTGTAGCTGCGGATGAGCGAGACGATGGCATCGTCCGTGAACTTGATGTTCTTGTCGTTGAGTCCGGCCGCTTCCATCTGCTTGCGCACCAGGAACTGCTTTGCGATCTCAACCTTCTCTGGCTCGGTATAACCGTGCAAACGCAGCACTTCCATGCGGTCCTGCAGGGCTGGCGGGATGGTGTGCATCACGTTGGCCGTGGCTACGAAAAACACCTGCGAGAGGTCGTACTCAACATCGAGATAGTGGTCAACGAACATGTAGTTCTGTTCGGGGTCGAGCACTTCCAGCAGCGCCGCTGATGGATCGCCGCGGAAGTCCATGGACATCTTGTCCACTTCATCGAGCATGAAGACCGGGTTCTTGGTCCCCGCCTTTTTCATCATCTGAATGATTTGACCGGGCAGGGCACCGATGTAAGTCCGGCGATGGCCTCGGATTTCCGCTTCGTCGCGCACGCCGCCAAGCGACATGCGAACAAACTTGCGCCCGGTGGCCTTTGCGATCGACATTCCGAGGGAAGTCTTCCCGACGCCCGGGGGGCCGACGAAGCATAGAATCGAGCCTTTGGGGTTCTTCACCAGCTGGCGCACTGCGAGAAATTCCAGGATGCGCTCTTTGATTTTCTCCAGCCCATAATGATCTTCGTTCAGCACCTTCTCGGCGCGCGAGATGTTGCGGATTTCTTTCGACCGCTTCTTCCACGGCACCGCCAGCAGCCAGTCAAGGTAGTTGCGGGAAACAGTCGATTCGGCGGACATGGGCGGCATTGCTTCGAGCTTCTTAAGCTCCTGGATGGCCTTGTCCTTTACCTCTTTCGGCATCCCGGCGTTTTCGATCTTTTTCTTCAGTTCGTCGAATTCGCTCTTTTCGCCGCGGCCCAGTTCCTTCTGGATAGCCTTGATCTTTTCGTTGAGGTAGTACTCTTTTTGTGCCCGTTCCATCTGCCGCTTTACGCGCGACTGGATGGTGCGGTCCATGTTCAGCTTTTCGATCTCGACGTCGAGGACATCGGCGATGCGCGTCAGGCGCTCGGCCGGGTCAAAGATTTCCAACAACTCCTGTTTCTCTTCGATCGAAAGCTGTAGGTTGGCGGCGATGGTGTCGGTGAGTTTGGCCGGGTCCTCCATGCGGACGGCGGCGATCATGGTCTCGTAATTCAGGGATTGGCAGAGCTTTACGTACTGTTCAAACAAGGACGTGACCCGCTGCATCGCCTGCTCAACCGAGGCATTGGTTTCAACCGCGTACCGCGCCAGCCGAACCGTGGCCTGCATGAACCCTTCAGCTTCGGTGATCTGCAGGACCTTGCCACGTTCAATGCCCTCAACCAATACCTTGATGTTTCCGTCCGGGAGCTTGAGGCTCTGAACGATGTTAACCACCGTCCCGACCTGGTAGATCTCGTTTGCCTTCGGTTCGTCAACGCTGGCGTCGTGCTGGGTGGCCAGAAAGATCTTTTTGTCCGAGGTCAGCGCTTCCTCAAGAGCCCGTATGCTGGACTCGCGGCCCACGACAAATGGGGTCATCATGTGCGGGAAGATGACCACGTCACGGATGGGCATCATCGGAAGTTTGCGAGTCTCGAATTTTTCCTTGGATGTGGTCACGAATGCTCCGAAAGCGGCATCAGGCGTCTGGCGCCTGGGGTTAAACCTAGTGTATCAAGGCCAGCAAATTCGTATGTACAAACGAAGCTAAGAACTAGAAGCCACGGTACCCCACGAATCGAGGGCGGGATCGATTACCCCGCCTTTTCCATCATGGTGAGTGAGACGTTGCGCTTTTCGACCATTTCCCGGGTGACCTCGAACTCTTTTACTTTCTTTTGGCTAGGCAGGTGGTACATCAAATCGAGCATCAGCTCTTCGAGGATCATGCGCAGGCCTCGGGCACCGACTTTGCGGGCCATGGCCTGGCGGGCAACCGCACGCAGAGCATCATCGCTGAACTTCAGGCGTACATTCTCGAACTCGAACAGGCGCTGATACTGCTTGACGATGGCGTTCTTGGGCCGGGTGAGGATTTCAATAAGAGCGGACTCGTCGAGCTCTTCGAGAACGCCGACGACCGGTAGCCGGCCAACAAACTCTGGGATCAATCCAAACTTGATGAGGTCTTCGGGCTGAACGTCGCTCACCAGCTCCTGCCGGTTTTTCCCCGCCAACGCCTCCGCTTGTGCCTGCTTTGCCTCTTCCTCGTCCGTGCGGAAGCCCAGGGCCTTTTTGCCTGCCCGGCGGCCAATCACTTTATCCAAGCCTACAAAAGCGCCGCCACAGATGAACAGGATGTTGGTGGTGTCAACCGGCGTGAATTCCTGGTGGGGATGCTTGCGCCCACCCTGGGGGGGGACATTGGCAATGGTACCTTCAAGAATTTTGAGGAGCGCCTGCTGCACCCCTTCTCCGGAAACGTCGCGCGTGATGGACGGGTTTTCGTCCTTGCGCCCGATCTTGTCCACTTCGTCGATGTAGATGATTCCAGTCTGGGCGCGGCCCACGTCGCCATCGGCAGCCTGCAAGAGTTTGAGGATGATGTTCTCGACATCTTCGCCAACGTACCCAGCTTCGGTTAGGGTGGTCGCGTCCACGATGGCAAAGGGAACGTCCAGCATGCGGGCGAGCGTCTGAGCCAGGAGGGTCTTGCCGGTGCCGGTTGGACCGATCAAAAGAATATTGGATTTCGTCAGTTCAATACCGTCGCCGCTTGCGCGCTGACGGTTCATGTAAATGCGCTTGTAATGGTTGTAAACCGCTACCGCCAGTTTCTTCTTGGTTTGCTCCTGGCCGATGACGTATTCGTCGAGGAAGGCCTTGACTTCATGCGGCTTCGGGAGTTGGTTCGGGGTCGAAGCTGGTGGCGTCGCCGCCCGGTCATCTTCGAGAATCGAGTTGCAGACCGCAACGCATTCGTCGCAGATATACGCGCGAGGGTAGTCGCTCGGCGAGGAGATTAGCTTGGCTACCGCATCCTGCGATTTGTGGCAGAACGAGCAGCGGAGAATTTCTTCAGATCCGGTTCGGTTTTTCAATCAGCCCCCTTATTCCCTGCAGCATGCGGCACCGTCCAACCGTGCTGCTTTCCTCCGGCCAGGATCGCTGCTCCGAGCCCGCCCACAACGGGTTACAGAAGGGCGATCATACAGCCTAGCGAGTCTTATAGATGATATCGTCGATGATTCCGTATTCCTTGGCCTGCTGGGCGTTCATGATAAAGTCGCGTTCCACATCCTTCTCGACCTTATCCAGCTTCTGGCCACTGTGCTTTGCCAGCAACTGATTCGTAATCTCACGCATCCTGAGAATCTCGCGGGCATGGATGTCGATGTCGGTTGCCTGGCCGGACAAGCCTCCCATCGAGGGCTGATGAATCAGGATCCTCGAATTGGGCAGGGCTAGCCGCTTCTTGTTCTCTCCTGCAGAGAGCAATAACGCTGCCATGCTGGCTGCCTGACCAATGCATATTGTAGTGACATCGTTCTTCACATACTGCATTGTGTCGTAAATTGCCATACCGGCGGTAATCGACCCCCCGGGAGAATTTATATAGAGCTGGATATCCTTCTCGGGGTCCTCCTGGGCCAGGAAGAGCATCTGGGCGATAACCAGGTTGGCAATATTGTCGTCGATAGGAGTGCCAATAAAGATAATGTTGTCGCGCAGAAGCCGCGAGTAGATATCGTAAGCCCGCTCACCCCGCCCGGTCTGTTCGATGACCATGGGCACCAGCATCATGCGTGCGTCTTTGTCGTTCATGTGGCTTCTCACACTCCTGCCCGGATGCACCGGGAATTCTGAGGGGAATTGAAGGTGATCCGCCTATGCGGATTGACGATACAGAAATTCGAGGGCCTTTTCGTTGCGGATCCTATTTCGGATTCTATCCAGCGCTCCATCCTTCGTCAAACGAGCGCGAATGTCGTCCGCGGCCTGATTCGTTTGTTTCGCCAGAGCTTCAACTTCCCGGTCAATTTCTTCGTCCCCAACCTGAATATTTTCGGTATCAGCGATCTTTTCAAGCAGTAAACTCGCCTTTACTTCCTGGACCGCCTGCTCGCGCTGTCCGGCGCGTAGGCGGCCGAAGTCCATCTTCTTCATGTGCTCCTGGCTCATGCCTTGCGCTGCCAGGGCGCGCAGACCGCGCTCCAGGCGAAGGTCAACCTGGTGTTCGATGAGCACTTCCGGGACCTCGAAGCCATTGCGGCGGATAAGCTCGGCGAGAAGCTTGTCCTTGGCTTCGCGCTCGGCCTCGTGCTTCCGCTCGTGCTCCATGCCCTCGCGCAGACGCTGTTTGATTTCCTCGATCGTCTTGAAGTCTCCGACTTCCTTTGCAAAATCATCGTTGAGCTCGGGCAAGCTCTTCTGCTTGATTGCATTGACCTTCACTTTGTAAGCAAAGGTCTTGCCCCGAAGGCGCTCGTCGGAAAAGTCTCCTGGGTAGTTCACATCAAACGTCCGCTCATCGCCGGGGTTCGTGCCGCGGAGATTATCCGTGAACTCCTGCATGGTGTTCGTGCCCCCGATCTCGACCAGAACATCGTCCATGTGGACGGGTTTGGTGCCTTCGTCATCACCTCTGGGTATTCCATCGAAAGAGACCTGGGCAAAGTCGCCGTCCTCAATGGCGCGGCCTTCAACCGGCGAGTAGGCCGCCTTGCTCTCCTGTAGACCCTTGAGTTGGCCCTCGATGTCCTCTTCGGTGACCGTGATTTCGGGGTGCTCGGCTCGGAGCTCCTTGTAGCCCACAACCTTGATTTGGGGCATGACTTCGAAACTGGCTTTGAAGTGCAGGCCCTCGCTGTCATGGACATGGAGATCGGTGACTCGCGGCTGCGAGATCGGACTGAGTCCAAGGCGCTCGGCTTCCTTGCGGAAGTACTTGGGCACCAGGGCGTCGACGACATCGTTCTGAATGTCCTGCTTGAAGCGTTGGCGGATGACCGAGGCGGGAACATGGCCCTGGCGGAAGCCCGGAATGCGGGCGAGTTTTTGGTACTTCTGGACGAGAGCATCGGTCTCGCGAGTGACTTCCTCGGCGGGAACCTGGACTTCGATTTCCCGTTTCGTGCTCTCGGCAGTTTCGGTTGGACTCACGGTTTGCCTTTCCAGATTTGAGTTTAAAGAGGGTGCAAGGGGAGCGTCAAACGAGGGCGGAGACAGGGGGGGAGCAAGAGAACAGGAAGGCCAACCGCGGGTACTCCTATTCTTCGTCGAATCGAGGTTGGTGAGCGGTCGAGGAATTTAATTCCACCGGAGAACAGGGCGAAGTTTCAAACGGAAAAGGCCCGCGGGTGACCCACCTGCGGGCCGGTCAGCAATCGCGGTGCCGCGGACCGGTGTCACCGGGTTTCTTGGTTCCCGCACATCGGGACTCCTCCGATGCGCGACACTGGGAAACGACTACGCCGCCGCTTGCACGGCTTTCTTATATTGAGGCGCGAACACCTCCCGGGCAAACTGCGGAAAAGTAATTTTGCCGATGCGTTTTTGTTCGCCTTTGAATTGTCCTTGAATTTTGGGGAATGCCTCTTCCATTTCAACCAGCAGTGCTGCCATTTCAGGGGACATCCCGGCTTCGCTCATTGCGGCCTTCAACTTAGGGCCCGGGACAGTGACCACGCGCAGAGGCTTCCCGATCGCCTGCCCGGCGATGCGAGCCCACTCGTCGAGCGAAATCTCCTGCGGGCCTACGAGATCGACCACGTGATGGCCGTCGATCGGGTTCAGCAGAAACTCAGCGGCAACCTCGGCGATGTCCTGCGTGGCTATGAACGGTGCTTTTACCGATCCCGGGATCGAAGTGAAGATGCTGCTGTGTTCGATGATCGTGGGTAGCGAGAAAAGCACGTTCTCCATGAACTCGTTCGGTCGCAGGGAGACGATGTTGTTCCCGGCAGCGCGGAACTTATTTTCCGTGTCGTACAGCCCCACGATCGGCCCGGTGCCGCTCGGGAGGAATGCTCCTGCACTTGAAAGCTGAACCACATGCAAATTGGGATGCTTGGCGATGACGCTCGACCCGGCATCGGCCATGCGGCGGGCGGTCGCCAAGGGATCGTGCGAGGTAATCTCCGACGGGGTCAACCAGAACAGCGCGTCGGCGTCACCCACAGCCTGCTCAACAATTGCGGGATTGGCGTGGTCGCCAGTGAGGACCTTTGCACCTCGCCTGGCCAGATCCTTCACCTTCTCCGGGTGCCGGGCTATCAAGGTGACCTCGGACTTTCGGTCAAGAAGAATGTTCGTGAGTTGGTTGCCGATGTGGCCGGTAGGAGTGGTAACTGCAATCTTCATGAATTGTTTCTCCTTACCGTGGAAGATGTGCAGAGTTTGTCTCGCGTTTCAGAAAAGGCAGCTGCCTACCTGTGGATTCGTAGGATCGTCACTTTTCCCGGGTCTCTCCCGCCTGCCTATCATCCATTTAGGTATGGGCGCTAGACGAATTGCTCCTTGCTCTTGATTCATAACCAGAACGCTGGCGCGTTCTAGAACGGAAAACACCATGCATCCACGTGTGGAACTCAATCAAGTTGCCCCCGACGCTCTTAAAGCCGTCCTGCAAGTGTCTGCTTACATCAACCATCACTCCGGTTTGGAACCCACTCTGCTGAACCTGGTCTGTCTTCGGGCGTCCCAAATCAATGGCTGCGCCTGGTGCATCGATATGCACACCAAAGACGCGCGTGCCTTGGGAGAAACCGAGCAGCGGTTGTACGAAGTCAGCGCCTGGTGGGACACTCCCTTCTATAGCGATCGTGAGCGGGCCGCTCTTGCCTGGACAGAGGCAGTGACACGAATCGCCGATGGCCGTGTTCCCGAGGAGGTGTACCAGGAAGCAACGAAATATTTCCCCGATAAGGAACTTGTCAATCTCACCTTGGCCATCACTCAGATCAATGTTTGGAACCGGTTCAACGTCGCTTTCCGGAACGTGGCGGGGTCTTACCAACCTAATGTTCGCGAATTAAAGAAGGGTGCGTGACCCTGAACTCCAAGCATCCTCTAGCCTACCCCAGGAAAACGGGTCGCTTTGCCGCACCCGAAAAGACGAATGGAAGGCGGCAATTGCGTGAGATGGCTTTTCGTGGATGCAGGCTTGAACGCTCCGTTCTTGCGCGGCATCTAACCCGCGGAGTTTACCTATGATTGTCTTCAGGTGCGATACCTGCAGGAAGCTGAAAAAAACCGAGCAGGACTGGATTCTTGGAATGGCCGGTGAGAGCCTTGGCGCAGTGTCGGCAAGCCGTGAAGTGAATATTCTTTCGACCTGGGCCGACAAGCAGGCCGTTCATCCACTCGCCGTACACTTCTGCTCAGAGCGGTGTAAAGACCGTTATGTGACGAAGCTTTTCAGTTATGGTTCCGTTGCTTGAATCGCCCACACCAGATTCACATGGTCGGGAGAGCTCGGGTAGGGCTGCCGTCCTCCTAGGCCGCGGCCGAGTGAGGGACCAGCAGGACAACGTGAGCAGGGCAGGCAATGGGCAGAAGCAGTGAGCTAATGTCTCGCCACGGCTCCCCGCTCACAACATTTGGAGGGCCCATTAGGGCGTCAGGTTGCGCTGGCCGGTTGAAAAATCGAGAGCTGCGGTTTACAGGGTATCCGGGGGTCTCGCTGTCTTAGGTCTTCGCCTTGGTTTTCGCCGCGATGAAAGTCTCGTCCTTCAGGGTTGTCTCTTGGGCCGGGGTTTCCGTCGTACGAACTATCTTGATCGTGGAGTGCGTACCGTGCAACGGTGGGAGCATGAATTGCATTTGCCCGCCCATCGCATCGGGAGAGGCAAGCGCTGCCCCGTCTATGCCAAAGCCGAAGAACTGAACTTTTGGTTAATCACCTCAGGTGTTGAACGCGAGGGGACCAATCACACGGCTGCGAACCCGAGCCTCGCGCCGGTTGTGCCGGATCGGGCCAAGCAAATCGAGAATTCTCGGCGGCTTCTCCAGGCCGTCCAGGGACCTTGCCCAGCGAATAGCAGAAACCAGCGTGCGGCAACGGCGCCAAGCCGAAGATCTTCAGGCCCAGATTCTGAAGATGCAGGCGCGGGTGAGATAGCTTTCCGCTCCCGACCTGCCAATTCATGAACGCAAGAGCCCTCGTGCTCCGGGCGCGCAACCTGTAGTTCTGGTGCTGCTACCCTTTTCGTGAGTTCAGCGCTTCTTCTTTGCACTCTTTCTAGGTCCGGAAGCGTCTCCGGATTGAGGCTCAAACATGATTAGGACGTTGCGGGTTCGGTCCTCCCGAGGGATTACGCTGAAATGAACGTCAGTCTTAGAACCGTAACGTGGACCCATGTCTTGGCCGCGAGCCACCATGGGTTGCTCCTTCACCAAAACGGCACGGTGTCGGCGGATCAGAAGGTTACGCATGCTTTCTGAAAGCGGGAGCTGTTCAACGGTCAGGTCCATGGGTGGCTTGCTCTTAAAGCCGAACAGCCGCAATGCCATCTGGTTCCAGAATTCGATGTGACGCTCCTGATTGACTAGCATTACCGGCAAGCGAATCTTCTCGAGCGTCAGTGCGTAGACGCTATTGACCTGGTCGAGTTCCTTGGTGCGCTCTTCGAGTTCCTGGTTCGTGGTCTCCAGCTCTTCGTTCAATGACTGCAATTCTTCATTCGTTGTTTCCAGCTCTTCATTGGTGGACTGCAGCTCCTCGTTCGTCGTTTCCAGCTCTTCATTGGTGGACTGCAGCTCCTCGTTCGTCGTTTCGAGCTCTTCGTTCGCCGACTGTAATTCTTCGCTGGTCGATTCGAGCTCTTCGATGGTCGTCTGCAGCTTTTCATGTATCGATTGGTCGTCTAGGTAAATGAGCGTGCCGCAGCGCTGGCCGCGCTCATCGAGAAGAGGACGAATCGTAATCTCGAGCAGCTTCTCTTCGTTGCCCATTTTTAGGCGAGCCGGAAAGCGTGAGGACTCGTTATTTACTCGGGTGGTCTGTAGTTGTCCGCCAATTTCAGGGATGCGAAGAAATAGATCGGTTTCGGTGAAGCGCTTTCCTGCCAGATTGGTTGGCGCAAGGCCGCAAAGCGTGAGCGCGGCTGTGTTGTGCTGGGTAATGGTGTCGTCCATCGAAAGCGAGAAGACGCCAATCCGCAATGTCTCCATCAGGTAGCGATGTTGTTGCCGAAGCCCCTCTAGTTCGGAATTGTTTCGGCCGCCGTTGGTTCCCATCCCCATGACTTCCTGGTGGTTGTCTGATCGTTCTTCGATCAGGGGAGACGCGGTGATTCGCTGGAAAATTCGCCAGCGGGCATTTAACCGCTGGAATTGCGGCGAATTCGTAAGTTGCGATTCGGACTTGCCCAGGAACAGGATGCCACCTGGTTCAAGCGCGTAATACAATCGTGCCAAGATCTGCTTCTGGAGGTCTGAGTCAAAGTAGATCAGGACGTTCCTACAAACCAGCAAGTTCACGTGTGAAATCGGAGCATTCTGACCCAGGTTACTGCGTCCAAAGATTACCAACCGTCGAATTTCGCGATTCACGCGCAGTAGGCCCTTGCCGTGAAAATACTTCTCTCGCCATTCCGGCCGCACTCGCCGCCCGCCTTCAACGGAATACTCACCGCGGCGGGCCGAACTGAGCGCATCCTCGTCGATGTCGGTGGCGTAAATTTTGACATCGTAATCCTGAATGCGCGGGCCGAAGTGTTCGGCAAGAAGGATCGCAATCGAGTAAGGTTCTTCGCCGCTCGCGCATCCCGCGCTCCAGGCGCGGAAAGAATGCCCGGGCTTGATACGCTTTAGCAGGCCCGGCATGATCTCATGCCGCAAAATCTCCCACGCTGGCGGATCCCGAAAAAACTCGGTGACGTTGATGAGGATCGTGTTCAGCAGCTGGTTCGCTTCGTCCGGATGTCTGCTGATGTAATCGCCATATTGCCCATAGTCTTGCAGGTTGAGCTGAAACATGCGGCGGCGAAAACGACGCTCCAGGGTGGTCTTCTTGTAACCGCGGAAGTCGAAGTTACGTTGTTCCGCCAGTTCCTGCAGAAGCTCCTTTAGAGTGACATCCTTTGCCATGTCTTACCGTTTCCCGTGAGAAAGCGACGAAAGAGTTTTCCCCATTGTATCCAGCGGGATAACGTGGTCAACACAGCCCGTGTCGATGGATGCCTGGGGCATAACGCGGTACTCGGCGCTGTCAGGGCTCTGGGCTACAGTGACCCCCCCGGCCCGTTTGATCGCGGCGATTCCGTCGGCCCCGTCCCGATTTGAGCCGCTCAGGATGACCCCGATGGCGCGACCGCCATAGGTTGCAGCCACGGAGGCGAACATGACATCGATGGATGGGCGCGAGAAACGAATGAGTCTTGAATGCGCCAGTTGAATTTTGCCTTCGCTGACTAGCAAGTGCTCATCCGCCGGCCCCACGTAGATCGTTCCCTGCACAATCGGTTCGCCGTCTTCTGCTTCTTTCACTCGGTAGCTCGTCTTGCGGCTTAGCAACGCCGGAATCTGACTTTTGTGCCTGGGATCGAGGTGTTGCACGATCAGGATAGCCGGCCCGTCAGGCGCAAGCGTAGGAACGATCTTCATGAGCGCAGGAAGCCCCCCGGCGGACGCACCGATCGCGATCAGCTCACACTTGTCGCCCGATGGACGCCGTTTTCGCGTAGGAGGAACCACCTTGCCCTTGCGTGGAGAATTCTAGTCCCTTGCAGTGGCACTCGAAAAGCGTCTTGATGCTCAGCCGCCCCGCGATCCACGTGGCTTGGGGTGGTGCTTATGAATGTTCTCGAGTATTTCGCGAGAATCCGCCGTCAGCTTCTTACTCGCATCATCCATTCTGTCGTTTCGGCACAGTGCTTGAGACGCTCCTGGTGCTTTTTGAAAGTGGGGAGGATTTTGACGAATTGGCGCCCTTTATTACCACGGCAATGAAAATCTGGCTCGATGCATGCAACCAATCAACAAGGGGTCTTAAGGCCTGTTTTAGGGAAGCCGTTCGAATAGACCCCAGTCCTAACTTAGCGTCCGGTCCCTTCCGCCGGCCACCTTCTTCGCTTCCGTGCCCTTGGCGTGTGCTTGTTCACGAGCTTTACGGGCTCGCTCCCGCGTGGCAATGGTCTCCCGATGGAGCTTTTCCATTTTGTGGAGTTTGTCTGCCATGACGTGGATCTCGTGAGCAGTTTTTTCGAACTTCTTTACCCGCTCAGCCACGAGCCTTCGCTCTTTATCCAGTTTGGCCACTGGGTACCTCAGTTCGTCCCGGTCTGCTCCTCGAAGTCTGACCCTCTATCCTCCAATTGCTCTGAGCCTCCATCTTCCAACCGCATTTCAAGTACTTCGCCCGAGGTTTTCGCAAGCAGGTCGCGGAGAATACTTGCATTTTCGCGGTTAGCATCGGCCTTCTCCGCAAAGCGCTCGGCTAACCGTAAACGCTCCTTGTGTCGTGAACTGTCCGCCAGCCGGTCAGAGAATTGCGCTTGTTCTTCCATGCTGCGGATTGCCGCCCACAGCGCCCGTTCGACCGATTCGGTTTGATCGGCCATCAGACTGTCCGGAGAATAGATATGTCCTACCCGGCAGCGGAAACGAAGCATGCTGCCCTCCTTGGTCTCTTCGAGAACCCCTCCACACTCCGGGCAGGCGTAGGTCTGCCCAGTGGCGGCCATATCTGCGGCTCGACCGGGTATCACCCGAATATCCTGAGCCCCCTCTGTCGAAGCAAGCGCGACGAGTTTGGGGCCGATTTGTTCACCCGGCAAAATAAAATCCACCTCTGTTGCCTCGATGGCACTCGCCGGCATCGAAGGCGAGACTGCCTCATCTGGGTTTTGAACGATGGCGAGGCCTCCCCGGTTTTTGATTGCCACCAGACCTGCGGTGCCGTCGTCAAGGTTTCCGGTTAGCACAACCCCGACGACGTTGCTTCCGTAGGCATAGGACGCGGAGCGAAACAAAGCATCGATCGCCTGCCGGCTGCGGTTCTCTCTCGGCCCAGGTTCCAGGCGAACTCTGCCGCGCTCGAGCACCATGTGGCGCTGTCCAGCAGGAGCGACATACACTCGCGAAGGTAGGATCTCGACGTTGTGATGGGCATACAAGACCGGCAGCTTACTGCTGCGGTTAAGAATCTCGGGCAATACACCCGGACTGTCCTGGGTCGTGTGGAGTACAACGAAAACGCCGCCGGAAAGTCCCAGGGGAAGGCGGAAACGATTGCCTGCAGAACCTGCAAGGCCCCAGCCGACCCGCCAACGACAATAATGTCTCTGCGTCCCATGGCTCTCCGTCGAGAGTTGGATACAACAAGTGGGGGGTACGGCAAGCGCAACTCCGCTCTGCTGGTTAGGCGCCGGGACCCAGCGGTGCACAGCAAGTGAGCATCTTGGAACAGATAAGGGTTAAGCGCTGCCCCGGGCGACGATCAGGGTGTCGGCTTGGGGACAGCGCCCAGTACGTGGTGCTCTCATCATCTACCCTGGCGCTGGCCACGGAAGCGCCAATATGCGCCGCGGCAGCCATTCTCAGGGCAAGCCGAAAAGGAGAAGGACGCGGGCCTTGCCAGGCCGGGGCTGATGGGACCTCGGAAACTTATCGTCAAGGGATCGCTCGCGGGCTTGCTTGGTCAAGGCAGCTCGGCATGGCAGAAGGCGCCTTCGTGGCATTACTCACGGCTCTTTGCTCAGCTCTGCCGTCCAAATCTCGCGCCAGCGGTCATGCCGGCTGCAGTGGGTGCCGCTAGGGCTTCTGGGACGCGCATGCTCGTTCGACATGGATTTCGTTTTCGGACGACCAGCCAAACGACAGGTGGAAGGGAAATGACGTTATGGTCGATCCAACGAGTCTGGCCTGCCGAGCGCAAACTTGCGTGCACTAAACAGGCCAGCTCCAGCTCACTGCTGTCTTGCTGATGAGCAAGCCCAGAATGCTACAAGTGGCGGTCTAGAGAAAAGCGTCACGAAATGCCACTCTGGATTGTGGCTAGAGGCAGATCTCCTGGTTCGTTCCGGGCTCGCCCCATCCGCTGCTTGGCAGGATCCTAAGCCTTGATTTCATCGAGGGAAGTGTCAGAACACACAGTCGGGCGGCTGAGAATCAGTTGAGCGCAATCCCTCCACGGCTGAAAGTCGTCAACCAAGAGAACTCGGTATGGGGGCGGTGTAGAAATGCCGATTCTCTCGAGGCAGATGCCCTCGCGCGGTTCAGGATGACCGAAAGGACTTTGTTCAGGAAAGTGTCAAGACACGCCATTTTCCACACTTGGCCGGACGTCACCTGCCAGGTACCAAGTCTCGACCGAATCCCCCCTTGCCAGCACGGCCTCTACTTAACTGTTCTCAGCAACGAGAATGAGGCTCTGTGCGCTAGCCGTGTTCGACCCGCGCTTTTATATCCGAGTACGCCGCATGGACGAGCCTGCTTAACGCGGCAGCGTTGATGGTGGTTCCTGGTCTCAGCTTCACGTGACGCATGAACTTGCCCGTCCCTTGCAACAACCCACAGGGATCGGGCAGCGCTGCACCGTGAAAGAACCCTACATTTACGTGCCCAGTGAATACATTCACGTAGCCGAAGGGGGCATCTCCCAAACATGCAACCGGACAGCCGTCATGCAACAGCTCTCGCACTTCATCCCCGCATTCGCGCATCACTGCAAACCATCTCTCGGCAATGGCCCCCAATCCACCGGGGTGCTTTTCCATCCACGCTGGGATAGCAGGGTCCCGCTCGACCGCCCCATTGAATCGCAACAAATCCGATCTCATCATCACTGCCTTTCAGGCTTTCGACATTCGCTCCTGAGCCTCAGATTATCCATGGACGCCTTGTCGCCGACCGAGAATCAAGCGTCCAGCCATGATCGCCCCCCGTTGCCGACATCCGAGTACGTCACCTGCCACTACAGGCACAGAGCTCGTTTCCGCGCGCGCGCCCCTTCCGAGGTGAATCCGTAATGGTTCATGTATTCAGAGTGTTCCTCCAGGAACTCCCGTGGATCGATCGCGTACTCTTCGAGTGAGTACCGATGACGACCGTATTTGCCCTGGCGATTGTTGTCGAGATAGCTGCGCATCCGCTGCTCAAACGTCGAGGAAACCTCAAGATCGAACCAATCGTAGATGCGTTTCACCATGGCGATCGGATCAGAGAATAAATCATCGTACATGCAGTCGAAGACCCGACGGGTGCGCGATGGATCAGCACGACGATATTGAAACGGTACGGAAAAGCAAGGAACCAGAAGTGCGGACACCAACTTCGCGAATCGATATTTATCGAAGCAGCCGTCTCGGGTAAATGCGATGCACCAGGATTCAAACAAACGACACACTGAAGGCAGACAGATGAGTGGATTGCGATGAGTTAGCACAATTCTTGCGTCGGGATATTCTTGAACAACATGGGGGAATGCGGGAGCATAGTTTGGCGCCTTGAGAATCCAGTGTGAGCTCGCAGGCCGATATGAATCGAGCAAGGTGAAGAAGAGCCGTTCATAGCGGAGTACCGGTCCGTGGCAGGTAAATTCTGCAAGCGCCCGTGTGTAAGTCTCCCCGGCGTTGGGTGCGTCGAGCACCAACAGCCCGTTGTGCGCCAGCATGTATATGTAGGATTCTTCGCACTCGGTAGGGCTCCACAGGTGAGACTCACCAAACTTCTCAAGAAAACCGGGCGCTGTACGGGACAAAACCTGCAATACGTCATTGGCTTCGGCGATGCGCGAATCGGCTAAAGGGTCTTGGCCCTCTGTGAGTGGGGGTAAGGGACTTTCCATTTCAAACGTGAAAGGCGACCGGGCATTTGGGTCTTCTGCCAGAAGCCGCTGCAGCAGGGTGCTTCCGGTTCTGGGTAGGCCGGTAATAATCAATGGGGCCCGCACTCTCCCGCGAGCTTCAATGAAGGACTTGTTCGCGGCAAAGTGCCGCAATACCGCGTTGCGTGCATTCAGGCGATCCGTCAACAATTTTTTCACCAGCACACGACCAACGCCGAGCAGATAGGGGTTGTCGTCGAGACCGCGGGCCAAGGTAACCACCATGGCCCGCAAGCGACCTAGTTCTTCGGTTGTTCCTAGATGTGCATCGTATGGGGCCGCGCTATCGTAGGCGGCACGCACGGCCTTCTCGATGGACAACGGGCTGACACCCATACGCACATGCAGCGCGTTTAACCACTCAACCGGCTTGAACCGGGCGGGATACCGCACATGGTTCCGAGGAAACCGCCCTTGGTCGGCAGGGTCACGGGCGGTTGAAGGCGTTTGATAATAGTTGCCGGAACTTGTCATCCCCCCCGCCTTCGTCGACGAGAAACGTCGCCATTCGCAGGGCTGAAATCGTAGGGGAACAAGGGGGGTAAGTCAATGAAGCTTCAGCCGCAGGCTCCATTTGGGGAACCGACTATCGCAAGCGAGTAGGGAAACCCTGCTTTAGCCGGCTAGAAAAGACTCTGGATCGCGCAGTGTCACCTTGCCCCGATACTTAGAAAGCCTTCCCTCCTGTTCCCATTTGGATAAGAGGCGGCTCGCTGTAAACAGGCTGATGTCGGAGAGCGAACTGAGTTGTTCATTGGTGATGTCGATCGAAATTCCCGAACCCGACACCACGCCGGCATAGCGAGCTAGTTCGACAAGCTTGTTGGAAAGGCGGGACTCGGCAGATTTCGTGACAATGCTGGCGTGACGCTTCATGTAGGCCCCCAGGTATTTGAGAGCCACACGAAACCCGTTTTCGGCGAGCTGCGGGTAGAAATTCACAAGCCGGTGGACCGTGTCCTGATCCCAGGCCAGGAACTCGCATTCAGAAACCGTCGTGGCGTTGACCATATGCGCAGGCGGATCCGGCAACAAAGACACTAACCCCAACGCCACACCGGGAACCACCCAGAGAAGCAGAATCTCTGATCCATCCTCGGTCACGATATAGGACCGAGCGCGTCCATGTTGCAGCACCAGGAGATGGTCCGGTTTCACTCCTTTCGTGATGACGTTTGCTTTGGCAGGAAAACGCTTCACTTTCGCTTTCCTGATGATTTCTGACATCGAGGCATCACCCAACCCCGTAAATAGCTCCGACTCAACCCGAATCGGGTGTGGCTTGGGGGAGACGAGGAAATTCCGTTTGGCGTTGGTGTGCACAACATTCATCCCGATGGGAAATTAGAACTTCCAAAATAGTCGAGGTGAACTGTCATGATTGACGTACACGACTGCTAGGTCCTGCTAAGTCCGGCCTGCCGCAAGTCCTAAGAAGCGTTCTTCTGTGGCCACGAGGTGGCTCACATCCCCAAAGTATGGGACAAAAAGGCTGGCGCCTCCGGTAATCCTTACAGTGGCGGGCTAAGTCCCCGCACCTTGATGATGGATGAACGCTAACTGCGGCAACAGTCAAACCGCATGAGCAACTGCGCCAAAAAGAAAGCCGGTGCATCCCTTCGAGCGAGACTCCCGCTCTCCAGAGTGTTCGTTCTAGTCATTCTGGTGGTTCTGGTCCTGGAGAAAGGATCGCCCGCAAGGCCAAAGCTGATCCTTCCACGGTGCTCCCTCCCAAGTATAGAAAATCAAACCGGTTGGCCAATGGATGCGTTGGCCGGGATGGTCAGGATTGCGGGAGGAGGGCTCTCAATGGGTGCTAGCGACACGTCCAAGGCGGGCAAAGGCGGAATGCAAGCAAGCGCGGACGCGCGCCCCTTTCCACCGAATCTAAAGCGGCGGCTTTTTTATGGACAAAACCGTACGGATGTAAAAACGACAACTCAAGATTCAACTGCTCCAATGGTCAACTAGTCATCGATGCTCTCTGTCGATTGGGGTGTCTATTTCGATGAAAGCCTCCCAAACTTACGAAAAAGCTCATCAGCAGTCTTTGCTTGTCCGCCGCAGCCTCTCCTTAATGCTGTTTCTCGTAATTGCTTTACCGTTCTTGCACGCCAGGGAAGGTGAAGATCTCGATGCCCATACCCTTCGCTTTAGTGGCTTTTGGTTCTATTCACAGCCGTCGGGAAGTTTTCATGGCACGGGAGCTCAGGGCAGGTTGGACCTTCAAAGGGACATCGATCTTAACTCCTATAACACTGGCGCCTTGAAGATCGAGTGGAAATTCACCCGCAAGAATCATCTTTTTCTCGGGCTACTTCCTTTCAGGAGCACCAGGCAAGTAGCGCTGAGTCGCCAGGTGGTTTTCGAGGGGCAGACGTTTGCGGCAGGATTGGTGGCTAAAGGCAAATTGGAAACCTATGCTTTCACTCCGGGCTATCAATACGACATCATCCGGCGAAGGAGAGGGTATCTTGGCGTCGTGGCCCAGCTCGACTTGTTTTACATAAAAGGAAGCATAACTGCATCGGCACAAACTTTAAATGGGATCCCTCACTCAGCCCAAGCCTCGTCCTCGACTATTCGCGCGCCTTTGCCGGTCGCCGGCCCTGAGTTTCGTTATTACTTACTCCCTGGCTCCAGGCGTTTGTTCGTTGCCGGCAATGTCTTGGGCATGTACTTTTTCGGATACGGCAATTTCATTTCTTCCTATGGAACCGTCGGTGTCGCGCTGAATCGGCACTTGAATTTTCAGGGAGGCTATCAGTTGGCTTCACGACTCGACATTAAAGCAAAGGACAATCGAATCGGACTCAATCTGAGTCAAAGCGGAGCGGTTGCCGGACTTGAAGTTTCGTTCTAAGAAATTACCCACTTGTGCAGTCAAGGAAAAATTGGACAAGCGCGGGGGAGATTCACCATCCTAGGTTCCTGAAGAAATCCTTTCCGCCTTCATCGCGCCCATCGATTGCCAAAAGCTTCCTAACCCTGGCTTTCTTCGCCAAGAGGCCTCTCCGCGTTTCATCCGTTGAAACGAACGCCCTGGTTCGGTTGCGATCGAACTCAGATCGGTATAACTTCACGTTTGGCCCGACGCAGGAACACCTGTTGCAGGAGGGCGGGAGGCTCGATGAAGAAGTTTTCACGGCGAGACGTTCTGAAGGCTGGCGTTATCGCTCCGGCAGCTGCGGCCGCGGTGCATGGCATGGGTCCGATGGCCGGTGCGATCGACATTCACTCCGAAAAAGGAGAGCCATCGGTTGAGCCTCTGCTGGGCGCGACCGCCGATGAAGCCCAGAATGGAGGAAGGGAACGGCTGCTCCTCGATTTTGGCTGGCGATTCCATTTGGGCCATGCCAGCGATCCCACCAAGGACTTCGGCTTCACCGGCAATTTTCAAAAGACCGGCAATTTCGTGCCGGCGGGCGGGATTGCGTTTGATGACGGCGGATGGCGTCCACTGGAATTGCCGCATGACTGGGCTGTCGAATTGCCGTTCCAAAACGACCCCGCTTTGATGGCCAAAGGGTTTTACCCAATCGGCAAGGCCTATCCGGCGACGAGCGTGGGTTGGTATCGTCGCGTATTCGAGATACCGGCTGAAGACCGAGGCAAGCGCATCACGGTGGAGTTTGACGGCGCTTATCGCGAAAGCATGGTGATCTTCAACAATTTTTACATCGGTCGACACAGCGGGGGATACGATCCGTTCAGCTTTGATCTGACTGATTTCGCCAACGTGGGCGGCCGGAACGTTTTGCTGGTGCGCGTGGATGCGACCTCAAGCGATGGTTGGTTCTACGAGGGGGCGGGAATCTACCGTCATGTTTGGCTGGTGAAGACCAACCCCGTTCACGTGCCGCGATGGGGTACGTTCGTCAAATCAGATGTCCGGCATGGAGAGGCAAGCCTTTCGATCTCGACAGCGGTGAGTAATCATGACAAGACAGCGCAGACCGTCCGCGTGATCTCAACCATTCTGAGTCCGTCGGGAGACACGGTTGGACACGCGAAAACTGCGGTGCAGTCGATTGCTAGCGGCCAAGAGGGGGCATTCACGCAAAACCTGTACCTCAGCAGGCCGCTGCTGTGGTCGCTCGAACAGCGGAATCTCTATCGCCTGGTCACGGAATTGCAAACTGAAAACGGAGTCGTTGATCGCTACCACACGCGCTTCGGGATTCGCACCGTGAGCTTCGATGCCAGCAAGGGGTTCCTTCTGAATGGAAGCGTGGTAAAGCTCAAGGGCACGTGTAATCACCAGGACCATGCTGGGATCGGCGCCGCTCTGCCCGACGCGGTGCAGTACTACCGGGTGCGCAAACTCCAGGAAATGGGATCGAATGCGCTGCGGACATCGCACAATCCGCCCACGCCGGAGTTGCTCGATGCCTGCGACCAGTTGGGAATGCTAGTGTTCGACGAGACTCGCATGATGTCCTCGAACCCCGAAGGCATGAACCAGTTCTCGAACCTTGTGCGGCGAGACCGCAATCGACCAAGCGTCTTCATGTGGTCGATGGGCAACGAGGAGGGGCAGGCCAATACCGATAAGGGGTTGTCGATCCTGAGCGCGATGAAGGCGCTGGCCAACCAACTGGATGGATCTCGACCGGTGTCGATTGCTCCGACGGGTGCAATTGGGACGGCTGGCGGGCTAGCCGCCTGCGACGTCGCCGGCTACAACTACATGGATCCGCAGGCGGAGGAGTTCCACAAGAAAAACCCCGAGAAGCCGGTGATGGGGACCGAAACGGTGAGTGCAGTGGGCACTCGCGGGATTTATGTGACGGATGCTTTGAAAGGCTTTGTGGCCTCGTACGACCCCTATACGACCACCGGGCGGGCGTCGGCCGAGGGCTGGTGGAAGTTCTGCAATTCGCAGCCGTGGCTCTCTGGGGGGTTCGTTTGGACGGGGTTCGACTACCGCGGCGAACCCTCGCCGAACGGTTGGCCGAATATCAGCTCGCAGTATGGAATCATCGACACCTGTGGTTTTCCCAAGGACTCGTTCTACTACTACAAGGCCTGGTGGGGGAACGAGCCACTACTTCACCTGTTTCCGCACTGGAATTGGCCGGGCATGGAGGGGAAACGAATCGCGGTGTGGGTGTACTCCAACCTGGATAAAGTGGAATTGCTGCACAACGGGGAGAGCCTGGGCACCAAGGAGATGCCGAAGGATTCGCATGTTGCCTGGGTGGTGAAGTACGCGCCGGGCACCCTCGAAGCCCGGGGATACAAGAACGGCAAACTCGTAATGACCAAGAAGCGCGAGACCACAGGCCCCGCGGCCAAGCTAGTGATGTCGGCGGACCGGCGGGAAGTCTCAGCCGATGGCGAAGACGTGGCCATGTTCGCGGTGGAAGTTCGGGATGCGCAAGATCGAGTGCTACCGATCACCGATAACGATGTGACCTTCAGGGTCTCGAGCAACGGCAAATTGATTGGGGTGGGCAATGGCGACCCCTCGGATCAGGCTTCGGATAAGGGCACATCGCGGAAGGCGTTCTCTGGATACTGCATGGCCGTCGTGCAATCAACCAAGAAGGCGGGCTCGATCACGGTTGCAGCAAGCTCGCCGGGGCTCTCTGCTGCAACGGTCACGATTGAAGCAAAGGCAGTGAGCCTGCGGCCACAGGTCGCAGGTTGGGAACGAGAAGTCCCGCAGGGAGAAGGCATCACCGGGCTTTGGAGGCCGGTTGCCGATGGCGCATCCCAGCTGTGGTTCCTCGGCAGCGGAGATTCGATTTACTCGTTCAAGCAGGAAGGGGCCAGCCTGAGCGGCAGCGTGGAAGGCACGGGAATGAGTTTCACGGGCGGCAGCGATGCCCCCGCTCCGCTCGTGAATGGCAAGGTCGACGGCAGTGCGATCAGTTTCAAGGCAGGAGCCAATACGTTCCATGGCACGGTGAAGGGAGACCGCATCGAACTTGAACGCTCGGTCAATCTGGGTTGGGAGATTCCGAAACCCCCGCCGAAGGCGGCCGATGCTCCTGATATCGGTCCAGCCCCAGACGGTTCCGATCCTTCGATCGGGAACTTCCAGATTCCATCGAGTATTGCGGTCGTCCTTCGGAAGGTGGAGCGCTGAGATCGGGCCTCTTGGGATCGAGCGCGCGTCAATTTCGAAGCGGGTAGGCCCCCGGCCATTGTGCGTCCTGTTCGGTCCAGCCGAGCAGCTTGCGTACCTCATCCGGCAAGGGAACGTGCCGGTTCGCGACTCCCGGGAGCCTCTGCAGATCGTATCGCTTGAGATCGGCACCTCTCAGGGTGGAACGCGGAGTGCGGTCCAGTTGCCGCCCGTTGGCTTCGAATCCGTCGGCAATCTTCTGGAACTCATCTAACGTGGTAAAGCTCGAGGAGCAGTTGTCGGAGGGTACCGGACTCCAGCTCACCAGTGGCGGTGCAGGCGCGCCGGGAACCCGTGGACGGACGTACAGATTGCCATCGATTTGTTTGGCCATGGGACGCCTCAGGCGCGAGCAGAGCGCCTGCGGCTGCTCAAAGCGCAACAGGGGAAGACGATACGAGTGACTTGCAACGAGAAGGTTATTCACGAAGACGTGCCCCTCGCGCTCATCGACGTTGGGCCCGGTCGAAGGGTGCCAGCCGAAGTGATCTCCGGTAGCGCTCCGCTCGTTGCGTTCGAATGAGGCCGGTGTGTCGATGAAGGTGTTGTTGTAAACACGAACGTCGGCCGAGTTGAGTACGCGCACACCCTTGTCACAATGGACGAAAACGTTTCCTGCCACGGTTGCGCCCCGGGAGATCTCAAAGAAGAAACCGTCAAGCGCGCCTTCAATCCAGTTGTTCACGATGACGCCGTCGCGATTGCCTACGTCATACCAGACACCATTCGAGTAGGGTTGGTCGATGATCAGGTTATCGCGAAAAACCACGCGTCGCGTCTGATTGAAGATTTTGACCGCCGATGGATAGTAGCCGGTGAGTTGCATGACGTTGTTGCGCCGGATGATATTCCGTTCGAGTAGAACGTCTGACGATCCGATCACGTAGATGCCTTCGGTGCCGGTGTCGCTGATGAGGGAGTTGCGGATCTGGAGGCCGTCACCGCGGAAGTATCCAGCGACGCGCGAGCAATAGGAGATGGTTACGTTTTCAAGAACCGTCCCAATGACTTCCTTGCCAAAGGTTGCGGGATCAGAGAGCCCGACGGGCTCATCGGTAGGTTCATCGTTGACGGTGAAATGCTTCTTGCCCTCGACTTCGAGAGCACGGTAAGCGTACTGGGTGAAGGTGATGCCGCGGATCAAGGGGCCTTTGTGATCATTGGTCTTGCCGTGGATGGAAGCGCTGGTACGGACCAGCGCACTGTTAAAGGCCGTGATCTCAACTTGCTTGTTTGCGGGATCGATGCCGATGTAGACGTAGCCGCCCGAGTAATCGATGTAGAAGGTATGCGCGTCGAGTTCCCCTTCCCAGCCCGCGGACTTCAGCTGCTGGCCATCGACAAAAACCATGTCGGTGTTGAATCGGTGGAGAGGTGTTCGCATGCCTTCGCGATTGCGTTGCCACCAGGGAAGGGGTGAGGCGGGAAACAGCGTAGCCCACTTCGTTCTCCAGACGTTATTACGCAACGGCTCCCAGTTGGTCGCAAGCTGGGTGCCTTTGAAAATGGGCCGCTCCTCGAGGTAGGGCTGCAAGGTGATGCCCTGATTCAGCACCAGGCCGCCTGTGCGATAGACGCCACCACGCAGGACGATGGCGTCGCCCGTCGTGACCCGATCAATGGCGGATTCGATGGTAGTGGGTTTCTCGAGGGTGCTACCCGAGGCTGCGGCTTTGCCGTCCGGAGAAACGAAATAAACGTGCGGGGCCTTGGGGACTTCGTAAGGCTGATCGATCGGGCCGTAGGGGCCTCCGGAGGGTTGCGCGAAGCAACGCGCATCGAGAAATAGATGCACGCATAGGATGGACATCAGCGCGGAGAAGCTTGCTAGCTGCTTGGTCTGCATTTTGCCCCTTTATTCGGCGGGCACAGCGGAACCCTGGATCCGCAAGTGCTCGGAACCGAATATGTTAGAGGATTTACGGACGCTCGACCACAGGGTTCACGCGAACGCCGAGGAAACTCCGCGGCTATGTCCCCTACTCCGTTGGGGCGTAGTAACCGTTGCGGCTGCGGACTTTTAAGCCTTTACGCAGGGCGGAAATTTCGATCGTGCGATAACGCCCGTCGTGGGTAAAGTTTTCCGGGTGGTAGGAGAGCTCGTATTGGCTGCGGAGGTCGGCCTGAATCTGTTGGAAGGCATCGGCAACCTGCTCCAGCTGGAAGGGCTGAAAAGAGCGTCCGCCGGTCGCATCGGCGATGCGCTGCAGGACTTTGTCGCCCGGGCCGCCGCCATTCGGGAAGTTCGTGCTGATGGTGTACACGATGACGTTGGCGCGCAGGGCCATCTCAATGGCCTCTTCGCGGGTGACGTGGCTTTGGTTGTCGTCGCCGTCACTGACCAGGATGACAGCGCGGCGAACGGAGCCGGTCTGGGGCGACTTCAGCAGTTTGTCACGACAGGCGTAGTACAGTGCGTCGAACATGGCGGTACCGCCGCCAGCCTTGAGGGAACGCACACCGGAGGCAAGTTTTTCCGTGTTGTCGGTAAAGTCCTGGGTGATTTCCGGCTCGACGTCGAAGCCGAGCACAAAAGCTTTGTCGTAACGGGGGCGAATAATCTCGTTCAGAAACTCGATGGCGGATTCTTGTTCGAACTTAAAGCGGTCGCGAATGGAGTTGCTGGCATCGATGACGAGACCGACCTGCAGAGGCAGATCTTTTTCCAGGCGAAAACGAAACTGCCCAACCGGATGGCTGTCGTCCAACACCTTGAAATCTTCCTGTCGTAGATCTTTCACATAGCGGTTGTGCTTGTCGGTGACCGTGAAGACAACGCTGACCTCGTTGACGATGGTTACAATCTTGGGGTCGCTGCTGAGCACCGGTTCATCGGGGGCGTTGTGGTCGGAAGCGGTTGAAGATGCGCTCGCACTCCCGCTCCCATCTTGCTGAGGACTCCCGCTAGAAGATTGCGCGGGTTGCGCTCGATCTGGCTGAACCGGTGGATCGGCCTTTTTCGGAGCAGGTTTAGGTTTAACCGCCTCAGAAGGGGCCGCGGGCAGATCGTCTGTGCTCTGTGCTGCCAGAACTGCCACGGCGACGAAAAGCGCAGCAAAGGTAAAGAAAGTAGCTAACCGCCAGGACCGATGCATTGAGGTAATTATAGCTTCACCAGGGAGAGATGGTCAGCCGAGTTTATGCAGAAACTCCTCGAGGCTTGCCGGTATGGGCTGGGAAAAGTCGAGCCCCTGGCCGGTTCGGGGGTGAGCGAAGTGCAATTCGGCGGAATGCAGGAAGTTGCGACTTAGGGACAGAGCCTGAGCAGTCTTGGCTCGAATCTGGTGGGGAGCACCGTACAGCGTATCGCCAACGACCGGGTGACCAATGGAGGCAAGGTGAACGCGGATCTGGTGAGTGCGTCCGGTTTCGATGCGCAGTTTGAGCAGGGTGAACTTGCCGTAGGGAGAGTCAATGCGGCGCTCGATCTCATAGTGAGTAATGGCTTCGCGGCCGCCACTGCCCCGGGTGGTCATGCGCGTACGCCGGACCAGGTCACGGCGAATGGGCGCCGAAATAGTACCCTGGCCGCTCTTAAGCCAGCCGTGGACGAGTGCAACGTAGGTCTTCCTGACCTGCCGGCGGGAGAAATCGCTCGCGAGCTTGCGGTGTGCGGAGTCGGTCTTTGCCACGACCAGAAGGCCACTGGTTTCTTTGTCGAGACGGTGGACGATGCCGGGGCGGAGTCCTCCGCCGAGCTGAGACAGCGTTGTGAAGTGATGAAGCAGGGCATTGACGAGAGTTCCGCGATTGCGCTCGTCATCGGTCGAACCGGCTCCGGCGTGGACCATCATGCCTGCGGGCTTGTCGATCACGGCCAGATCAGCGTCCTCGTAAATCACGTGCAGCGGGATGTCTTCGGCACTGGCCTTGATTGGCGGGCGCTCTGGCGGGCCGAGAATCTCAATGTATTCGTTGCCGCGCAGTTTCAGAGACGATTTCGTGGGCTTGGCGTTAACCAGGACTTTTTCCTGACCAATCAGTTCCTGAATTCGCGCGCGGCTGAGGTCAGGGAGATGCGAGACGAGGAATTGGTCCAGACGTTTCCCAGCGTCGTCGGCGCTGGCAGTGAACTGAGCAATGTCGGTCATCGTGATTGCAGAATGCCACCGCCAAGGCGCTAAGGTACACGAAGGAAAGAGGAAGGGAAACTGCATTGTACCTCACGAACGGCGGAGCACTCCGAAAAGGTGGCACTCGTTCAGCGCGTGGCGGTGGCGACCACAACCTTGGGGGAAGGACGTAAGTACCAAATGAGCCCTCCGCCGAGGACGAGGCCGATCGAAATCAATTGGGTTCCGCTGAGATCGCCGAAGTACGGGCCGCCGCGGCCCGGATCAGCGCGAAGGAATTCGATGAAGAAGCGCGCGATTCCGTACAGAAACAAATAAGCGCCAAAGATTTGGCCTTCGAATTTCTTGCGGGCAAACATCCAGGTGAGAATGCCGAAGATGATGAACTCGGCGGCCGACTCGATCAGTTGAGTTGGTTCTAGCCGTATGCCAAGCGGAGTGCCGGCATTGGCATGCGCCAGAAGATTCGTGAAGGTAACCCCCCACCAGTGAGTTGTTTCCTTTCCGTAGCAACAGCCCGCGGCAAAACAGCCCAGGCGGCCGATCGCGTGGCCAAGAGCAAGGCCGGGAGAAAAGGCGTCGCATGTCGCCAGAGCGGGCATTTGATGCTTTCGCAAGAACCACCAGGCGACGATGAAAGCACCGATCAAACCTCCGGAGAAAACCCCACCGGCTTGCAGTGTCGCCAAGCTAAAGATCTCTTTCGGGTTTTCGGCGTAAGTGTGCCAGTCAACGAGAATGTATAAAATCTTTGACCCGAGAATTCCGGCGAGCACGACGGCGATGCCGAAGTCCCATGCTTTCTCGGGCTTGATGCCTTGGCTCGCGGAGTTTCGGACACTGATCCAGAGGCCAAGGAGCACACCCGTGGCTACCAGGACACCATAGGTAGGCATCGCAAAGCTGCCGATATGAAACAGTTGGGGAAACACTGGTTAATTAGATGCGAGCACCCGGCGGAACCCTTGAGCCATCCTTTGCAGTTGGTTCTTTCCGCAAGGTAAGGCCGGCTTTGACCGACGAACGACCAACCGGCAACGTCTTAAAAGCCGACCCACAAAGCCGTGTGACGGGCCGAGAATGAACCGTCGGTAGACGTTTGGGAACCCCCCGAGACCCTTTAGGCGTCTCCGCATGGCGGAGCATGGCACACCGGATCTTA
>Ga0157372_10001293_pt1 | contig 27068 bp, 28 predicted proteins | sample C55metaG_FD_115307 | JGI IMG/M metagenome (GOLD analysis project Ga0157372, IMG submission 115307) | Corn rhizosphere microbial communities from Kellogg Biological Station, Michigan, USA - C5-5 metaG | ecosystem: Host-associated > Plants > Roots > Rhizosphere > Soil | place: USA: Michigan...
GAGATGGACGGCTTCACCGCGAACCAGAACATCATCCTCATCGGCGCCACCAACCGGCCCGACGTCCTCGACCCGACCTTGCTGCGCCCCGGCCGCTTCGACCGTCAGATCGGCGTCGACCGGCCCGACCGGCGCGGCCGCCGAGGGTCATCGCGAGCTGGCCCAGCAGCGCTGAGCGTGACGTGAGGAAGCGGTCCTCCGTCGGAAGCGAGAGGGTGAGGCCGAGCGCCTGACCGCGGCTAACGATCGAGATCTTGTGGACGGGGTCGGTGTGTTCGAGGAAGTGGCCGACGAGGGCGTGACCCATCTCGTGGTAGGCGGTGATCTTCCGTTCCAGCTCGGAGAAGACGCGTGTCTTCTTCTCAGGGCCGGCGATCACTCGCATAACACCTTCCTCGAGCTCAGCTTGGCCGATCGTCGTCAGGCCGCGGCGGGCGGCGAGGAGCGCGGCCTCGTTGATCAGGTTTGAGAGCTCGGCGCCGGTGAAGCCGGGCGTGCCGGCTGCGAGCGCGTCGAGGTCGATTGCGGGCGCCAGCGGCTTGCCTTTGACGTGCACGGCGAGGATATCGCGACGGCCGCGACGGTCGGGCCGGTCGACCACGACTTGCCGGTCGAAGCGGCCCGGGCGCAGCAGCGCGGGGTCGAGGACGTCGGGCCGGTTCGTGGCGCCGATCAGGATGATGTTCTGGTTGGCGCTGAAGCCGTCCATCTCAACGAGCAGCTGGTTCAGGGTCTGCTCGCGCTCGTCGTTGCCGCCACCGATGCCGGCGCCGCGGTGGCGGCCGACCGCGTCGAGCTCGTCGACGAAGACAATGCAGGGCGCGGCCTCTTTGGCCTCCTTGAACAGGTCGCGGACGCGGCTGGCGCCGACGCCGACGAACATCTCGACGAAGTCGGACCCGGAGATCGAGAAGAAGGGCACACCGGCCTCGCCGGCGACTGCGCGCGCGAGCAGCGTCTTGCCGGTGCCGGGCGGTCCGTAGAGCAGCACACCCTTGGGGATGCGGGCGCCGAGCGCCTGGAAGCGCCGCGGGTCGGCCAGGAACTCTTTGATCTCCTGCAGTTCCTCCACCGCCTCGTCCACGCCGGCCACGTCCTTGAACCCGACCTTCGGCAGATCCGGCGCGAGCCGCGTCGCTCTGTGTTTGCCGAAACTCATGATCTGGCCGAGGCCGCCGGCCCCGCCGCGCATCCGCCGCACCACAAAGACCCAGATCGCCGCGAGCAGCAGGATCGGCAGCAGCGAGACGAGGATGGAGGTGATGGCCGAGCCGTGGCTCGGTGCCTTCGCGGCGAAGTCGACCTTCTGCTCCTCGAGCAGGGTCTGCAAGGCGAGCGCCGACTGGTCGCTCGGATAGTTCGCCCGCAACACATCGCCGCCGGCGAGCGTCGCCGACACCTGCAGCGAGCTGGGATTGAAGACGACCCGGCTGATGGACCGAGGCTCCGTTTGCACGCGGTCGATCAGCTGTGAGAGATCGGTGCTCGTTGTCGTATGCGCGGCGGAATGCTTGTGCAGTCCGAGAAAGCTGACGCCGAACCAGACGACGGCGAACACGAGGATCGTCGCGCGCAGGATATGCGGGGAAGAAGGTCGACGCATCTAGGCGGCCGCGGTCCGCTCGATGACGCCGGAGAGGAGTGCGACGAGGACGGTCGGCTCGAACGGCTTCATGACGAAGCCTGCGACACCGAGCGCGTAGGCGCGCGCCCGCTCGATGGCTCCGTCTCCTCGCTCAGCGGCGCCTGGATCGAGGCCTCGTCGTCCACAAGCAGGATGCGGCGGCGGAGCTATCCCGCAGCCGCCGGCCGTCGAACTGATCGTCGCCACCTTCTGTCCTCTCAGCGCGAAGCTCCTCGCCGACGTCGGGGTCGACGACTGCCCCGACCTGCTCTGCTGAGGTGGGCCTCTCGCGGGGGACGTCTTTGGCACCCGCCGCATCGACGCCGATCACTAAGGCGCCGTGACGAAAGTGTAGCGCGCGTTCATCGTCGGTCGTCCACCGCAGGAAGCCGGTTTCGACGAGGCACGATCCCGTCGACCCGCCTCGGGGAACAGTCGAGATCATGCGTCACAGGATGGTAGAATCTCGCGTAGGCGGCCTAAGGCCAGTAGGCGCCTCGAAAGTGTCGGGGTCGTAACCAATGAGCCTGACAAGAGCCTTTCCGTAGCAGCACGGTCAAAGGTGGCGCCGCGATCGGCGGCGTGACGTCGACTGCTGAATCGGAGGGTGTTGTGGACACGGCCAAGAGCAAGGCATCGTCGATCGCGGCGACTGCGCCTGCGCCCCGTCGCCTCCGCGTGCTGATCGCGAATGAAAAGCGGGACCGGCTCGCCGTGCTGGCGCACGTGGTGGGAGGCCTCGGCCACGACGTCGTTGCGCGCGAGATCTACGTCAGCGAAGTTGCGGCCTCGACCGCACGCGAGCAGCCCGATGTTGCGCTGGTCGGGCTCGGTCTCTCCTCTGAGCATGCGCTCGAGCTGATCGGAGAGATCGTGCGCGAAGCCTCCTGCCCGGTGATCGCCCTCCTTCATGCCAGTGACCCCGCCTACATCCATGAGGCCGCCAAGCGTGGCATCTTTGCGTACATCCTTCACGACGATCCCGACGAGTTGGCGAGCGCGATCGACATCACCCTGCAACGGTTTGCCGAGTACCACAACCTGCAAGGCGCCTTCGGCCGACGAGCAAGGATCGAGCAGGCAAAGGGGATTCTGATGGCGCGCAACTCGATCGACGAGGATGGCGCGTTCAAGCTGCTGCGAGACCACTCGCAGCACACAGGGAGAAAGCTCGCCGATCTCGCCGACGCGGTCGTGCAGAGCCATCTTCTCCTTCTTCCCTCGCACCCCAACGGCCGCCAGGTGCCGTCCGGGGACGGGCCTTGAACGGGCGATGGCTGCGACCTGGGACTCCGAGAACACCCCCTCTCTCTTCTCGGAAATCTGGACATTGTTCGATCGCGGCGAACTGGTTGCCCACTGCGCCTGGTGCGGCCGCGTACGGATCGCGGAAACGTGGGTCTTTCCGCCCAATGGAGCGCTGGACGCGATCGACGCGCGCCTGAGCACCTCGCACTCGATCTGCCCGACCTGCGCGGAGACAGTCGGGGCACCTGCCTCGCAGAGAGACCAACTGACCAGCGGGCTCGACCGATAGTGTCGTCTCGCTGAATCCTCGTAGTGACCACCGCCACCGCCCCCAAAGGCGGAGGTGGAGTCGGTCGTACGGGTGCACGTCGGCGAAGCGCCCGCCTCGAAGATCTCTTGGCTCGACCGGCTCACGAACGCCGAGGATGACGCGCGGGCCGACGCGACCGAACGGGACGAGGCTACCTCCGACGAGCTGCCGGCCGAGCACGTCGCGGCCCACGTCGGCGACGTCGATCCGCTACAAGCAATCGAAGACGCCCTGCGCATGTTCCCAGCTGACGAGATCGTCGACTTGACCGCGCCGAATGAGGAGGCGACCTGGCTCGAGACCGGCCTCGGCGAGAACGCGCGTGAGCGCTTCTCCCTTCCTGTGACGCATCTCATCATCCGCTGACCGCGCAGGGATTGAGCGCGAGCGTGCTAGTCTGTGTGTTAGCGGCGCTGTAATCGTCGGCGCTGCGGATTGTTCGCCGGCTCCAAGGGTGTGGTCCGGCTGAACGTCCTCCCCTCAAGCGTTGCGGGTTGGAACAGATCGTGGCCGACCATTCGGCCCGGTCCACCACCACGCCCTTGACCAGCGGAGGAGAAAAATGACCGAAGCATCGCCGCCCCCGTCGTCGACTCACCTTCCGAACGAAGCACTCGCCATCGACGACGCCGCTCCGGAGAACGCTCCGGGAGCGAACGCGAGCGCACCCGAGCCCGAGATCGACACGGCTGTAGCTCACCGCGACTTCAGCGAGTGGCACGGCAAGCACTTGGTCGATCGTGACGGTGAACGGATCGGCAAGCTCGAGGACGTCTACTTCGATATCGCAACCGATCAGCCTCAATTCGCCACCGTCAAGCAAGGACTGATCGGACGCCACCTCACGTTCGTTCCCTTGACCGAGGTGACGATCGGGCCCGACAACCTGCAGGTGTCAGCATCTAAGGCAGAGGTCAAAGATGCGCCGAACCTCGATCTCGAAGGCGACGAACTCTCGCAAACAGACGAGTCGACCCTCTACCACTACTACCAACTCAACTACACGGCCTCCGACACGCCGAGCGGCCGCCGACTCGCCCGCCGCTAACGACGCTTCCAACCGGTTCCGGAAGGGATCCGTTCAACCGTCATTCACGAAACAACTGGAGGTACCTGAGATGGGTATCAGTGTCAGTCTTCTTTTGGCCGCTGCGGGCGCCGCCTTGATCTGGGCCGTCAACGCAACGGTGTCCGGCGTCAACATTCAGACGATCGGCGTCATCCTGCTCATCGTCGGTGTTGTGGGCTTTGCGACGTCGCTCTTCTTCTGGTCGAGTTGGGGCGGCTTCGGCGCCAGGGGCACAGTCGCGACCGGAACGCCAGTCGCCCGCGACCGGATCGTCGAACAGTAAGAACGCCCCGAGGGCGAGCAATGCTCTGGCTACTTGTCCTTCATCGTCCTGATCATCGCCCTCGCCGTTTTCGCCAGATGTTCGACGGCCTGAGCTCGTGTTCGTCGACTTGGGGACCGGGTGGCTCCCGCGACGCGGGAGCGTTCGTCCTGCGATAGGAGATGGAGTCTTTGTTCGAAATCCTCGGACGGCGAGGCTCACCAAGCCAGCCCGGCGTGCGGGCTTACGGTGTTGAGCAACGTCCGGCCGTTCGACGAGCGGCGGACGGCCTCGCCAACCGCCTGCGAGTCGTCGGTAGAGACGGTCACTCCGGCGGCGGAGGCGAGCATCTCCTGTGCAGGGCGGCCCGCGCGGAGGCGCGGCGGATGAGGTCCCGGCTCGCGTGGCCGGCCGTGGACCCCGGCTACCGCGTGCTTCGCCAACGAATGATCCGGGGCGACGAAGCCGATCGACACCCACCAAGGCGCTGGATCGACCGAGTCTCCGAATCAACGGTGCTACCTCTCCGAAGCGCTGCCGCGTGAAACGCAGTAGATGAGCGATGAAGAGACGCGTCATCGCATTCGACCTCGACAACACCCTCGCCGACAGCAAATCTCCGGTCACCAAACCCATGGCCGATCGGTTGGACCGCCTGCTGCATAGCTTCCAGGTGTGCGTGATCTCGGGTGGGAAGTTTGAGCAATTCGAGGAGCAGCTCCTGAACCACCTGGACGCTGATGCGAGCACGCTGAGCGCCTTGCACCTCATGCCCACCTGCGGGACGCGCTACCTCCGCTTCGACGGTGCGAACAGGGTCTGGGAGCAGGTGTACGCCGAGGATCTCACCACCGAGCAGAGGGCGAGGATCGCGGCTGCCCTCGACAAAGGGGCGGACGCATTGGGCTATCGCCCAACGAAGCTGTGGGGCGCGCAGATCGAAGATCGTGGCAGCCAGGTCACCTTCTCGGCGCTCGGACAGGACGCCCCTACGGCCAGCAAGAGCGCCTGGGACCGCCACGGAAGCAAGAAGCGGAAGCTGCGCGACTATGTCGCGAACCTCATTCCGGAGTTCGAAGTGCGAGTCGGCGGTTCCACCTCGATCGACGTGACCAGACCTGGCATCGACAAGGCGTACGGCATCGCGAAGTTGATCGAACTGCTCGCCCTTACCAAGCGGGACGTCATCTTCGTCGGCGACAGATTGAGCAGCGGCGGCAACGACCATCCGGTCAAGGCCATGGGTGTCGACTGCCTCGAGGTGTCGTGCTGGCAAGACACGGAGCTCGTCATCCAAACGATCCTGGACGTGACCTGAGATGGGTACGGATGAACGGCCTTGGGGCAGCTACACGGTGCTCGACGAGGCACTCGACTACAAAGTCAAGCGCATCACCGTCGCCGCGGGGAGGCGGCTCAGCTATCAACGGCACGAGCGACGAGAAGAGCACTGGCTCGTCGTCCACGGGACCGGCCGCGCCACACTCAACGGCGAAGAGTTCGACGTGCATCCAGGAACAGCCGTCGATGTGCCCGTGCACGCAGCACACCGGATCGCCAACACCGGCACCAGAGAGCCTCTGATCTTCATCGAGGTGCAACGTGGCGATTACTTCGGTGAGGATGACATCGTGCGCCTTGACGACGACTACGGCCGCGCCGACGGATGAGGATGTGTGCAATCCATCATGACGGTCGTTTCCCATCTCTTCGCCAGGCGCCAAGCGGATCGTCAGTCCTATACGAATCTGCCCGACCCGAGTCCTCCCGTGGCGCGTCGGAGTGCACAGGCGGGTCAGCCCGTGAACCGTTCGGACCGACAGCGAAGATGCGTGGCTACTTCTGCCGATGTCGGGAACAGGAGCGGCTCGCTTGGGTGGGAAGATGCCGTACGGCCGTGCCTGCGGTGGCTGACTGTACTCTTAGGGCCGCTCTGCAACTATTGGGAGTGCGTAGCGTATGATCTGAACATATAAATGCCCTGCAAACAGGCATGTTTTGGGCGGTTAGCTCAGTTGGGAGAGCACCAGCTCGACAAGCTGGGGGTCACTGGTTCGAGCCCAGTACCGCCCATAGAAAAGTCCCGCGTAGCGGGACTTTTTGTTGACTCTGCCGACGATGTCAAGTTCTTCGTGACCCGCATCTTCCTTGCCACGGTGTTCGGTGAAGCACCTTGCGAGTTAGGCGGCCAGCACGAACTTGGACGGCTGAAAACGGCCCATTCACGTTCGGATGGAAGCGCGATTGAGCTGATCTTCGATCCGGAGCCCCAGCTGGTCCGATTGGGGGTCACTTGTTGGAGCTTGGAAGCTCCGTGCCTGACGATGTCCAGAGGTACGTACACCACCACGCCCTCACTCGACCCCTCTTGGCCCTGAACGGGCACGGGATGCTGCTCGTCGTTCGTCAGGTTCTGGTTGCTGCGAATCGAGGACATTCTTCGACTTTCCCCTTGGCTGCGCGACCTGGTCGAACAAAGCCTAGGCTCGACGGGGGTTGTCCGAAGGCCCGTGACCCATGCCGTTCCGGCGTACACAGGCGCATCCGGTCCCCGGACGCAGCGGAGGTACTGATCGCGAAGAGAAGCGACGCTACCGTGAGCAGTCCGTGATCGGTCGTCACGGTTTGTGGAGGAGCCGTCTCTGCGATCCTGAACGTCCGGCGTGTGCCGTCAATGTCGAGCGCCTTCGGCGAGGATGCTTTCGGCCGCCGGGCCGAGGCTGCCGCGCGCTTCTTCGGGACGCCGATCTACATCGCGGGTCAGACCGTTGTCGTGATCGCTTGGATCGCGGTGAACGCCGTCGCGGTCACCTTCCGCTGGGACCCCTATCCGTTCATCCTCCTGAACCTCCTGTTCTCGACCCAGGCCGCTTATGCGGCACCGCTGATCCTGCTCGCGCAGACGCGCCAGGCTGAGCGGGACAAGGACGCGCTCGATCACCTCGAGGCTCACCGCGAAGAGGTCATGCAGCACATGCAGGATCGAGAGACGGCGATCACGTCCGAGACCGCAGACCTGAAACGGCTGATCGAGACGAACACCGCCCTAACCCAAGAAGACAAAGTGTTGACCGAGAAGATCGAGGCGCTAACGCGCGAGATCCACGCGCGTCTCCCCGCGCCGTAACACCACGGCGGGGAAAGCACGCTAGGCGAGTACACTGGAAACGCAAAGGAGCGAGCTCGAAGCATTCGGCTCGCCTCCACGTCGCCGGTCGATACGCGCGCCGGCGATGTCCGCCCTCAGCAGACAGGTCGGAGCCGTTCCGAAGCGGCCGCGATCCCGCGGTCGCCGCCGAAAGCTCGAGCTGAGGAGACACTTCTGTCTGGATCCAGCGTCGTTGTCCGTCACGGAAATGCGAGTGCCTGCGCGTTTCCTCTCTTTGCTCCTGCTTCCCGACCCGGCACACCGCGGCGGGCTTCGGCTTCCAGCATCGACTCGGAAGGAACATGATGCGCAAGACACTCCAGCTCGGAGGCCTCGCGGCCGGTGCGATCCTGATCGCCTTCGGTGGCGCGGCGATCGTGATGAGCGTCAACGGCCGCTCGACCGTCAGCAACAGCCTCAAGCAGGAACAGATCGTCGGCACGCCTGACATGACACCGGCCGGGATCAAGACCGAGGCGCAGAAGGCCGGGTTGAAGAACATCAGCTACCCGAGCTGCAGCGTCGCCAACACACCAGTCACGACTGGTGCAACGGCCCGCTGCTTTGCCCAGTACATGCAGATCCACGCGCTCGAAGCGACGGGCGGCTTCGTCTATGCACAGATGGGCCAATACCTTGCAAAGCCGGGGACGCCGAAGTCGCAGCTGACTCCCGACGGCGCTACCAGCAACACCCAGTACGCACAACTCGACCCGAAGACGAAGCTTCCGGTCGCCAACGGCGCTCGCAACGTTTGGGTAACAGAGACAGCCCTGACGACCGCCCTCAACAGCTCCTACATGGCGAGCCAGCTGGCGCTGTTCGGGATCGTCGTCGGCATTGCACTGCTGCTTGCCGGCTTCGGGTTCGCGATCCTCGCGCTCGGGGGTGCCCTGCGGAGACCCGAGAGCCAACAGGACGTCGTCGTGGGTACGACCGTTTCGAAAACCACCGTCCCGCCTGCACCCGTCCCGACCGCGTAGCAGGCGAAGCCACGACTGAGAGGAACACCATGAGCGAAACAGCGGAGTACACGATCGGAAGCGACGTCTCGTGTAGGGACGGAGCCTGCGGCGAGCTGAGCCGCGTCGTCGTCGACCCGGTTGCGCGCGCGCTCACCCACCTTGTCGTCGACCCAAAGCACGGCCAGGGAATCGGGCGGCTGGTGCCCGTCGACCTCGTCGAGTCGACGGACCAGACGATCAGACTGCGCTGCACGAGCGCCGAGTTCGACGCGCTCGAACAGGCCGAAGAGAGACAGTTCCTGCCCGGCGCGAACGGACAGTGGGGCTACGGGGAAAACCAAATCGTGTCGTGGCCCTACTACGGGCTCGGCATGGGAGGGATGGGCATGGGCGGCCTGGGGCTCGGCAACATGAACGCCGGACCCCAGGTGATCACGCGCGACCGCGTGCCCGTCGGTGAGGTCGAAGTGCGCCGGGGCGAACACGTTCACGCAAGCGACGGCGACATCGGGCGGGTGCAGGGACTCGTCGTCGACCCGTCCGACCAGCATGTGACCCACGTCCTCCTCGACGAAGGACATCTCTGGGGCAAGAAAGAGGTCGCGATTCCGATCGGCGCCGTAACCGGTGTCGAGGATGGCGTCCGGCTCAGCCTCACCAAGGACGAAGTCGCAGCACTGCCTCCCGTCGCGATCGAGCGCGCCTAACGAAAGCCAGATGCCACCCCCACCAACGTGTCAGCAGCTTCACCAACATGACTGCGGGCTTTCGGGTTCGCGCCGGTTGCTGCTGCCGGGTGCTCGTCTTCAGTGTTTCGTCGTCGTCTCGTCGGAGGGTGAGTCGAGCGGCTCAGCGGTGGCGTTTGCGGGCAGGTGTTGATCGTGTGGTTCCTCGGTGGGCACCTTGTGTTCTGCCGCTGGCCAGGGCGCGAGCACGAGCAGGAGCCGCGCGTCTTCGAGGCCGCGGAGCGCATGGCGTTCGCCGGGCTCGAACGTGACGAGCGTTCCGTGCTCGCATTCGACGGTTTCGCCCGAGGCGTCGATCGCGACGCGGCCAGAGATCACTTGCACGACTGCACGCTCGCGCACGTGGTGGTTGGGCAGCTGTTCTCCGGCGCCCAGATCGAGCGCGACGAGCCGGCACTCGGGGGAAGAGAAGAGCACGCGTGGCTTTTGTGCGCCGACGGATGCGATGCGCGGCGCGTCGGCGCCTGGCGCGCGGGCCGTGCGCTTGTCGGATGACGCCTCCAGCGTTGGTAGATGCCAGCGCTTCATCGCGTTCCCCCTAGATGGATTGTCGGTAGCCGAAGAACTCGTGGTCTTGGTTGTAGCCGCCGTGGCCGCTTCCGAGTTCGGAGTAATGCGCGACGAACTCGATCCCTTTGATCCATTTGACCTGTTTGAAGCCGAGCTCGATCTCGTTGCGGAGCCGCAGCGGAGCGCCGTGCCCGAACGAGACGGGCTGGTCGTTCATGTCGTAGGCGAGCATCGTCAGGTGGTGGCTCATGTGCTCGATCGGATGGGCGTCGTAGTAGACGCCTTTGTCTGCTCCTTCGCCGAGCGAGTAGAAGACGACCCACTTCGCCTCCGGCAGCGGCTTGACCAGATCGACGATCGTCCGCATCGAGACGCCGCCCCACTTCGCGATCCCGGACCAGCCCTGGATGCAGAAGTGCTGGGTGATCTGCTCGTGATGGGGTAGCGCCCGCAGTTGCACGAGGTCGAGCTCGACGGGATTGTCGACGAGGCCATTGATGCGCAGCCGGTAGTCGATGAAGTTGCCGTCGAAGAGCGCCTTGTATTCATCCGAGTCCGGGTACTGGCCGTTGTGCCAGAAGTACGGCGAGATGTCCTCCTCGCTGTACTGGCCCGGTTTGGGATCGAGGTGCTCGAAGAGGTGCTGCAACGGTCCGACGATCGCTTGCCCGGCGCGCTGCACGACGCGTGGGTGCCGCAGCGTGAACGGTGTCGCTGCAGCCCAGCCGGCGACGACGACCACCATCGATGCGAGAAAGAGCCCGAGCCCGAGCCAGCCGTGATCGTTGCGCCCCGGGTAGATGTGGTTGAGGTTGACCAGTAGGCCGGTGGTGAACACCATCGCCGTGTGAACCACGATGAAGACCAAGAACCAGACCAGCACGAGGAAGTGCAGAGAGCGTGCGGTCTGGATGCTGAACCTCGCGCTGATCGGCTTGAAGCGGGTCGACAGCGCGGGTGACATGCCGAGGCCGGTGATCAGTGCGAGCGGGGCGGCGACGAAGACGGTGATGAAGTAGGCGAGCAACTGCAGGCTGTTGTAGGCAGCCCAGCCGTTGTCGAGCGGCCAGTTCAAGGAGAGGTACTGGATCAGCACCGACAAGGCATTCGGAAACACAGTCCAGCTGGTGGGGACGAGGTGCCGCCAGTGGCCGCTTGCAAAGAGGAGGACGTAGAAGACCGCGCCGTTGAGCAGCCAGAGGGCGTCGACGCCGAGGTGCCACCAGCGCGCGAGCCCGATCGAATGGCGAAGACCTGGCAGGCCGATCTGCGCCGGGAGGCTGATCGAGTCCTGCTTGGCCGTCCAGAGCGGATCGGCAGGCACAGGATTCTGGATGCGAAACCAGTCCCTGCCCGGCGTCGAGTGGCGCGTCCAGTACAGACGCGGATGGTCGGAGAGGATCTGCACGCCCGCGCGGATGATGAAGATCAGCAGGAACAGGTTGAAGAAGTGCTGCAACCGCAGCCAGACAGGGAAACCCGCCGACCCGTCGGGGTGCGACGGCTCGACGGTCCCGGGGTAGCGGGCGATGAAGTGCTGCACCGCCGGCTCCGTGCGCAGTCCCTTGGCCACGGCGACTGCGACGATCAGCAGCAGAAACCCGATCGGCAGCAGCCAGAGCAGGTTGAACCACCTGGTGCGACCGACGCGTACTCGAGGTGCGATGCCGTTCACACGCGGGATCGCGCCCGCCCAGGTCGCCGTGTCGATCACGTCGTCGCCCGGTGTCAGCTGCCAGCGATAGCTGCGAACGACGTCCGGAGAAACGCTCGACGGCGCAGGTGCGGACTGATCGTCGGGAGTCGGGTCAGCGTCGTTTCCCAACCTCCGCAGTCTACGAAGGCAGCGCGGAACCGCGGTCAGGTCGGCATCCTGCTGGGGTGATCGTCTGGACGATCGGGCATGGGACGCGATCTATCGATGAGTTCGTGTCGGTTATCCAGGGGGTCGGCGTGCGCACGCTCATCGATGTTCGTCGCTTTCCGGGCTCGCGCCACAACCCGCAGTTCAACGAGCCGGCGCTCAGTACGGTGCTCGAGGAGAGCGGGGTTGGCTACCGGCATGCGCTCGAGCTTGGCGGCCGCCTGGCCGATGAACAGGGCGAGGACGACTTCGGCTGCCTCCGCGTGGCCGCCTTCCGCAGCTATGCCGCCCGCATGCGCAGCGAACGCTGGCAAACGGCACTCGCCACGGCGCTCGCGGAGCCGGCCGTTTGCTTGATGTGCTCGGAGACACTCTGGTGGCGCTGCCACCGGCGCCTGATCGCCGAACTGCTGCACGCCCGAGGCGAGCAGGTCGTGCACCTTCTCGGGCCTGGTAAGCAACAGGAGCACAAGCCTCTGCTCGAGGCCGAGTCGCGTGATGGCCGGCTGTATCTCTGCGGTGCCTTTGTCGCCTAGGAGCGCATCCTGATACAGGTCGGTTGAAGCGGACGATCGATCCGGGTCCTACATGGTGGTGGCAGAGTGCCGGTGATGGCTGGGGCGACCGGTGATGTGTTCGTCGTGTTCGGGATCACCGGTGATCTGGCGAAGGAGATGACGTTTCGGTCTTTATATCGGCTCGAGCGTCGAGGTTTGTTGGCGTGTCCGATCGTTGGTGTCGCGGTCGATGACTGGACGATCGCCGATCTGCGCCGGCACATGCGGAGCGCGATCCGGTCCGGCGGCGAGATGGTCGAGCGGAGGGTGTTCGATCGTCTGGCGGCGCGCTTCGCCTACGTCCAGGGTGATTTCGCCGATCCGGCCACCTACGAGCGGGTCGCTGCCGCGATCACGAACGCTAAGCGTCCGGTCTTCTATCTGGAGACGCCGCCGTCGTTGTTCGGTCGCGTCGTCGAAGGGCTGGCCGGGGCCGGGCTGACCAAGAACGCGCGTGTCGTGATTGAGAAGCCGTTCGGGCACGACCTCGCCTCGGCGCGGGCGCTGGCGGCGGAGCTGCATCGTTCGGTCCGCGAGGAGCAGATCTTCCGCGTCGACCATTTCCTCGGCAAGCTCGGGTTGGAAGAGCTCCTGTATCTGCGCTTCGCGAACACGATGCTCGAGCCCGTCTGGGATCGAGACCACGTTGCGTGTGTGCAGGTGACGCTGGCGGAACGGTTCGGCGTCGAGGACCGGGGCCGCTTCTACGACGCCGTCGGCGCGCTCCGAGACGTCGTCGTCAACCATCTACTGCAGCTGCTGGCCGCGGCGACGATGGAGGCGCCGCACACGAACGAATCGCTCGACGCAGCGCGTCATCGCCTGTTCGAGGCGGTTGTCGCCGCCGATCCGGCCCGTTACGTGCGCGGTCAGTACAGCGGCTACCGGGCAACGCCGGGGGTCGCGGCACGCTCGACGACCGAGACGTACGCGGCGCTCGAGCTGAGGGTCGACAACGAGCGCTGGCGGAGCGTCCCGTTCTACATCCGGGCGGGCAAGCACCTTCCGATCACCCAGACCGAGCTCCGTCTCGTCTTCCGTGCGTCATCGCCGCTCATGTTCCTGAGCAGGCGCAGGCAACCCCAGGCCAATGAGCTTGTCGTCAGGATCGACCCGAGCACCGGTCTTCGCTTCGTCCTCGAAGGCCATCGCGCCGACGCGTCCGGCCCGGAACCGATCGACCTCGAGATGGAGTTCGCCGACCAAGGCGGCGAGGGCCCGACCCCGTACGAGGTTCTCTTCCACGCCGCTCTCAGCGGCGACCACAGCTTCTTCACCCGCCAAGACACGATCGAGCAAACCTGGCGGATCATCCAGCCGCTGCTCGATCATCCGCCGCGCAACCGTCCCTACCGCCGCGGCAGCTGGGGACCCGCCGCAGCACGCGAGCTACCCGAGCCCCACGGCGGCTGGCGCTCGCCCTGGACACCCTCCGGCTGATCGCGTTCGGCCACGTGTCGCGGTAGGTTGGGTAGGTGCGCGCGCAGGTCAAGGAGACGCGGGAGGTCGCGAAAGGAACGCTCCTGGTCGTCTTCGACCTGCTCGGACGTGAGGTTGACTTCAAGCCGGGTCAGTACTTCTGGGTCACGCTGCTCGATCCGCCGTACGAGGACGAGAAGGGGCCACGCCGGCACGTCACCGTTGTCACCTCGCCGGACAAGCACGGTGTGCTCGGATTGTGTACGCGCATTCGGGACAGCGCCTTCAAGCGCTCACTCGCCGAGCTGCCTGTCGGCGCAGAGGTTGAGGTCGAGGAGCCGAAAGGAGACTTCCTGCTGCCCGCGGAGACGGACCGGGGCTATGTGTTCATCGCCGGCGGTATCGGGATCACGGTCTTCCGTTGCATGCTGTGCTACATCGCCGAGGAGCACCTTGCCCACCGGGTCACGCTCGTGTACTCGAATCGTGATCCAAACAAACGGGCCTGCACCATCCGCCCTCAGCAGCGTGGGTTGGAGCAGTTCGGTAACCGCCGCAACCTCTCGACGGCGCTAAGGCTTCAGACCAGAAAGGAGGACGGATCGGTACTCGATGCTCGCGAGGGTTACGTCCGAAACCGTCGAGACAGCGTCTACCTCGGCGCGCTATACCCCTCAGTCACCTCGCCTTTGTGTGCGGCGAATGCAGCCAGAACCTCCCTTTCTCCTCTTCGGGCACCTTGAGTGTTGGGGTCCGCCGGCAACGTTGCAGACCCAGAGCGTGCGCATGAACTTGAGGCCTGGGAGCCTGCCCAGATTGTTGGTGTGCCACTCCCGGAGGGCGGGGTTCTCGGAGTTCTGACCGACGATCGGGTTTCGCACGATCGCGTCGCTGAACTGGTCGACCACCGCCGCGATGGCGAATGCGCCACCGAGCCGTTCGTACAGACTCGAGTCCGTCATTTCCTACCTCCTAGACGGTTTCTTGGAAGCGTCCCGCCGTTTTCATCGGTGATTGCTCAGTCGGTGAGATGGACACGCGCTGCCCGCTAGTACGCCGAACCGCCCGACTCGGATTCCAGCTCGCCGATTGGAGCCTCCGAGCGCAAGAAGGACGATGAGAAGGACAAGTAGCCAGAGCATTTCTCGACCTCCGAGGTTGGGGGAGTTTTTACTGCTCGACGATCCGGTCGCGGGTGACTGGCGTGCCCGTCGCGCGTGTGCCCCTGGCGCCGAAACCGCCCCAGCTCGACCAGAAGAAGAGCGAGGTGGCGAAGCCGACGACACCGACGATGAGCAGGATGACACCGATCGTGTGAATGTTCACGCCGGAGACCGTTGCGCTGACGGCCCAAATCAAGGCGGCGCCCGGAGCTATGCAGCCACCAAACCAGGCAGTACACCTCTCGGCTTGGAAGAAGCACATCGCAAGCTGAAGATCTCTCCCGCCGAGTTCGATGAGGTCGCTGCTGAGCTCGGACGAACGCTCGACTCCTTCGTCGCGAGTTGTCGTCGTCGAGAAGCGCCGTCCGCGGGTCCGCTTTCCGATGCGGCGGCTGCGCAGGCCGCGATCTTCTCGACGTATCCGCCGCGGGCGGACACCGACAACGACCAAATGTCCGTGTCTGACCGATGAAGAGACGCGTGATCGCCTTCGACCTCGACGACACGCTCGCCGACAGCAAATCTCCGATCACCAAACAAATGGCCGATCTGTTGGACCGACTGCTGCGGGTGTTCCAGGTCTGTGTGATCTCGGGTGGGAAGTTCGAGCAGTTCGAGGAGCAGCTTTTGACCCACCTCGAGAGCGATGCGAGCACGCTGAGCGCCTTGCACATCATGCCCACCTGTGGGACGCGCTACCTCCGCTTCGACGGCGAAACCAAGATCTGGACGCAAGTGTATGCCGAGGATCTCAGTGCCGATCAAAGGGCTGGGATTGTTGCCGCCCTCGACAAGGGCGCAGACGCGCTCGGATATCGCGCAGGAACGCTGTGGGGCGCGCAGATCGAAGATCGCGGCAGCCAGGTCACGTTCTCTGCGCTCGGACAGGACGCACCGGTGGCCAGCAAGAGCGCCTGGGATCCCGATGACAGCAAGAAGCGGAAGCTGCGCGACTACGTCGCGAACCTGATTCCCGAGTTCGAAGTGCGAGTCGGCGGCTCCACCTCGATCGACGTGACCCGGCCCGGCATCGACAAGGCATACGGCATCGCGAAGCTGATCGAAATGCTCGCCGTCACCAAGGCGGACGTCATCTTCGTCGGCGACAAATTGGGCAGCGGTGGCAACGACCACCCGGTCAAGGCGATGGGCGTCGACTGCCTGGCGGTGTCGCGCTGGCAGGACACGGCGCTCGTCATCCAGACGATCCTGGGCGTGACCTGAGAGCACAGGCACCGAGCAACGGTCCTGGGGCAGCTACACGGTGCTCGACGAAGGACCCGACTACAAGGTCAAGCGCATCACCGTGGCTGCACAAAGGCGGCTCAGCTACCAACAGCACGCGCGACGACAAGAACACTGGCTCGTCGTCCACGGGACGGGCCGCGTGACGCTGGAAGGCAAAGAGTTCGACGTGCATCCGGGGACCGCCGTCGATGTGCCCGTGCAGGCAGCCCACCGGATCGCCAACACCGGCACCGGGCCTCTGGTCTTCATCGAGGTGCAACGCGGCGATTACTTCGGTGAGGACGACATCGTGCGCCTCAACGACGACTACGGCCGCGCCGACCGTTGAGAACGGGCAGCGCCTTCCCCTATGCCGGCGCGACCCGGATCGGGGTCGAGCGGATCAGTGAGCAGCCGATCGTGAAGGCCGACTGGTGCCCGGACACGGCCTGAACCTTCAACGCGGAAACGCGGTGTTCGCGTGGATCAGCAGCAGAGGGGGCGCGGGGGTGTGTTGTCGACGGCAGACGGCAGCGACGTTGGCGCCGAGTGAGGCTGACCGCAGCCTGTGAGGTCGGGTATTGCGACCCGACCTCACGAGATGTGAGGTGGTTCGCGCGGTAGCGTGCATGGTGTGCTCGCGAGCGCCGAGCGCGCCACGCGTGTCGCATCGAGCAGGTCGTCCTTCCCCTGCAGCCGCCGCTCGCTACGAGCAGTAGTACTGACCTCGTGCCGTCTCGCCACGGCTGCTCAGGTAGCGAGCGAAGCCGGCGCCGTATTGGCTGGCTCCCTCGACCGCCCAGACCCGGCGTCGCCGCGTACGCCCGGACGATTCATTTTCGCAAGGCACGGTCTGGCGCCCGCCGTTGGCTTGATCGGGAGATTGTCCGCCGTGCCGGCGTGACTCATGGCCGCTTCACCTTCGATGACGGATCGTGGGCCGCCAATCGACTCGTGAGCGTCGTTGTTCGTGACCCAGAGGGAGGCGGGTGGAAGGGCGTTCTCACCGCGTCGCAGCTCCTTGTGCCCAAACGATCTGCTGCTACCCGAGTCGCCGCTGCGCACGACGCCTGACTCGAACGACTACGTGACCGACCACTGCGGGAACCGCGCGGCGTCAAGCTCACGCTGCGCTTTGAGCACAGCTATCCGGGATGGTCTAGGCGACCCGAAGTAGACATACACCTGAACGCCGGATCCGTTGCGCCAGGTGTAGGCGCTCCACATGGAGAGGTGCCCTTGCTGTGGGTTTCCCTCGAAGTTCGAGTGGATCCGCGAACGGAGTATCTGCAACCGATGTCGCTGCAACATCCACGAGGCGCGCGACGGCTGCCACCAGCGGATCAGAAGGATGGTCACATCGCGCGGCCCGAGGGTCGCCGCCGTCTTCCACGGAACGTCATTCGGAGCATCCCGATAGCGGACGGTCGCTGCCCAGCTATCGACTTGGACGCACCGCAGACATCCGACCGTTGGGATTCGCGCTGCTCCGCCGTTCCAGCCGTCAGCGTGCGGAAGGAGGGCCGCCGGAGCGATCACGAGCGCAGTCACAAGGGCGGCGATCACTACGTCACGTTACGGCTTGGCGTAACAGAAAGGTCCGCAGAGCGCCCACTGACTTGTGCGAGTGTTCTTAGGTCAGAGTTGTGATCGCGTGGCGGAGCTCAACAAGACGCGCGCGTGGCAAGGATGGCAAGGATCAGCGTTCGTTCAGGTTCGCTCGACCGTTCGGTCGCGTCGCGGTTTCCGCTCAACCATGCTGTCTGAGCGCACGCGAGCGAACTGACGCGAACGCCTGCACCATCTCGACAGGCTGGGGGTCACTGGTTCGAGCCCAGTACCGCCCATCGAAGAAGGCCCGCAAACCGGGCCTTTTTCACTCGTTGAGGTTGTATCGGTTCCCGGTTTAGTGCGTGGGATTCTCCGGCGCGTTCGGTCCCTCTTCCCTGCGGACGCCTAGCGCGTGGGTCGCGAGTGCTGAGCTCCAGGCTTTTCTTATCGCACGTCGTTCGGTTTCGCGACAGCTGGTGCGCGCAGATAGGTCAGCACTGCGAGGACGCGCCGGTGGGAGTCCGGGGATGTCTGCAGTCCGAGTTTCTGGAAGATCTGCTTGCTGTGCGCCTCGACTGTTCGCTCCGTGACATAGAGGCGTTTGGCGATCGCGTTGTTCGACAGCCCCTCGGCGATGAGCTCGAGTACTTCACGTTCGCGTGCCGTCAGCGGGGACAGCGGATCGTCGCGCCTGCTGCGGCCGACGAGTCGCGAAACGATTGTCGGATCGACGACTGTTTCCCCATCCGTTATCCGACGGAGCGCGTCGACGAGGCTCGCGACGTCGTACACTCGCTCCTTCAGTAGATATCCGACTCGTTCCGGATGCTCCTCGAGGAGCCGCAGCGCGTAGCTCGGCTCGACGTATTGTGAGAGGACGAGGACGCTGACCGATGGGTATTCGCTTCTGATCTGATGCGCGGCGACGAGCCCTTCGTCGGTGTGTGTCGGCGGCATCCGGATGTCGATGATTGCCGCGTCGGGGTGCGTCAGGCCGACATACCGCAGAAGTTCGTTGGCGTCGCCCGCCTGCGCAACGACGTCGATTGCCGCCTCGCGCAGGAGCCGCACGATCCCCTCGCGCGTCAGCATTACATCGTCGGCGACGATTACGCGCACGGCACCTCCGCGCGGAGCGACCGGGGCCCGAATTCCGTTGCGCCCCCGAGTGCGCCAATCCGGTCTGCGACGTGGATGAGGGGCCTGGAACGCTGGACGCCGTCGTCCTCCACCTTCAGGGTGACGCGGCCGGCGACGCTGACGCTGGTCCAGGTTGCCCCCCTCAGGACTGCGTCGTCGGTTGCCTCCCGCACCACCACGTAGAGGGCGGCCTCGACTGGCGCGTCGAACCGTTCATGGGTGACCGTGAGCTCGACCGGTAGGGGTGCCGTGTCGGCGAGCGTTGTCAGCGCGGTCGCAAGGCCCGCTTCGGTAAGAACAGCCGGATAGATGCCATGTGCGAGTTCGCGCAACTCCTCGAGCGCCGTTTGTGCCTCGCCGATGGCTGTCGACAGCGTCTTAACCAGCCGCTCGTCGCCATCGTTCTCTGCGGCGGTGCGCGCGAGTCTGAGGTCGAACGATAGGGCGAGTAGCCGTTGCTGCGCGCCGTCGTGGAGATCGCGCTCGAGCCGGCGTCGCTCGGCGTCGCCGCGCTCAGTGATGCGCATGCGCGAGCGCCGTAGCGAATCGATCTGTGCGCGCACCTCGGCCCGGAGTTGCTCGTTCTCGATCGCGAGCCGCGCCGCCGAGCCGAGCTCGCGGTCGAGTGAGCCGGTGAGCGACGCGTCGTGCATCACAACTGCCACGGGCTTACCACTCCGAATAATCGGGGTCACGGCGCGTTCCGTTGTTGGCGCCGGGACGTCGATGTTGCGCCCTTCGTCATCGACGAAGCGTCCGCTGGCGGAGAGCCAATAGGCCACCTGCACCGATGGGTCGCCGAAGGCATGCGCGAGAGCGTTCGGGACTTCACCGAGCTGCTCTGTGAGGCGCGAAACGGCCGCGCGTTGTCGTTGGCCCCGCGTCACGACGAGAAGAAGCCCAGCCCCGACAGCGGCAAACGCGCTGGCGCGTGTGAAGAAGAGCGCGGAGAACTCGGCGCTCCGCGGCTGCTCAAGCGGTCGGCGAAGGAGGGCGACCGCGTACCCGGCGGTGGCCCCGCAAGCAAGCGCGGCAGGAACGAGAATCGGTGCGCGCAGCCGCCGAAAGGCGGCGCGGCCGCGGATGACGGCCTCGCAGCCGCCGAACAACCCAACGATGCCGAGTGCAGCGGTCGTTCCAAGCCACACCCGGTCGAGCGCCCGCACGAGACTGGGCTCGGCGTGGACAACGAGCGATCGGGAGACACAGTCGCGCCAGCAGTAGGGGTCGAGCAGCGGGTCGCGAACGAGCGCACGCACAATGGCGGTGAAGATGATGGCGGCCGTACCGGTACCCACAGCCATCCGGAGCCATTGCGATCGGACTGCGTTGGCGACCAGCAATGCAGGCGAGACGATGAGGAGTGGCACGGCGGCTGCGCCGAGGGCGCGAACGAGCGTTGGCCCGCCACTCCAGCCCTCCCAATCCTGAGCAAACCAGACGACGCCCGCCGCGACGGCGAGTCTTCCAGCCGCGGCAGTCGTCGGGACACGGATCGCGGCGGATGCTGCCACGAGGAGCGCAAGGCCGGCGGCTAGGTCGACCGCGAAGGCTGTGGTTGAGATCCCCGCATACGTTGTAGGGCCCTCAAGCTGCGACCCGCGCGCCGCGCTGACGACAAGCGCCGCAACCGCTGCGTAAGCAAGAGGCAGGAGCGGCGCCAGGGGACGCATCCGCCGTGGCCATGCTGCTAGAGCGGCTACCGCCACGGTTCGATTCTTCCACCGTCGATCCGCGTCGGGAAGTGTGGCCAACCCCAATGACACGCCGCGATCGGCGTCGTAGCATCGGCGAATGGCACTCCGGACTGCCGCACTTGTGCTGGGTATCTGCCTACTGGGCGGCTGCGGCTCGGGTGCCGCCGACAAGACCGGTGGCTCGAGCACGCCGGTCGTCCTGCGTCTCGCCGACAGCAATAACTCCGACCAGCCAGACACGGGCGCGCTTCAGTATTTCGCCGCACAGGTCGCGAAGCGCTCAGCCGGTTCGCTTCGGATACGGATCACATACCTAGCTGCGGGCTCTGCGACGCCGTTCGTGGAGGAGCGGACGATCAGAGCTGTGCGCGACGGACGGTTCGACCTCGGCTGGATCGGTGCCCGGTCTTGGGACGAGGAGGACGTGAGGAGCTTCCGCGCGCTGCAGGCGCCGTTCCTGATCACCAGCACGCGCTTGCTTAACCGAGTGGTCACCAGCCCGTTAGCCGGCGAGATGCTCGACTCCCTCAAGGCGGAAAACGTGGTCGGAGTCGCTCTCGTTCCGGATTACCTTCGCCATCCGGTCGGAATGGGGCGGCCGCTCGTGTCGCCGGCCGACTTCGTCGGCGCGCGGGTGCGAATCCAGCCTTCCCGCGTGACAACGGCGTTGATCAAGGCGCTCGGCGCTACCCCGGAGGTGATCAGCAACTCCCAAATCGGCTATGCGATCGTCCACAAGCAGATAGACGGGCAGGAAGTCGCGATGCTCAGTAATCCCGGCGGCAGCGTGCTGGCGGGCAACGTCGTGTTCTTCGCCAAAGCGATCACGCTGTTTGCGAACCAACATTCATACGGGCGGCTCACCGCTGAGCAGAAGCGCATACTCGGGGCGGCCGCCGCCGCGACCGTGCGCCATGCCGTCGCACGCAACCCCACCGACGGGCAGATCGCCAGACACTTCTGCTTCGACCGACGCCGCATCGTCCTTGCCACGCCGGCCCAGCTCGCAACACTCGCGGCTGAGGCGCAGCCGGTCTACCGCATGCTTCAAGCAGATCCGCAGACGAGGCGATTCATCCGGCAGATTCAATCCTGGAAGCGAACCACGCCTCCGGATCCCCCGATGTCGCTGCCAGCGATCTGTAAGCACCTACAGCGTCCCACCCAATCCGTAGGCCGCCTGCAGCCGGCGTCGCGGCTCGACGGCACTTACCGGTGGGTGATCACACTTGCCGATGCGCACAAGTACTGGGGGCCGCAGCTGAACCCAAGCGATACCTACCCAACGATCGCAACAGCGATCTTGCGCCACGGCACGTGGCGTCTTGTCGGGCCCGACGGCGATCGAGGCACATTCACGATCCGAGGCAACCGCCTTCGCTTCGACTGGCCGCGGGTCGCTTCCGTTCTCTTGTTCACCTACACCCGAGACGGTAACGGCACATTGCACTTGCGGCCGGTGCTACCGATGGATCCCGGCGATCAATTCGTGTGGGCCTCCAAGCCTTGGCGGCGGATCGGCCCGCCCACCCAGACCGCCCGCTAACGAGGAATCTCCGCGCGAAGTCGCGTCCCACCGCCGGGCGGGCTCTCAACCTCGAGCGTGCCCCCGACCGCTTCGACGCGATCAATGATCGAGCGCGGGTCGGCGCCACCTGCGCCATCGTCGAGGACCTCCACGGTCACTGCCCGCCCCACCTCGTCGATCCCAATCGAGACGTGGGACGCCCGTGCGTGCTTCGCGACGTTGGCCAACGCCTCGGAGCAGACAAAGAAGACTGTTGCCTCGACCCGCTCCGGCAACCGACCCACAGAAACCAAGGCTTCGACGGGTACCAGGCTGCGTCTGGCGAGTCCAGCGATCGCCGACTGCAGCCCATGCTCGCCGAGTTCGCGAGGGTGCAGCCCCGCCCCCAGTTCACGTAGATCGCTCTCAGTCTTCGCGAGTTGTTGCTCCGCCTGCTCGAGCGCCGGCGTCGTCGCGGCACTCGCTGTGGCGCGGGCTCCCGCCAACTGCTCGGCCAGGAGCCTCAACCGTCGCGCAGCGCCGCCGCTTAGTCGCGCTTCTAGCCTGCGCCGCTCGGCGTCGCCGGCCTCGAGCAGCCTGCGGCGAGATGCCTCCAGCTCGGCGACCTGAGTTCGCACCTCGGCCTGCAGGAGCGCATTTGCGGCGGCGAGCCTTGTCGCCGCAGCGACTGCCTCTACCAATCCGGGATCGTTGAGCACCTCGATGTCGTGGACGAGGACCGCAACCTCGTCTCCGTCCCGCTCGATCCGCGTTACCCGTCGGCGAGAGCCGGGCGGTGGGAGGCTCGCGGGTTGCCCGGCGACATCGACGTAACCCCCGGCAATGCGGTACGCGACCGCCAGCGTCGGGTCCCCGAGCGCTTCCGCCAGGGAGTCCCGCAATGTGCCGCTGCGCGTCTCGCCCAGGTCGACAACGAGATCCGTCACCACCGGCCGCTCCCACGGTCGCCGTATCGCGCCGGAGGCGAGGTAGATCGCGACGGCCCAAAGCGCAACCTCGTAACCAAGCAGCGCCGCATCGCGAGCGCCGGCCGTGTCAACGCTCAAGTCCACCGATACGACGAGACCGAGGACGACGGCGAGCACGGCGGCCGCCCGCCAGGCGAATCGGGCCTCTCGGCGCGCGCGCCCAACAGAGCGGAGGTAACGCCAAGTAGCGCCTGCGAGCAGCGTCGCCGCGATCGCGATCGTCCCGGCGTTACCCCACCAGCTCGCGGTGAGCAAGACGATCACGTAGGCGAACGCGATCACCGGCAGCTGGCCGGGCGCACCGCTCGGATATGTCAGCACGAGCTGCGTGAGCGGCCCTCGGTGCAGCACGAGCGCCCCCGATGCGAAATTGCCCGCGAACCAGCTGAAGCCGGCGGCGGCGAGGAGCAGTCCAGCACGGCGTCGGGCCAGAACGCCGCACGCAATCAGAGTCCAGCCGGTGAGCAGGTCCGGGACCCAGTGACGCGCGTCGCTCCAGCCGTACGAGTTCGACTCCGCTGCGATCCCGACCGCGATCGCCGCTGCGGCGACAAGAAGCTCAGTCCACGAGCGCCGCGAGCGAAGCACCGGAGAGCTCACGTTTGGCGAGGAAGCCGCGGGCGGACGCGCTGTCGATGCGCGGGCCGTAGGAGGCTGCGTCGCGGCTCGAGATCAGCACAACGTGCGGCGGGCTGTCCGTCTGCGCAAGTTGTTCGGCGACGGCGAGCCCGTCGAGGTCGGGGAGCTGGATGTCCAGCAGGACGACGTCCGGCCGGAGCCGCTTCACTGCCTCGACCACGGCGCCGCCGTCCGCGACCGCCCCGAGGACGTCAAATCCTTCCGCGTTGAGAAGGGCGGTCGCCGACCGCCGAAAGTCCGCATGGTCGTCGACGATGAGGACGGTCATCCGCACGCCGTGATCGTCGCAGAGCGAAGGCGGAAGCGCATTGTGGCCAGCCGCAATACGAGTTTCGAGCTGGCCGCGATGTGCCGCGGATCCGCGGTTTCTAACGTCGGCCGGGACAGCATCTGATCGATCCCAAGGAGGATCAACATGCGCAAGCTGATCATCGGGGGGCTGCTCCTCGCGCTCGTCGTTGGCGTAGGAGTGGCCGGGGCGAGCCCGCGGGGGACGAACGGGCAGATCACGTTCGCCCGGTTCAACCCAACACTCGGCGACACGCAAGTCTACGTCGTCAACCCCGACGGCACACATGAACGACTCGTCCAAGGACCGACGGACACCGGCGAGTGCCCGACATGGTTCCCGGACGGAACGCACATCGCGCTCTGCGGATCGCCCGCACGCTCCGGGGGGTCACGGATCATCAATCCCGACGACGGCACCTTCCGCGACATCGGCGGGCAGGATCCGAACCTGTTCAATCCGTGCGGGATTCCGTCACCCGACGGAGCGCTGCTTCTGTGCGAGACATTCAGCGACGACGGAAGCCAGAACGGCATCCACGTGATCCGCTCCTCTGACGGCGGCGGCCTTTTTCAGCTCACCTCGATCCCGGGCGGAGACGACGTCCCCGGCAGTTGGTCACCGGACGGCAAGCGGGTCGTGTTCCATCGTTTCGGCCCGAACGGTGACGAGGGACTGTTCGTGGTCAACGCGAATGGCACCGGTCTCAGGCAGATCCTGCCGCCGTCGCTGGCCGCAGGCTGCTGCGCACTCGACTGGTCGCCGCAGGGGAACGACATCGTCTTCTCGCGGCACGTGACCAGTGACGTTCACAGCTCGATCTGGGTGGTCCATGCTGACGGATCAGGACTCCACGAGGTGGATGTGCAGCCGGCCACTGCCTGTGGCGGCGCGAACTCAGATTCGACGGCCGACGGCTGCTTCGGCCCGAGTTGGTCGCCGGATGGGACGAAGATCGTCTTCGCCAAGGGGCAGAACGGCGACGTCGACGCGAACATTTACACCGTTAACGCCGACGGCACCGACCTGACGCAGGTAACGCACACCGGAGGGTCGCAGTCACCGGACTGGGGGATCCACCCACTAGCGCAGTAAGGAAGCGAGGGGCCTTCGGGCCCCTCGGCCTCTCGCCCTCTAGCTTCTCGGAGCTCACTCGACCTCTCGGACGGCGGCAACTGAAACCGGGCATCCGAGAGCGCGCAGCCGGATCGTCGCGTTACGCAGACTGAAGAGACTGAAGAACGGGAGCGTCAGGGGAGTGGTCCGCTGGCTTCGCGTGATCACAGCGTTCGAACGCGGATGCACCTTTCACGCATGACACTAGGGGCTAGCCGACGTCTCTGACGCACGGGGGCCAGATCAGGCACTTGGGAGTCTTGCTCCCATACCGGGCGATTCTGGATCGGGGCGCGTGCTGTCCGGGACGTTACGTAGGCTCCTCGAGCCTCGTGATAACGGGGTGTCGTGGTTGTCAGCGAAGCCGGTTTGACTCCGGCGCTGTCCCGCAACGGTGATGCCTCCGCATGGCGGAGGACGAGCCCGGTCGCCTGCCTCTACGTCGTCGGTTTCGCCCTCGAGAGAGGGGCGTCCCGGGTGCGCCGCTTGCGGTCGACGGGCCTTCTTCTCTCGTCGAACCAAGGGAGTTGGTAGCGGTGCAGGAGAGTTACACGATCGGGCCTCGGACGTTCCTCCTCGACAAGTCGAAGGCGGAGGAGGCGCTGGCTGCGAAGCGCGTTGTCGGCGGTCGGGAGACGATGACGTTCAACCTGCTGCCGCTTCGGTACGTGTGGGCATACGAGCTGTATCGCACGATGAAGGCGAACCATTGGGAGCCGGAAGACGTGCCGATGCAGCGTGACGTGCAGCAGTGGCGCAGCGATTCGGCGTTGACGGATATCGATCGCTGGATTGTCCGGATGGGTGTCGGGTACTTCTCGGCGGCCGAAGGGATCGTGGGCGACAACGTCCTGCACGTCGTTCGTGAGCTGGTCACGGCGTCGGAGCTGAAACTCGTGCTCGGCCGGCACGCGCACGAGGAGAACATTCACGCGGACTCGCTGCTCTACATGATCTCGGCGCTCGGGATCGATCCGCATGAGTGCGAGGCGATGTTCGACGACTTGCCGACGATCGTCTCGAAGAACGAGTTCGTCACGCGGGCGTCGAGCGCCCTTCGACGCCCCCTCGATATGGAAGACACTGCGGACAAGCAGCTGCTCGCGCGCAACATGTTCATCTTCGGGCAGTGCATGGAGGGAACGCAGTTCTACGGCCTCTTCGGGATGATCCTCTCGCTCTACCGGCAGGGGAAGCTCCCGGGTGTCGGGATGATGTTCCGGTACACGCTCCGGGACGAGTCGAATCACATCGAGCTCTTTCGCCGGCTGTTGCTCGAGCTCGTTGCCGAGAACCCGGAGGTGTGGACGCTCGAGTTCCGGGCGGAGCTGCGCGAGCTGATGGCCGAGGCGGTCGTGCTCGAGAAACAGTTCATCCGCGACTGCCTGCCGATGAGTGCACTTGGTCTGTCGGCCGTGGAGTTCGAGCGCTACATCGAGTACGTCGCCGATCGTCGCCTTGAAGGCGTGGGGCTGGAGCCGCTCGTCGGCGGAATCGAGAACCCGCTGCCGTGGCTTGCCGAGCTGATGGACATCCGTAAGGAACAGAACTTCTTCGAGGGGCGCGTGACCGAGTACCAGAAGTCGTCCGCTCTCGCCCTCGTGTCGGACGACGAGCTCTAAAGGAGAGACTGAAGATGATCATCGACTTCACCGAGATCCTCGACGACCTCGAGGTCAAGCGCGCGTCGCTCCTCGCCCCCGAAGAGCTGCCGCTTGTCGGCGTCGCCGAGGTGCTCGCCGGCCTCGATCAGCCGTACGACTTGCACGAGGTCTGCGCGTCGATCGGGGAGGCGATTGCCACGGTTGCGGCCGCGCGCGGCGGCGACGTCGACGAGGACGCCGCCGAGACACTTCTCCGGGCGGCGGCGCTCGACATCGTGGCTCGACTGCGCCTGCTCGGCGAACCAGCCACGCTGACTACGACGGACCTATCGGTACTCGCCGAGGCAGCCCTGATCGAACAGGGCGCGATCGACGTGGCCAAGGCGCTCGTAATGCGCCGGTCGCATCGCACGCCTGATGCGCC
>Ga0157372_10001298_pt1 | contig 27021 bp, 20 predicted proteins | sample C55metaG_FD_115307 | JGI IMG/M metagenome (GOLD analysis project Ga0157372, IMG submission 115307) | Corn rhizosphere microbial communities from Kellogg Biological Station, Michigan, USA - C5-5 metaG | ecosystem: Host-associated > Plants > Roots > Rhizosphere > Soil | place: USA: Michigan...
TCGTCATCATGGGCATCATCGTCATCGGCGTCGTCGCGTACCTGTTCGACCTCCTGATGCGCTACGTCGAGCACCTGGTCGTCCCGTGGAAGGGCAAGGTGTAGGGAAACCGGCCTCACCCACGCGCGCCGGACACGAAGCTTGCGCCCATCGATGCCGCCGATCGCGCTGAAGCTCTTCCCGTTCCTCGCCTGGCGGCATCGCATCGATCGCACGACGTTGCGCGCGGACGCGCTCGCCGGGCTCGTCGGCGCGGTCATGGTGCTGCCGCAGGGCGTCGCCTACGCGACGCTCGCCGGCATGCCGCCCGAATACGGTCTCTACGGCGCGATGCTGCCGGCGATCGTCGGTGCGCTCTGGGGCTCGTCGTGGCACCTGATGTCGGGCCCGACGAACGCGACGTCGCTGATGGTATTCGCGACGGTCAGCGCGCTCGCCGCGCCGTTCACGCCCGGCTACGTCGCGATCGTTTTGACGCTGAACCTGCTGGTCGGCATCGTCAAGCTCGGCCTCGGCGTCGCGCGGCTCGGCTCGCTCGTGAACTTCATCTCGACGTCGGTCGTCATCGGCTTCACCGCGGGCGCGGGATTGCTGATCATCGGCGCGCAGTTGCGCAACTTCTTCGGACTCGACATCGCGCAGCAGCCGAGCTTCATCGCCGGCTTGCGCGATTTCGCAACGCACCTCGGGTCGACGGATCCAGGCGTGCTCGCGGTCGGCATGTTCACGCTCGGCGCATCGCTCATCGGCCGCCGCCTGCTGCCGCGCGTCCCCTACATGCTGACCGGCATCGTCGCCGGTGCGTTGTTCGCCCGGGGTCTGTCGATTGCAGGCATCGCGCAAGTGCCCACGATCGGCGCGCTGCCGTCGGCCTTGCCGCCGCTGTCGACGCCCGACATGTCGCTGCGCACGTGGCAGGCGCTCGCGCCGATCGCGCTCGCGCTGACCGTCATCGGTCTCTCCGAAGCGATTTCGAGCGCGCGCGCCGTCGCGCTGCGCTCCGGCCAGCGCATCGACGGCAACCAGGAGTTCATCGGCCAGGGTCTCGCAAACATCGTCGGCGCGTTCACGTCGAGCTATCCGACGTCGGGCTCGTTCAACCGCACCGGCGCGAACTACGAGGCCGGCGCCCGCACGCCGCTTGCCTGCGTGTTTTCCGGCATCCTGCTGCTCGCGATCCTCCTGCTCGTGCGGCCGCTTGCGGCATACCTGCCGGTCGCGTCGATGGCGGCGGTGCTGTTCATCGTCGCGCTCGGGCTGATCGACGTGCGGGCGATTCGCCAGGTGTGGCGCACGAGCCGCGCCGACGCGCTGACGCTCGCGATCACGTTCGTCGCGACGCTGACGATCAGGCTCGAGGTGGCGATCCTCGTCGGCGTGCTCGCGTCGCTCTTCGTCTACCTCAACTGGGCGACGCACCCCCGCGTGCTGCGCGTCGCCCCCGACCCGCTGCAGCAGCGGCGCTTCCGGCGCGTGGACTCGGACAGCCCCCTGTGCCCGCAGCTCGACATGCTGCGCATCGACGGTTCGCTGTTCTTCGGCGCCATCGAGCACATTCGCGACGAGATCGAGACGGCGCACGCGCAACGCCCCGCGGCCCGGCACGTGCTGGTGATCGCAAGCGGCGTGCATCTGATCGACACCGCCGGCGCCGAGTTGCTCGCGAATCTCGCGCGGCACTTCCGCGACTCGGGCGTCGAGCTTTACCTATGCAGGCTGCGCCCCGAGGTGCACGCGCTGCTCGAGCGTGGCGGCTATCTCGACGCGATCGGCCGCGACCGCGTCTTCACGACGAAGGACAAAGCGCTCACGGTGATCTACGCGAAGCTCGACGCCGCGAAATGCGCCGCGTGCACGGCGCGCATCTTCCACGAGTGCCAGTCAACGTTGCCGGACGGAAGCCTGCGCGACAAGCCGCGCCCCGAGTTGACGCTCGTTTCCGACCCGCGTTGATTGCGCGGTCTAATCGGCATCGGCTGCCGCGGCGAGCGACGCTCGCGCCGGCGCCGCGGCCGCTCGTGCGTCGTGAGCGAAAAGCAGCTCGGGCCTGATCTCGATCAGGCGCTTTTCGCGGAACGACTTGGAATCGATGATCCGGAACGCCTCGCCGAGCAGGCCCTCGACGTTCTGGCGCACCATCAAGAGCGGAAAGCTCAGCACGCTCGCGAACGGATCCCAGTCGTAGCAGCCGAACGCGCATCGCGCGAGCTCGTCGGCGGGCAGCGTCTTCAGGAACCGGACGACACCTTCGAGCGCAATCGTCGAATTGACGAAAAGCGCACGCGGCAGACCGTCGATGCGCCGGTAAAGCGAGCGCACCGCGGCCTCGGCGAGCACCCCTTCGTAGCCGCAAGCGTCGATCTGGTCGCGCTGGACCTGCCCGAAACGCGACGTGACTACGTCGGCGAAGCCTTCCATCCGGCGCCTTGTTGCGTAGTCGCTCGCGATGCCGCCGACGAAGTACGCCTTGTTGCGAAGCCGCGCGCGCAGCGCTTTCGAGCGGTCGATCAGCGCGCTCGTGAGCTGCTGCGCACCCCAATAGTTGTCGCTGATGACCGACGTCGCGCGAGTGCCCGGCAGATCCACGTTGACGTGCGCGACGCCGTGCGCTTCGCAGACGCGGCTCACCGAATCGGGATCGGTCGCGCCTGCGACGACCAGGTATTCGATCCGGTACGAGATCAGCGTGCGCACGGTCTCGAGCTCGAGCGAAGGATCGCGCAGCGTGCTGACGACGATCGGATACCAGTGGCGCTCGCGCGCGAGCCGCTCGAACGCTTGCGACATGCCGCTGAAGAAGCGGTTGTCGTGCATCGGGATGATCATGCCGATCAGGCCCGAGCGACTCTTGCGCAGTCCGCTCGCCTGCCGGTTCATCGAGTACCGCTGCGCCGCGGCGAGGCGCTCGACCTTCTTCGCGGTCGTCTCCGCGATGCGCCGCGCCTTCCAGTTTCCGCTCAGCACGGCGCTGACCGTCGACGCCGACACGCCGGCGAGCGCGGCGAGATCGTAGATGGTCGATCGTCTCTTTTTCATCGTTAGCCGTGCGCGACGCGCTTGCCGTCGTGCCCTTCCCCCAGCGCTCCGGGCCGGGTTGCACACCGGTACGCCGGATGGCACAATCGATTGTGCAGCATAAGCGGACGCGAAGCCGCCGTCAAACGAGGAGGCGCATGAGCGACACGGCCGATGCGGATTTCCAGGGCACCATCGCCACGGCCTGGAGCGAGTCCACGCCGTGGTGGCCGCCGGCAGCCGCGCCTTCGCGCGACGCTTCGAACGTCGTGCTGGTGCTGTTCGACGACGTCGGCTTCGGCAGCTTCGGCTGCTACGGCGCAGAAATCGCGACGCCGACGATCGACGCGCGAACGAGCTGATCATGAAGGACCGCGAGCAGGCGGTGAAATGCCTGCTCGCCTGCCGATCCCCGAGGCGGCGAAGAAGCGGCGCAAGTAAGCCGTTGCGCCGCCCGGCCGGCGGGTGGCACAATGGGCGCACAATCGATTGTGCAGAATCGCCGGCCGAGCGCGCGGCTGACGGCATCTTCGAGGAGGAAGCGTGGCCAGCAGGCAAGCGGACCGTCCGAACATCCTGTTCATCCTGAGCGACGACCAGGGTGCGTGGGCGCTCGGTTGCGCAGGCAATCCCGAGATACGGACGCCGAACCTCGACCGGCTTGCGCAAAACGGCATTCGCTTCGACAACTTCTTCTGCACGTCACCGGTGTGCTCGCCTGCGCGCGCATCGCTTCTGACCGGCGACATTCCGTCGCGGCACGGCGTGCACGACTGGATTCGCGTCGGCAGCGCCGGCGAAACGCGCGTCGACTACCTCGCCGGCCAGACGCTCGTCACCGACGTGCTCGCGGCGAACGGCTATCGCTGCGGGCTGGTCGGCAAATGGCATCTCGGCGCGAGCGACGTTCCACGGCCGAACTTCGTCAAATGGTTCGCGCACCCGTCGGGCATGGGTCCGTACTACGGCGCGTCGATGATCGATCACGACCGTCCGGTCACGATCGACGGCTATCTTTCCGATGCGCTGTCCGACGTGGCACGGCAGTTCCTGCGCGACGAAGCGGCGCGCCGCGAGCCGTTCTGGCTTTCGCTCTGCTTCACCGCGCCCCACTATCCGTGGATCGATTGCCATCCGAAAGCCTTCACGGATCTCTACCGCGACTGCGCGTTCGCGTCGTGTCCCGACGAGCCGCCGCATCCGTGGTTCACCGGCGGCAAGCCGGCGATCGACAAGGGCCGCCGCGAACGCCGCGAAAGCCTGATCGGCTATTTCGCGGCGGTGAGCGCGATGGACGCCGCGATCGGCCGCGTGCTCGACGAGCTCGACGCGCAAGGACTCACCGAAAGCACGCTCGTCGTCTTCATGAGCGACAACGGGATGAACCTCGGCCATCACGGCATCTGGGGCAAGGGCAACGGCACGCGCCCGCAGAACATGTACGACACGTCGGTCAAGGTGCCCTGCCTCCTGGCGCAGCCAAACCGGATTCCGGCGGGCCGCGCGAGCACGACGCTCCTCTCGGGCTACGACGTGTTCCCGACGCTCCTCGATTACGCCGGCGTCGCGTACACGCCGCCGCGGCGCAAGCCCGGACGCAGCTTCCGCGCGCTTCTCGAAGGCGCGCACGAAGGCGACGACGCGCCGATCGTCGTCTACGACGAATACGGTCCCGTGCGCATGGTGCGCACGCGCGAATGGAAGTACGTGCACAGATACCCGGGCGGACCGCACGAGCTGTTCGACCTCGCGGCCGACCCGGGCGAGCGCACGAACCGCGTCGACGACCCGGCGCTCGCCGCCAGGGTTTCCGAGCTTCGCACGAGTCTCGCCGACTGGTTCGAGCGCTACGTCGATCCGCGGCGCGACGGCGTCGACAAGGGCGTCACCGGCTGCGGGCAGCTCGGACCCGTGGAGCGCGCGACCCCTGCGCAGCCGATGTTCGCCGACTCGCACCTGGTCGGCGCCGATTGGGACCTGTGGGTGGCGACCGGCAACGGCAAGGCCGCGTGAGTTGCGATGCGTCTTGATTGAAAGGAATTGCACATGAGCGCTGACGCCCGGATGACGGCCATCGTCTGCCATGCGCCGAAGGACTACCGTGTCGAGAAGGTCGCGAAGCCGGTTGCCGGTCCGCGCGAGATGGTGATCCGGATCGGCGCGTGCGGGATCTGCGCGAGCGACTGCAAGTGCTGGTCGGGCGCGAAGATGTTCTGGGGCGGCAACGGCGCCGCGCCGTGGGTGAAGGTGCCGGTCGTCCCCGGCCACGAGTTCTTCGGCTACGTCGAAACGTTGGGTGACGGCGCGGCCGCGCATTTCGGCGTCGGGCTCGGCGATCGCGTGATCGCCGAGCAGATCGTCCCATGCGAGCGCTGTCGCTATTGCCGCTCCGGCAAGTACTGGATGTGCGAGGTGCACAACATCTTCGGCTTCCAGCGCGAAGTGGCCGACGGCGGCATGGCGCAGTACATGCGAATTCCGGCGACGGCGATCGTGCACAGGATCCCGCCCGAGCTTCCGCTCGAGGACGCCGCGATCATCGAGCCGCTCGCCTGCGCGATCCACGCCGTCAATCGCGGCGACATCCAGTTGGACGACGTCGTGGCCATCGCCGGCACCGGCCCGATCGGTCTCATGATGGTGCAGGTCGCGAAGCTCAAGACGCCGAAGAAGCTGATCGCGATCGACATGGTTCCCGCGCGCCTCGAGCTCGCGAAACGCTACGGCGCCGACGTCGTGATCGATCCCGGGAAGGAGAATGCGCTCGCGATCGTGCGCGGACTCACGAACGGCTACGGCTGCGACGTCTACATCGAGGCGACCGGCTCGCCGTCGGGCGCGACGCAGGGCCTCGATCTGATCCGCAAGCTCGGCCGCTTCGTCGAGTTCTCGGTGTTCGGCAAGGACACGACCGCCGACTGGTCGATCATCGGCGACCGCAAGGAGCTCGACGTGCGCGGCGCGCACCTCGGGCCGTACTGCTACCCGGTCGCGATCGACCTGCTCGCGCGCGGCCTCGTCACGTCGAAGGGGATCGTCACGCACGACTACCCGCTCGAGCGCTGGCACGAGGCGATCGAGGTCGCGAACTCGCTCGACTCGATCAAGGTGCTGATGAAGCCGTAACCCCGCCGTTCGCTGTCCACCGTAACGTCGTTCAAACCAAGGAGGAGTCATGAACTGTTTGCGCCGTACGCTCGTTGCCTGCGTTGCGCCGCTCGCGGTCGCCGTCGCATTCGCCGGAACCGCGAATGCGGCCGACCAGCCGGGCAAGGGCATCACGATCAACATCGGCTACTTCCCGGTCGTGTCGCCGGTGCCGATCATGCGCACGCAGCACGTGCTCGAGGACAAGGGCTACACGGTGAACTGGGTGCCGATCAATCAGGGCCTGCCCGGCGCCGCGAGCGCGATCGCCGCCGGCAAGCTCGACATCGCGTGGGGGAACAGCATTTCCGCCGTCGTCATCTTCTCGCAGTCGCCGGACGCCGCGCAGTTCGTCGGCCAGTCGTTCGTCAACGCGAACGTGACGGTCGTCGCCGAAAAGAGCCCGATCAAGAGCGCGCAGGACATCGTGCACAAGAAGGTCGTCGTGAGCGGCATGAAGACCGCGTCGACGCTTTTCTTCCAGATCGGCCTCAAGAAGGCCGGCGTCGATCCGACGGCGAACGAATACTTCGTCTCGGGCACCGGGCCCGGCATGGTCGGCGTGCTGGATTCGGGCGGCGCCGAAGTGGTTGCCGGCTACGTGCCGTACGTCTCCGAGATGGTGCTGAAGAAGATTGGCCGCGTGCTCTTCACCGGCTCCGACGCGATCGGCCGCCCAGCGCCCGGCGACGGCTTCATCGCGAGCACGAAGTTCATCAAGGAGCATCCGGACGCCGTGAAGGACGTGCTGCGCGCTCAGTTCGCCGCCACCGACTTCATCAAGAAGAATCCCGACCAGGCGTACAAGCAGATGGCCGAATTCGCAAAGGTCGACGAGGCCGCCGTCCGCTACTCGTTCGAGAAGAACCTGATCGGCGTCGCCGACTCGTACGTGCCCGACGTCGACGGCATCGTCGAAACCGAGAAGGTCGCGCAGGAGCTCGGCTTCGCGCCGCAGGGTGTCGACCTGCCGTCGTTCACGCGCAAGTTCGAGAACACGCAGCTCGCGAAGGACGTTCTCGCGAAGCCGTAGCGCAACGACGGGCGCACTCGCGTGGCGACGATCGCGAACGGGGCCGAATCGGCAGCGGCTGCGCGCCTGTCGCCGCGCGCGACCGCGTGGCTGCTCGGCTGCGCCGGCATGCTCGTCGCCCTCGCGGTCTGGACGGTGCTGTCGCGGCTGTTCGCGCACGGCGGCGGCGTCATCAACCGTTTGCCGACGCCGCTCGCCGTCGCGCGCAAGCTCGTCGCCTATGCCGGCAACGACCTCGCGAGCGATCTGCTCGCGAGCCTGCACGTCTTCGCGGTCGGCTGGCTCGTCGGCGCTGCAAGCGCGGCGCTGATCGGCCTCGTGCTCGGCCGCAGCGACTGGCTGGGTCGCATCTTCCTGCCGATCGTCGAGGCGATCCGCCCGGTGTCGAGCATCGCGTGGGTGCCGCTTGCGATCGTCTGGTTCGGCTTCGGCCTCACGAGCAAGGTCTTCCTGGTCGGGCTCGCCGTGTTCCTCGTCGTCATCGTCTACGCGGTCGACGGCTCGCGCCGCGTGCCTGCGGATCTCGAGCGCACGGCGACGATGCTCGGCATGAACGATCGGCAGCGCTTCGCGAGCCTCGTGCTGCCAGGCACGCTGACCGAGGTGCTGATCGGCTCGCGCGTCGCGCTGATGTCGGGCTGGGGAACGGTGATCGTCGCCGAGCTCGTCGCGGCCGATTCGGGCCTCGGCGCGCACCTGATCGCTGTCGAGCAGAGCTACGACGTGCCGGCGGTCATGGCGACGATGATCTGCTTTGCCGCGACCGGTTTTGCGATGAATGCGGCGTTCACGTGGGCTGAACGTCGCATGCTGCCGTGGCGCCACGACCGCGAGCGGGAAGCCACATGACGCGCCCGCGCCGGCTTCTCGCGCGCCACGTCGCGCTGCCGCTCGTCGGCGTCGAGTGCGTGCTCGCGATCTGGCAGGCGACGCTCGCCGTTTACCGGCTGCCGGCGATCGTCCTGCCCTCGCCGCTCGCGGTGGCGAAAACGCTCGTCGACCTCGTGCAGACGGCGGCGTTCTGGCGCGACGTCGGCGTAAGCCTCTTCGAGTTCGTCACCGGATACGCGATCGGTGTCGTGCTCGGCATGTTCGTCGGGATGCTGATGGGCGAAGCGCGCCGCTTCCGGATGGCGGCGACGCCGGTCGTCGAATCGCTGCGCTTCGTCGTGCCGTTCGCGTGGATTCCGCTGACGATCCTCTGGTTCGGCACGAGCTACGTCGGCAAGATCCTGCTCGTCGCGTACGCGGTGTTCTTCGTGATGGTCGTTTCGACAGCGCGCGCGGTCGCGCAGGTCGAGCCGACGCTGTCGCGCGTCGGCACGATGCTCGGCATGTCGCGCTGGCGGCTCGCGTGGCAGGTGCACCTGCGCGCGGCGGCGCCGACGCTCGCGAGCGCCGCGCGCGCGGCCGCAGCGATCGGCTGGATCGCCGTCGTCGCCGCCGAATACGTCGGCGCGAGCGCCGGCCTTGGCCTGATGATCACGAACGCCGCAACGTCGCTCGCGACGAGCGTCGTGATCGGCGGCATGGTCGTCATCGGCGTCATCGGCGCGGGCGTCAGCGCCGGGATCGGCGTACTCGCGCGTCGATGGTTCGACTATCGATGAAGATCCGCGTCGAAACCCCTCACCCCGACCCGCTCCCCGCAAGCGGGGAGAGGGAGCGCGCATCGGTGCCGGCGGAAAGGGAAGCCCACCGCGGCGAGCTCGTCGTCGAGCACGTCTTTCACGGCTACGCGGCAGCGGGCCGCGAGATCGACGTGCTGCACGACGTCTCGTTTCGCGTCGAGCCGGGTCACGTCGCGTGCGTCGTCGGCCCGTCCGGCTGCGGCAAGAGCACGCTGCTCGGGCTCGCCGCCGGCTTGCTGCGCCCATCGCGCGGCATGCTGCGCTTCGATGGCGCGCAGGTCGCGCTCGGACGCAACCCGCATCTCGGCATGGCGTTCCAGCAGCCGGGGCTCTTCCCGTGGATGTCGGTGCGCGAGAACGTGGCGATCGGGCTGCGCACGCGCGGGCAGAGCCGGCGCGACGCGCGTCGCGTCGCCGACGAGTTCCTCGACACGGTCGGACTCGCCGATTTCAGGGACGCGTATCCAAGCCAGCTTTCCGGCGGCATGGCGCAGCGCGTCGGCATTGCGCGCGCGCTTGCGTTGCGGCCGCGCCTGTTGCTGCTCGACGAGCCGTTCGCGGCCGTCGACGCGTTCACGCGGCTCAAGCTGCAGCAGGAGTTCAAGGCGCTGCTGCGGCTCAATCGGCCGACGGTGCTGTTCGTCACGCACGACGTGCCCGAGGCGATCGCCCTCGGCGACGTGATCGTCGTGATGACGCAGCGGCCGGCGTCGGTGCAGCGGATCATCCCGGTCGCGCGCGAAGATCGCGATCGCGCGAGCCCCGCGTATGCGCGCAAGCTCGCCGACACGCTCGCGTGCCTCGGCGTCACCAGCGACATCCAGGATTGACGACATGACCGACTACGTGATCGGCGTCGACATCGGCACGCAAAGCACGAAGGCGCTGCTGACCGACGCGCGCGGCGCGATCGTCGCGCAGCACGTCAAGGGCTATCGGCCCGACACGCCGCGGCCGATGTGGGCGGAGCAGTGGCCCGACGTCTGGCTCGGTGCCGTGTACGAATGCATCGCCGGATGCGTCGCGACCGCAAGCCGCAGCGTCGAAGGCTTCTCGCCGCGGGCGGTGCGCGCGATCGCGATCGACAGCCTCTACGGCGGCTCCGGCATTCCCGTCGACGAGCATGCGAAGCCGCTTCACCCGTGCCTGATCTGGATGGACCGGCGCGCGGAGGCGCAGGTCGAAGAGGTCCGCGCGACGATCGACCTTTCGCGCCTCGCCACGATCACCGGCAACGGCGTCGACAGCTATTACGGCTTCACGAAGATGCTGTGGCTGCGTGACAACCGGCCCGAGATCTTCGGCACGACGCGCTGGTTCCTTCCACCCAACACGTTCGTCATTCATGCGATGACCGGCGAGATCGCCGTCGACCGTTCGTCGGCCGGGAACATCGGCGGCGTCTACGACGTCGCCGCCGGGCGCTGGTCGAGCGAAATGCTCAATGCGCTCGGGATTCCGGAGCGAACGATGCCGGAGCGGCTCGTCGCGTCGAGCGACGTCGTCGGCGCTCTGACGGCCGCCGCGGCCGAGCGCCTCGGCCTGCCCAAGGGAACGCCGGTGATCGCGGGCGGCGTCGACGCCGCCGTCGCGACGCTTGCCGCGGGCGTCACGCGCGAAGGACAGCATGTCGCGATGATCGGCACGAGCATGTGCTGGGGCTACGTTACGCGCACCGTCGATCCGGCGCGCGGCCTCGTCAGCATGCCGCACGTTTTCGGCGGCCCGCGCGACATGTACGTGTTCGGCGGCGCGATCACGGCCGGCTCGGCCGTCACCTGGTTTCGCGAGCAGTTCTGCCGCGACGAAACGAACGCGGCGATCGCGCGCGGCGTCGACGTCCACGACCTGCTCGATTCAGCGGCGCGCGACGTGCCCGCCGGCGCCGAAGGCGTGCTGTTCCTGCCCTATCTGATGGGCGAGCGCAGCCCGATCTGGGACGGCAAGGCGAGCGGCGCGTTCGTCGGGCTCACCCTCTATCACCGGCGCGAGCACCTGTACCGCGCGGTGCTCGAAGGCGTCACGTTCGCGCTGATGCACAACATTGAAGCGGGTGCGGCGGGCGCAGCCGCGCTCGACGACGACCTGATCGTCGTTGGCGGCGCCGCGCACTCCGACCTGTGGATGCAGATCATCGCCGACGTGACCGGCCGGCGCGTGCTGACGATCGAGCAGGACGTCGAGGCGGCGATGGGCGCCGCGCTCCTCGCTGCGTACGGGGCAGGACTCGCGAGCGACGACGACGTGCGCCGTGGCTGGGTGACGCTCGCGCCGCGCGCGACGCCGAATGCCGAGACGACCGAGCGTTACGCGCGCACCTTCGCGACGTACAAGGCGCTGTACCCGGCGCTGCGGCCGACGATGCACGAGCTCGACGCGCAGCGAGCCGCCGAGGCGTAACGCAACGCCGCCGCGTGCGCGGATGCCCGGCGCGCTCAGCCGACGACGTCGACCACGCGCCCGCTTCGCGCAGCCTCGGCAATCGCGTCGACGACGCGCAGGTTCTGCAATCCGTCGCGGGCCGAAACGAGCGGCGCCGCCTCGCCGCGAACCACCGCGACGAAATGCGCAATCTGCAGCGCGAGCGGATCGTGGCGCTCGAACGGAACGCAGTCGGTCGTAAACGGCCGGAACCACGAGCGCTCGTTGCGATCGGCGTAGCGGCGCACGCGCATCGTCGGCACACCGAGCGAGCCATCCGTGCCGATCACCGTATAGCAATCCTCGTCGGGATAGGCGGCGTACGCCTTGTTCTCCTGCGCCGTCTGCTCCCAGCTCTTCGCCGATGCGCCGGTGTCGGACAGCAGGAACGTGCCGAGCGCGCCGTTCGCGAACCGCAGCGCGATCGACACCGTGTCCTCGACGGCGAAGCCGCGCGTCGCGGTCGACGCGAACGCCTGCACGGCAGCGACCTCGCCGACGATGCGCCGCAGGTTCGCGACCTCGTGGATCATGTTGATCAGGATCGGCCCGCCGCCGGGCGCGCAGCGCCATGCCGCCTCGTCGAAGTAGACGTCGGGCTTGTAGAACACCGCGCTGCCGATGACGCCGACGATGCGCCCCAGTGTCCCCGATGCGACGACGTCGACGGCGGTCTGCACGATCGGGCTGTGCAATCGGTGGTGCCCGACGAGCACGGGAACGTGCGCGCGCTCGGCTGCGTCGCAGATCGCGACGGCATCGGCGACCGTGTGCGCAAGCGGCTTCTCGATGAACGTCGGAATGCCGGCCGCGATGCATTGGAGCGCCTGCGGTGCGTGCAGCGCGTTCGGCGTCGCGATCAGGATGCCGTCGGGTCGTTCGCGCGCGAGGAGCGCGTCGAGCGATTCGTCGAGCATGACACCTGTCCGGTGCGCCAACGCTGCCGCCGCCGCCGAGACGTCGACGATCGCGCAGAGCGCGGCATCGCGATTCGCGGCGATCTCCTCGATGTGGCGCGCGCCGATCGCGCCGGCGCCGACGACCGCGAGGCGAACGGGATTCATCGCTTTTCAGGGAACAGACGCGTGCAGCGTGGATTCTAGTCGCGCGACCTCGGATGACGCCGCCACCGCGGCACGTTGCACGAAGCGCCGGGCGATGCGACGCTTCATTGCCCGGTTGCGCGTGTCACGGCGCGCGCAGCGCGAACACGCGTCGGTCAGTCGCCCGGCTCGGTCTCCGCCGCGCTCGAATCAGGCGCACGCGACTGCTGCCGCGTGAGATCGTCGGCCAGGTGCGCGAGCAGGTCGTCGATACTGACCGGCTTGACGAAATGGCGGTCGAATCCGGCGTCGCGTGTGCGGTCGCGATCCCGGGCCTCGCCCCATCCGGTGAGCGCGTAGAGGACGAGTCCGCTCGCCCAGGCTCGCTGGCGCAGCATCCGCGCCACCGCATGGCCGTCGACCTGCGGCATCCGGATATCGAGAATGACGACGTCGGGCTGAAGCGTATCCGCCATCGTGATCGTCGCGTTGCCGTCGTGCGCGGTGTGGGTCTCATGGCCCGAGAGCTCCAGCAGTGACGACAGCGTCGTCGCCGAGTCCCGATCGTCGTCGGCGATCAGGATCCGCGCCCGCGTCGGGTGCGTGACCCGCTGGGGACTCGCCGCGGTCGAACCGTCGGCGGGTGGATTGCACAGCGGCAGCTCGACGACGAACGTGCTGCCGCTGCCGGACCCGTCGCTTTGTGCGCCGATCCTTCCGCCGTGCAGCTCGACCAGACGACGCGCGACCGAAAGTCCGAGCCCGAGACCCTCGGGAAAACGCGACGAGTCCGGCGATGCCTGGACGTAGGGCTCGAAGATGCGCTCGAGCTGCTCGGGCGCAACGCCGATTCCGTTGTCGACCACGCTGATCCGCGCCACCGGCGTCACATCACGTTGCGCGCGCTCCACGCGCACCTCGATGTGGCCGCCGTTGCCGGTGAACTTCGACGCGTTGAGCAGCAGGTTCGCGAGCACCTGCGCCATCCTGACCGGATCCGCATGGACGTAAAGGCGCTCTTCGGGCAATTTCACGTCGATCGTCTGCGCCTTCGTCGTAAGATTCTGCGCGACGGCGCCGACGGCGTCGTCGACGGCCGTGCTCACGAGCACGGGCTTGCGTTGCAAAACCATCTTACCTTCGCTCAGCCGATGAACGTCCAGCAGGTCGTCGACGAGACGCACGAGCGTTTCGCTCTGGCGCCCGATGACGCCAAGCGCGGCACGATCGCCCTGCGCCAGGCCCGCGCGATCGAGGATCGCGGCCGCGTTGCGGATCGACCCGAGCGGATTGCGCAGCTCGTGCGCGAGCACCGCGAGGAAATGGTCGTTGCGCCTCGCGCGCTCCTGGATCTCGCGATGACGCTCGCGCTCGGTCAGGTCCTCGACGATCAGCGTCTTCGCGTCGATGCCGTCGATCCGCTGGAGCGCAACGCGCACCGGCAGGATGGATCCGTCGCCGCGCATCAGCGCGAGCTCGAACGGCGGCGGCTCATCCTCGTTCATCAGCACCGCATCGATCGCCGGCGTGCCGAGCACCGCGCGCAGTCGCCGACCCAGAATTCTTTCACGGGGCGCGCCGACCATCGCCGCGAACCGTTCGTTCGCGTAAAGCACCTCGCCGTCCTTGGAGACCGTCGCGGCACCCTCCTGCATCCGGTCGACGAGCGTCCGGTACGGCCGCTGCGCATCCGCGAGCAGCATGACGCGCTCGCCGTCGACGACGACGCCGTCGATGTTGCCGCTGACGATCGCCGCGAGCGCGTGCGCCGCCTCGTCGCGGTCGTGCGACGCCTCCTCGTCCATCAGAAACGACGTGTAGTCGCTCGTGACCGACATCGTGGTCACACGCGCGTCGATCCGGCCGCCGTCCGCGCGCAGGAGCCCGACCCGAAGCGACGATTCGGGCTCGCTCGCAGCGAGCAGGCGGCGAAATGCCGGCCGGCTCTCCGTGGTGACGATATCGATGAGCGACGTCGAGAAGAGCCGGTCGAGCGGATAGCCGAGCGCTTCCCCGAAGCGGCGATTCGCGTAGAGGATCTCGCCGTACCGCGAGACCGTCACGATGCTATGCGGCAGATGATCGATCAGCGAGCGCGCCGCGACGCTGCCATCGTCGAGGAGCACGACCCGCTCCGCCTCCTCGCCGACGACGAAGCCGTCGACCTGCGCGGTAACGATCGCCTGGCGCATCTCCTCGGCGCTCTCGAGGCGCTCGCGCAAACGCGCGATCTCCTCGTCCAGCCTGACCTGAGGTTGGGCCGCCATCGGCCGAGCGGCGTGTCTAGGAAGAGCGCGAGCGCAGTTGCAACCCGACCAGCGTGCGCTCGGTGTCGGACAGGTCGCCGATGATCTTGCGCAGCGGTTGCGGCAGCTTGCGCACGACCGTCGGGATCGCGACGATCTGGTCTTCCTTGGCGAGTCGGGGATTGCGCATCAGGTCGATGACTTCGATCTGATAGCGGCCGGGCATGTGCTCTTCGCAGATCCGCTTCAGGTTGTTGAACGCACGTACGGATTTCGGCGTGTGGCCCGCTGTGTAAAGGCGAAGCTCCCAGTGCTGCTCGGCCGCGGAAAGGCCGCCGTCGTCCGGTTGGGACCCTGCGTGCTGACCGTTGGCGCCTTCGATGCTCATGCCGACTCCTCGCCGCCGCGGCGTCGGGCCGCTGCCCGTCGTTCGCGTTCGATTGTATCCGTTGCCGACGCGTACTGGATCGACTCGTGTGCGATTTCCGCGTCGAGCGTGCTCGCTTCGTGCTGCAACGCCTTGATCTGGGCCTCCAGAACGGCGCGCCGCGACGCGAGATCCCGCTGCCGCCGCTGTTGCTCCTGCTCGCGCGCCAACGTGGCGGCTCTCTCGCGTGCCTCCTGCGACGAGCGGAGAGACCCGGTCAGCACGCCGTCGGGCCCTGCATAGACCTCGAGCAGTTCGATGCCATGCGACGTGATCAGGAACTCGCGGATCTGGTTCGAGTGGTGCATGCCGCGTGACTTGATCACGTAGAGGCCGCGATTGCGCTCGCCGGCCGCCTCGATGTCGCGAAGCACGAGCCAGGTGTCGATCAGCGACGAAACGCCGAATTCGGTGGCCTCGAGCGCCTTGCCGCCGGCCGTCAGGCTCACGAACATCGCGGTGACGCCTTCGGACTTCAGGTAGTCGATCAGCCGCAGGAGCATCGCCGACGTGTCGAGGGTATTGATGCCGAGATTGCTGATCGGATCGATCACGACCGCGGACGGTCGCAACCGGCCGACCCCACGGTGAATCTGCGCGAGATGCATCTCGAGGCCGTACAGCGAAGGCCGCGACGCCTCGATCGTCAGCAGGCCGCTTGCGAGATGTGCGGAAAAGTCGATGCCGACGGAGCGCATGTTGCGCACGATCTGGTCGCGCGACTCCTCGAACGCGAGGACCAGGCAACGCTCGCCGGCACGGCACATGGCGTCGGCGAAATGCGCGGCGATCGTCGATTTGCCGGAGCCTGCCGTACCCGAGACGAGAATCGACGAGCCCCGATAGAAGCCGCCGCCGCCGAGCATCGCGTCGAGACGCGGTATGCCGCTCGATACGCGCTCGTCGCTGACGCGGTGGTCGAGAGCGACCGACGTGACCGGGAGCACCGAAATCCCGTCCGCATCGATCAGGAACGGGTATTCGTTCGTGCCGTGGCTCGTGCCGCGGTACTTGACGACGCGCAGCCGCCGCGTGGACACCTGCTCGGTGACGCGGTGATCGAGCAGGATCACGCAATCGGAGACGTACTCCTCCAGTCCCTGGCGCGTGAGCGTCCCGTCGCCGCGCTCGCCGGTGATCACGACCGTAAGGTCGCGCTCCTTGAGCCAGCGGAATAATCGCCGAAGCTCCGAGCGCAGCAGCGCCATGTTCGTGAAGCCGCCGAACAGCGACTCGATCGTGTCGAGTACCACGCGCCTCGCGCCGACCGTCTCGATCGCGAGTCCCAGCCGCACGAAAAGGCCCTCGAGGTCGTATTCGCCGGTCTCCTCGATCTCCCGGGGATCGACGTGCACGTAGTCGAATGCGAGCTTGCCCTGGGCGACCAGCGCGTCGACGTCGAACCCCAGCGAGCGCACGTTCTGCGCGAGCTCGTCCTCGGACTCCTCGAACGTGACGTAGGCGCCGGGCTCGTCGTAGCGCATCGCGCCGTGCACGAGGAACTCCATCGCGAGCAGCGTCTTGCCGCAGCCGGGCCCGCCGCACACGAGCGTCGGACGTCCACGGGGAAGGCCGCCGAACGTGATCTCGTCGAGCCCTGCTATGCCGGTCGGAGCCTTGGGCAGCGCCGACGCGGGCCCGCCGTTCGCGGCACCTGCGGTCACCAGCGGTGCCCGACCGTTCGCGAGGTCGTTCATGGTCGAGTTCACGGGAGGAAGGTGAAATCTTAACCGACCGCGTGGTGCGACCGTCATTTAGATGCGCGACCGCCCGGCACCGCTTGTGCCCACGCATCAAGCCGGCGCTTGCCGCAGCGCGCGAAGCGCGTCGACCTCCCGCCGCAGCGCGACGAAGGCCGCCCGTTCGTAGCCCGTGGCGACATGCTGCGCGAACGCGCGCAGCATGTCGCACTCGTCGTCGTCGATGTCGCTTCCGCTCGTGTGCGGGCCGAGCAGCAGGACCGCGACGGCACCGAGCGAATCGCTGCAGACCGGCACCGCGAGGCACGGCGCCTGCAGGTTCGCGTCGCGCTCCGGCGCATCCCAGTCGTCGCGCGGAAGGCGGACGATCCGGCGCGTGTCGACGCTGCGCAGGATCGCCGCGTCGCAGTCGCGGACGAGGCTGCGCGTCTCGGAGGCGCTCCATCCGGTCGCGAATACGCGCTCGAAGCCGCCGTCGCGATGACGGTAGACCGCGCCCGATGCGAGCGTCAGCGCATTCACCGGCGTCATCACGAGCAGGCGATCGATCGTGTCGCTGTCGGCCTGCCGCATCGCGTCGCCCGCTTCGGCGAATTGCCGGCGCGCGGCGTGGAAGCGGCGGTTCAGGACGCGGTCGACCAGATTGACGCCGATCTCGTGCAGCCGCTGCAGCACGAGGAGGGCGACCGGCGCGACGACGACGAGCCAGACCCATTCAGGGATCGGAAACGCGTCCTGGTAATGCGAAAGCAGCTCGTGCAGGTTGACGATCGGTATTCCGACGGCGAGCGAAAGCGCCGTCAGGATCGTGCCGTGGCGAAGCGGAACGGACACGCTGATCACGCGCCGGTGCGTGACCGCGACGGAGACGAAATACGCGAGGACTCCGTTCAGCAGGTACAGCAGGCCGACGACGATGTTCGCCGGCGACAGCCCGATCGTGTGCAGCAACAGCGACGTCGACTGCGCGACCTCGGCGAAGATGAATGCCGGCAGGCCGATCGCGCATCCCCAGATCACCCACGACATCCGCTGCCGGTCCAGCGCCGGCAGTTCGCGCCGGCGCGCAAGCAGGATCACGAGGACGCCGACGTCGACGACGTAGCCGATCAAAAACGCGGTCGAGGCGAGCGTCTCCGTGTGCGCGCCGAACGCATTGCTGAAGGCTGCGAGCAGCAACGCGCCAATGATCACGCCGGCGCCGATCGCAAGCCAGTCGTGACGGCGAAGCGGCGCGCTCGGTGCGCCGGACGGAAAGCGGAACGCGAAAATCAGCAAGCCCGCGTACGCCGCGCCGCGCGCGAGCGCCTCCGCGAGCTCCTGCGCGAAGATCGCGGCCGGCCATGGCTGCAGCAGCGCGTAGTACGTGTAGGTCTGGCCGGGATTGAACCACATCGCGTACAGGAAGAAGCCCCACGTCATGCGACCGGGATGCAGCCAGACGAGGCGCGCCGCCGCGAGGATCACGAGGACGCCGACGATCGTGTTCACGAGGAGCACGATACGGTCCGCATAGCCGCGCGTGGTGCGCACGGCCTGCATCCGGACGAGCTTCGTCGCGCCTCCGCCCGCCGGCAGGATCGTCAACGCGATCGTCGCATCGGGGCGCACGAGCTGCAGCCCGCCCAATCCGCCGATCAGCGAGAGCAGGCTTTTGCAGCGCGACGAGCCGAGCGGCACGCAGCGCATCGCGTGCAGGTCGACACGGTCGCCGACGACGATGCCGGCACGCACCGCCGGCGACTGCACCGGCGTCACGAACCCGCCCGACGTTTCGACGACGACGCCATCGTTGTCCACGACGAGCCCGAACGTGCCGAGCGAGCCGAATACGCGATACGCATCCGGCGCAATCATCGCGATCGCCCACAGCGAGAGCACGACAAGCGCGACGCGCGCGGCGTCGAGCCGCGGCCAGACGAAGGCGATGCGACGCGCGGGTGCGGAAGGCGCAGCGGCGGAAGACGCGTCGGCCGGCATCGATGCCTCGATTCCGATGCGCGCTAGGGGTACCGCTCCGATCCCTCCCCGATCGTCGTGGGGGCCGCCTCGTGGCGCTGCGCGTCGTGCGCAGCATGGACGACGCGATCGGTGATCGGGTTGCCGGCGAGATAGCCGACCGCCATTAGCGCGTAGATGTAGAGCGCCGCGTGCGTGTCGACGAGCGCGATCACCATCGACGCAGCCGGCACGATCATGAACAGCAGCGTGCGCCGCTCGAAGTGCCAGGCGATTTCCGGCGTGAACTCCGCGGTGACGAGCGCCGGGTGCCGGCGCAAGTAGCGTACGTGGGCGAGCGCGACGGCGTTGAGCACGATCAGCGTCGCCCCGTAGAAGATGCACGGAAGCGCCAGCTCCTTGTGGTCGCCGACCAGATCGGTGACGAAGGGCAGGAAGCTCACGACGAGCAGGAAGAGCAGGTTGAGCCCGATCATCCGCCGATCGACGGCATGCACGAAATGGAACTGCAGGTGATGCGCCAACCAGTACCGGCCGGTCACGACGAACGTGATGACGTAGATGACGAGGTGCCGCTCCAGCGAGAGCAGGTGCTCCCACAGCTCGCGGTCGCTTCCGAACGTCAGGTCGTCCGGCAGCTTGATGTCGAGCACGAGCAGCGTCATCGCGACGGCGAAGATGCCGTCGACCAGCGCTTCGAGGCGATGCTTGCTGAGGGCTCTGCTCATCTCAACCGACAGGCGCGCAGGCGAATCTTCTCACGGCGCCGGAGCGTCTGCACCCCTCCGCGGGCCGCGGGCAACGGCACGTGTCACTGGTTCGCGCCGGTAGCTCGCCAACCGAGCTCGGTAAGAAGTTCGCTTGCTCGGACCGCACGATCCGAAACCGGTTCGCGCGGAGTTGGAGTCGACGAGGCCAGGCCGTGCCCCGGGAAGAGGCGCTGGCGACCGTGGAGTGAGAAGAACTGGTCAAAGCGCGCGCCGGGCGCGGCGGGACCCCTCGATTTTCTGGTCCAGCGATTACTTCCGTTACCGGTGATTGGCGGCTTGTTCGATGGCGCCAATCCGCTTCTGCAGTCCTTCTATTTGCTGCCGTTGTGCCTCGATCTGCGTATCCTTCTCGACGATCAAACGGTAGAGCGCCTTGATCGCCGCGAGCGCCACACCGTCGGCATCGACGGTCGCAATGTGCTTGTCGTCGGCTCCGAGGCCGAACGCCTCCCGGAAGTCCTGCGCCATCGGGCCCATGTGCGTAACGCCCAGGGCGTCGGTCCTGTAGCGCCACGTACTGATGGGTAACACCGACAGTTTCGCCAGTACTGCGCTCGGGTCGACTTCTGCAATATCCTCCTTGGCATTGCGATCGGAGCTGCCGTTGAATGTCCCGGACGCATTGACGTTCCCGTTCGTGTCGAACGTTACCGATTTGCTCGCGGCCCCGGTTTCGTCCACGGCCGTGACGAAACGCACGCCGCCCGTCGCTCGCGCGGCGAAAACGTTGTCTTCGACGACTTCGAACACGTTCACGTTGGGTTGCAGGTCGGCCCACACGAACGTTCCGTTACCGCTCGCCTTCCCGAAGCGACCGGCGACGAACGAGAATCTGCCACTGGCCACGTTGTGCCCACCGCCGGCCACGGTTGCAAAAAATCCGGTTGCCGAATTGGTATTGCCCCCGGCGACCACACTCTCGTCCCCGGAAGCGACGTTGTTAGCGCCGCCGACCACCGTTGTGCCGGAACCACTCGCGACGTTGTCCGAACCGCCACCGATCGTAGAAACGAACCCGGTCGCTCTATTCTGGCTGCCTCCGGCGACGGTAGCCGCCAAGTCGCCGGCGACATTCGCGTTTCCGCCCCCAATCGTCGAGGCATCGCCGCTCGCATCGTGTTCGTAGCCACCGGCGATCGTCGCGCCCGTACCGCCGCCGACGTTCCCGAAACCGCCGCCAATCGTAACCATTGGCGCAGCCGCCTGATTACTACAGGAGACGTTATGCGCAGCACCGCACGACATCCCCGGTATGCCGCCACCAGCAACGGTCACGACGGCGTTGCCATTCCCGGTATTCCCCGAATAGCCACTGATCACGTTGGGTACGCCGGACACCAATTCGAAACGCGCCACGCGTTCGCCGTTCACCAGAAATTCAAGAGGCTGATCATCGGTCGTTCCGAGCAACGCGGTTGTCCCGAAGGAGTCCCCACCTTGAACGAACGCATTCGATAAAGTTCCGCCATAGCTTTTGGCAATCACGAAGGCGGCACTTAGCGTCGTATTCTCCTGTACGGTGCAGAAGCCGATCAGCTTCTTCTCATTGCCTGTCAGATTCGTAAATTGGGCGCGGACGTTCGTCAGGTCGCCGTCGCCCACCGCGGAAGCCGCGAACACGTCGAGATATCGAAGCATCTGGAAGGGCTGCAAGGACCCCGACAAAGTCGTGCCGAGCTCGGTACCCGTGTCTCCATCGAACAAGCGCAATTCATAGTCCACGGCGTCGGCAAGCGTCGCCGCAAAGCAGTTGGTCTGCAAGGCAGGTGATCCACCCGTGGCGGCGACGCGTTTCAAGCCTGTCGCATCCTGTATCTGATCGTTGAAATTCTCGATGGGGAAGCCCTCCGTGGAAAAACCGACTCCCTGTGGCGTCTGCGTGCGCGCGTAGCCGTAGAAGCGCCGTGTGCCGGTAACCTCCGGCAAAACGAGGAGCCCAAAATGCGCGCCTGCGGGCAAGGCACACTGGGATGCGACCGAGAGCTGCTTGCTGACGTTGGCGGCGACCGAAAGCGAACCACACGCCTTCGGACCCGGAGACGACGTGTTCTGCGCGTCGTAGAAGGCCGGTGTGATCGTGATGGTGCCCGCGTTGGGGTTGTAGACCGTGACCTCCGAGCCGAAGCTTGGTGTCTGCGCGACGATCGGCAGGACGATCGTCGCAGAGGCCCCGGCCGTCGTCTGGGCAACAGCCGACTGGGAATAAACGAGGAAAGCAGCCAAGCAGAACGTGATGACGCGCCACACCATAACCGTCTCCCAAGGAATCAAACAGGGCCGCTGATTCGAGCGCTATTCTCTTGCGCTACGCTGAGCAGACCTGAGTGTGAGCTTCAATGCGTTGTTGCTGCATTCGGACTGAGTTTGAGAGACCGCCCAACCATACCTTTCAGGGACCCAAGGGACGGCCGCCGCCAAGCAGCTCATCCGCGTGCCCACGGCCGCGCGACCTTCGCGGACATGTTGCGCGGCAGATTCGCTATCCGCTCTTCTTCACGCTGCGCACGCGCAGCGTCGGCATCGCCGCGATCACCTTCGCGCCGGCCACGCAGTCGACGAAGTAGCGCTTGCGTCCTTCGATCTCCTCTTCGACCAAGCCGTGGATGTCGGTGTCGAAGCCGGGGAAGCGCTCGTTGAAGTCGCGCGCGAACTGCAGGTACTTGACGATCTGCCGGTTGAAGCGCTCGCCGGGGATCAGCAGCGGAATGCCCGGGGGATAGGGCGTCAGCAGCACGCTCGTCACGCGGCCTTCGAGGTCGTCGATCTCGACGCGCTCGATCTCGCGGTGCGCCATCCGCGCGAACGCGTCGGCCGGCTTCATCGCCGGCTCGAGGTTCGACAGGTACATGTCGGTCGTGAGGCGTCCGATGTCGTTTGCGCGGTAGATGCCGTGGATGCTTTCGCAGAGATCGCGCAGCCCGATCTTCTCGTAGCGCGGATACGCCTGCACGAACTCCGGCAGCACGCGCCAAAGCGGCTGGTTCGCGTCGTAGTCGGCCTTGAATTGCTGAAGCGCCGTCACGAGCGTATTCCAGCGTCCCTTCGTGATGCCGATCGTGAACATGATGAAGAACGAGTAGAGGCCCGTCTTCTCGACGATCACGCCGTGCTCGGCGAGGTATTTCGTCACGATCGCGGCCGGAATGCCCTGCTCGGCGAAATCGCCGGCCACGTCGAGGCCCGGCGTCAGCACCGTCGCCTTGATCGGGTCGAGCATGTTGAAGCCCGGCGCGATGTCGCCGAAGCCGTGCCACTTGTCGCCGGCGCGGATCATCCAGTCCTCGCGATCGCCGATGCCTTCCTCGGCGAGCGTGTCCGGGCCCCACACCTTGAACCACCATGAATCGCCGTACTCGAGATCCACCTTGCGCATCGCGCGGCGGAAGTCCAGCGCCTCCATGATCGATTCCTCGACGAGCGCCGTGCCGCCCGGCGGCTCCATCATCGCGGCCGCGACGTCGCACGACGCGATGATCGCGTACTGCGGCGACGTCGACGTGTGCATCAGGTACGCCTCGTTGAAACGGTAGCGGTCGAGCTGGCGCGTCTCGCTGTACTGGACGAGGATCTGCGAGGCCTGCGACAGGGCGGCGAGCAGCTTGTGCGTCGACTGCGTCGAGAAGATGAGCGCGTCCTTCGACCGCGGCCGGTCCTTGCCGATGGCGTGCATGCCGCGGTAGAAGTCGTGAAACGCGGCGTGCGGCAGCCACGCCTCGTCGAAATGCAGCGTGTCGATCTTCGACGACAGCAGCTCCTTGATCGTGTCGGCGTTGTAGAGCACGCCGTCGTAGGTGCTCTGCGTGAGCGTCAGGATGCGCGGCTTCGTCTTCACCTGCCGCGCGAACGGGTGCGCGCGGATCTTCTTCTCGATGTTTTCCCAGCGGAAATCTTCCATCGGGATCGGGCCGATCACGCCCATGTGGTTGCGCGTCGGCGTGAGGAACACCGGGATTGCGCCCGTCATCGTGATCGCGTGCAGCACCGACTTGTGGCAATTGCGGTCGACGACGACGACGTCGCCCGGCGCGACCGTCGCGTGCCACACCATCTTGTTCGACGTCGACGTGCCGTTGGTGACGAAGAAGAGCTCGTCGGTGTTGAAGATGCGCGCGGCGTTGCGCTCCGACGCCGCGACCGGTCCCGAATGGTCGAGAAGCTGCCCGAGCTCGTCGACCGAGTTGCAGACGTCGGCGCGCAGCAGGTTCTCGCCGAAGAACTGGTGGAACATCTGGCCGACCGGACTCTTCAGGAACGCGACGCCGCCCGAGTGGCCGGGACAATGCCACGAGTACGAGCCGTCGTTCGCATAATGGACGAGCGCCCGAAAGAACGGCGGCGCCAGCGTATCGAGGTACGCCCTCGCTTCGCGCAGGATGTAGCGCGCGACGAACTCCGGCGTGTCCTCGTTCATGTGGATGAAGCCGTTCAGGTGGCGCAGGATGTCGTTGGGGATGTGGCGCGACGTCCGCGTCTCGCCGAACAGGAACACCGGGATCTCGGCGTTGCGAAAGCGGATCTCGTCGACGAACGAGCGCAGTTGCGCGAGCGCGTCCTGCGTCTGCTCCGGAGACGCGGTGAACTCCTCGTCGTCGATCGACAGGATGAACGCCGACGCGCGGCTCTGCTGCTGCGCGAGCCGCGACACGTCGCTGTAGCTCGTGACGCCGAGCACGTCGGAGCCTTCGTCCTCGAGCGCCTTGCCGAGCGCGCGAATGCCGAGTCCGCTCGCGTTCTCGGAGCGGTAATCCTCGTCGATGATGACGACCGGGAAGCGGAATTTCATTCAGGTTCTCCAGGGCGCCGAAGCCGGCGCAGGAATTCGAGGACAGACCCCAATAGACTGGCGCGCGCGCCAAAGTTCCGGTCGCATCAGAGGATTCCGCGCTCGGCGTACGGCGCGTGCTCGGCGATGCGCTGGTAGCCGAGCCGCGCGAGGTCGATCGTCTCGTAGCGGCCGTGAACGATCCGCTCGGCGATCGCGCGGCCGGCCGCCGGCGCGTGCATCATCCCGTGGCCCGAGAATCCCGCGACGACATGAAAGTTGTCGAGACGACCGGCCCAGTTGCCGATCACCGGGTTGCCGTCGAGCTCGTTCTGCTCGTAGAGCCCCGACCACGTGCGCTTCACGCGGCACGCCTCGAACGCCGGGAAGCGCTCGGCGAGCGCCGGCCAGACGACGCGCTCGAAATAGTCGTGGTCGACGTCGAAATTGAAGCCGCGTACCTCGCTCGAGTCGACGAGCCCTCCCGAGTAGCCCTTCCCTTCGGGGCGAAACGCAAGCCGCGCCATGTCCTTGACGTACGGAAGCGGCTCGATCGCGTTCGGCGTTTCGAAGTAGTGCTCGAAGCGGCGCAGCGGCTCGATCGGCAGCGGCATGCCGACCATCGCGGCGATGCCTTTCGCCCACGCGCCGGCGGCGTTGACGACATGGTCGGCGTGAAGCGCACGACTCGATGCGAGCCGTACGGCGCGAACGACCTTGTTGTCGCGATCGATATCGACGACGCGATCCGCGACGTATTCGGCGCCGAGCGAGCGCGCCTTGCGCCGCAAGCCCTGCAGCAAGCCGTTCGGATCGCACCAGCCGTCGTCGGGCGTCAGCACGCCCGCGGCGATGCCGTCGACGTTCATCGACGGAAAGCGCGCGTGCAGCGCGTCGGTGTCCAGCCATTGCGCATCGACGCCGTGTGCCTGCTGAACTTCCAGGTTCCCTCGCAGCACGGGCAAGTCGGACGCGCCGACGATGAAGAGATACCCGCCGGCCCGCCACTCGACGTGCGCCGGCATGCCGTCGACGGCGAGCGTCTCGTCGGCCTGCGCGATGAACGGAATGCTGAAGTTCGACATCGCGATGTTCTCGGGACACGAGAACTGTCGCCGCGCGCCACCCGACGCGCGCAGCGTCGACGCGAATTCGTAGGTCGGGTCGGGCTCGATCACGACGACGCTCGCGGCGGGCGCGAGGCGCTTCACGAAATAGGCGACCGACGAGCCGACGATCGCGCCGCCGACGACGGCGACGTCGTAGCGCCCGGCAGTCGGCGGTTCGGAATGCGTCATGGGCGCGCATTGTGCGCTATCTTGCGCACGCCCGTTCGGCGTGTGCGAACGTCGCCGACCGCGAGAAGCCTGCGGCACGGTCGGGTACCATCGACGTTGCCGCCTCGCATTGCGCCGGTGTGCGGCGGCGTCCTCGCGAGCGCAGTTCCCTCTCCCGGAAAAAGGCGTCCATGGCCCTCAACCTGTTCAGCCGGCTGATGCCGCCCGAAAAGAGCTTCACGAGCCTCTTCTGCGAGCAGGCGAGCTGCATCGTCGACGCCGCCGAGGAGCTGCGCGACATGGTCGGGCAGCGGCGGGTTTCGATCGAGACGCACATCAGGTCGATCCGCGCGATCGAGACGAAGGCCGACGGGGTCGCGCGGCAGATCTTCGTCTCGGCGAACCGCACCTTCAACGCGCCGATCGACCGCGAGGACATCCTGGCGCTCGCGCACGAGCTCGACGATGTCGTCGACCTGATCGAGGACACCGCCAAGGGCATCCAGCGCTACCGGCTCGAGAGCTGCCCGGAGGAGATGCGGTCGATGGTCAATGCGGTCGCCGAAAGCGCGGAGCTTTTGAAGAAGGCGATGCCGTACCTCGACTCGATCACCGCCGACTATCGCGAGATCTACGCGACCTGCCAGCGTATCGGCGAGATCGAGGAGCAGGCCGACGAAACCTTCGACGCCGCGCTCTCGCGCATCCGGGCGGATCTCGGCGCCGGACGGCTGCAGCCGATCGGCTACCTCGATCAGAAGGAGCTTTTCGAATGGATCGAGCGCGTCGTCGACAAGTGCGACGACGTCGCGAACCAGATCCAGACGATCACCGCGAAGCACGTTTGACCGGCTCGCGGGATGCAAAGCATCGCCCCCGTCCTCGTGTTCGGCCTCGTCGCCGTCGCGCTGCTGTTCGATTTCATGAACGGCCTCCACGACGCTGCGAACTCGGTCGCTACGGTCGTGTCGACGCGGGTGCTGAAGCCGTTCACGGCCGTCGCCTGGGCCGCCTTCTTCAACTTCATCGCGTTCGCGGTCTTCGGGCTGCACGTCGCGAACACGGTCGGCACCGGCATCGTCGAGGCGAACGTCATCGACGCCGCAGTGATCTTCGCGGCGCTCGTCGGGGCGATCGCCTGGAACGCGATCACCTGGGCGCTGGGGTTGCCGTCGTCGTCGAGCCACGCGCTGATCGGCGGCCTCACCGGCGCCGGCGTCGCCAAGGCCGGCTTCGCCTCGATCGTGTTCGATGGCCTCGGGAAGACCGGACTCGGCATCGTGCTTTCGCCGCTGCTCGGCTTCGTGCTCGCGCAGCTCATCATCGTCGCCGTGCTGTGGACGAACCGGCGGTCGACGCCGTTCGCGGTCGATCGCCGCTTCCGCGTGCTGCAACTCGTTTCCGCCGGGCTCTACTCGCTAGGGCACGGCGGCAACGACGCGCAGAAGACGATGGGCATCATCGCGGTGCTGCTTTATTCGCAGGGCATGCTCGGCGGCACGTTCCATGTCCCGCTCTGGGTCGTGCTCGCGTGCCAGCTCGCGATGGCGCTCGGCACGCTGATGGGCGGCTGGCGGATCGTGCACACGA
>Ga0157372_10001300_pt1 | contig 27004 bp, 25 predicted proteins | sample C55metaG_FD_115307 | JGI IMG/M metagenome (GOLD analysis project Ga0157372, IMG submission 115307) | Corn rhizosphere microbial communities from Kellogg Biological Station, Michigan, USA - C5-5 metaG | ecosystem: Host-associated > Plants > Roots > Rhizosphere > Soil | place: USA: Michigan...
CTTAATTCAAAAGACTATCCGCACTTGCCAATATCACTTCTTCCTTACTGCGAGGATGCCAATTCAATACCCGCTGTGCCTTTTCGTTGGAAATGGCAATATAGAAGGATTCATCCAGCGGTTCCAGGTCGGCGATGTTTCCGGCGTATTCGGGTCTTTCTTTCCGGATAAACTCAGCCACGTCGTAAAGGCTCATGACCCCGATGGCTGTTGCCAGGAAGCGCTCGCCCGCTGCGGCCGGATGTGTCATTGCTTTGAGGTGAATATCGGCTACATCACGCACATCCACCACGCCAAAAGTGAAGGGCAGCGTTTCTTTGATCTGGCCATCCAATACGCCTTTCACAAAGCCGATAGAGGTGGAGAAGTCTTTTCCCAGGGCAGGGCCGAATACGCCTACCGGGTTTATTACGGTGAGTTCCATGCCGTCGCCCTCGCTCTTGATCCAGTTCCAGGCAGCTTTTTCGGCAATCGTTTTAGATTTGATGTAGGCGCGGTCTGTCAGTTCGGGGTCTGTCCAGTCTTCTTCCGTAAAGGTGTAGCCTTTGGGATCTTTGCTGTAGCCAATGGCAGCAAAGGATGAGGTTAATACCACGCGCTTCACACCGGCATAGCGGGCTGCTTTCAATACTCGTAACGCGCCGTCCCGCGCTGGTATAATAAGCTCATTGGCATCTTCGGGTTCTTCGGCAGGAAATGGGGAAGCTACGTGCAGCACATAGGTGCAGCCATCAGCTGCCCGGTTCCAGTTTTGGTCATTAGTCAGGTCTGCTTCCACAAAGGCGAGGTTTTCAAAGGATTTGATTCCGGCTCCTCTGAGCAGGTTAATTACTTCATCTTTTCTTTTTAAGGAGCGAAGGGTTGTTTTAACAGTGTAGCCTTGTTGTAAGAGTTGAAGGATACAATAGATGCCAATGAAGCCTGTGCCGCCTGTTACTAATACGGTTGGTTGTTTGATGTTATTTTCCATGTTGAATTTTCTTTTGACAAAGATGGCGCTAATGCGGCTTGCCTGTTTTGTTTAGAAGTTCAACTTTGTTTTGTTTAAAAGTCCAGAAAATTTGATTTTGCTTTAATTTGCTGACATTTATCGGGTAGCCCGCTTGGTCGGGAAATGTTCAGGGATGGGAATACCGGCCTGCAGCACGTGACTGACATTTTTTAATACGACCTCGTCAAACCCGCTTTTGTCAACCATTTCCACAATTTTGAAGCTATAGAATTGCTTTTTTAATACATCACATTCAACAGATAGTGCCAGCGCCAGCAATTGTAGCTTCCCAGGAGGAAAGTCCTTTTTATCTGATTCTATCCTGCTTAAGTCGCTCCGGTTCATTCCAAGTTCTGCGGATAAATATTCTTGTGAAAACTTTAATGTTGTCCTATACTTTTTGATCAACCTGCCAAAGCTCAAAGCGGCAGGTGGGAGGCTCTCTTTCCCGGAAGCGACGGTGTTAGGGTTTAGTGGCTCAATAGGTGCGTAGCTGCCGATGATTTTGAAAAGATCGGCGAACTGCCTGGCAGGGCGGTTTATATCGGATGTTTTAAGCTCATATCTGATCTTTCTATTCTCGCGTCTGATGGTTACAAAGCCTGCTTTTTTAAGATCGGTTATATGCTTCGTTAATTGCCCTGGGTTAAAAGGAAGAGAAAGTAATGCCTCGTGAGATAGTATGTTGCCATTCGCGATAAGCGCTTTGAAGATACATACCCTGATTGGTAGCGCCAGCAACCTGGCAAAGTTGCAAAGTTCCAGATCTGCTTTATTGATATCCATATTTGAACCGGGCATAAATACGAAATTATAAATATAAATTAATGTTGTTCCGGTTCAGCTTCGTGGGAATCCGGTATGCCCAGTTCTTCTACGAGGCGACCATAATGTCTGGCGAATCTGCTCCACATATTTTCATTTAATGTATACAAAGATCTTTTTCCATCGATGCTAACCGATATCAATTCGGTTTTGATCAACTCCTTCAAATGGTGGGATACTGTAGATTGTGCGAACGGTAGAAATTCCACGAGCTCGCCTGTGGTAATCCCAGGTTTCCTTGCAATGATACGGATAATAGAGATCCTACCGGGGTGCGACAGTGCTATGGATACATCTGAAATGAACTGGTCGGGATAACTGAAGTCTTCTGTTTTCTTTTGTGCCATCGCTGTTTACAATTATTTGATCGTGCTAAAATAGAGTTTGTTTTTTGAATGTTGGAAGCTTCTTAAGCTATTTAAGATTGTCTATAATATCGATTATTCAATATATTCTTTTTGATAATATGAAGTTAACATTGGCTTAATTTATCGCCGATAATTTTGAGCGTCATTTAAGATTATGCAAAAGTTTACTCGGCTCTTTTCTCTCATTCTTTTAAGTTTTTTAATAAGCTCCAATTCATTTGCACAGTCATTGGGTAAAATTGCCGGTAAGGTAATCGACCAAAAGACTGGTGAAACACTCATAGGCGCGACAGTTGGCTTACTGAGCGGCAGCAAGGGCGCTGCCACCGATGTGGAAGGCCGGTATATATTGAGTGGACTTCAGCCGGGCAAATACAGTATCGTTGTTAAATACATCGGTTACCAGAGCAAATCGGTTTCTGATGTGGAAGTTCAGGCAGGTGCAGTAACCTCGCTGGATGTCGCTTTGACCCAATCTTCAACGCAGGCACTTAATGAAGTTGTTGTAAAAGCTACTTACCGCCAGGCTTCAGTAAACGCCCTTTACGCAAGGCAGAAGAATAGTATACAATTAAGTGATGGTATATCTGCCGATATGATCCGTAAATCGCCTGACCGGAATACCGGTGACGTTTTGAAGCGGGTCAGCGGAACAAGCGTGCAGGAGGGTAAATTCGTTGTTATCCGTGGTTTATCCGAAAGGTATAATAACAATATGATGAACGGGACAACGCTGCCAAGTTCCGAACCGGATAAAAAAGCTTTTGCTTTTGACATCATTCCTTCAAGTCTTGTCGATAATATTATCGTGTACAAAACGGCGACGCCCGATCTGCCCGGTGATTTTGCGGGTGGTACGATCAATACTATTACCAAAGATATTCCCGACAGCAGGTTCCTGGAAGTGGCGTTAAGCGTTGGCTATAATTCCAAAACTACCCTTAAGAATAACTTTATCGATGCGAGGCCTAACGGGAAATATGATTTCCTTGGATTCGATGACGGTTCAAGAAAGCTGCCTGCAGCTTATTCTAATGTGAAAAAGGACTATACATCCGGGACAACAAGTGCCGAAAAAATCGCTATAGCGCAGCAATTTCCCAATACCTTTTATTACAAAGAAGGGCAAATGAGCCTTCCCAATATTGGTTTCCAATTTTCCACGGGCAACTCTAAGACCAATACAAATGGCAATCGCCTGGGTTATAACTTCAGTCTGAACTACAGTAATGGGCACCGTGCGTCATTTGGTGACAGAATTGGCTATACCGGGTTCAATGATGCGTCGAAAGAACTTCCTCTGTACAGCTTTGACCGTAATACTTACACCAATTATAAAAGCCTTGGCGGTTTGCTGAATTTCGCTTATACATTCGGAAAAAACAAAATTGCCTGGAGAAACCTTTACAATAACGATTTTTCTGTTGACTTCGAGCAAACCAATAATGCCCTGAATTTTGAGGCAGGTCAAACAGACCCGCTGCGTTACAAAGGCTACTCTGTGGAGACAACTCAAAACGGCATTTATACTTCTGCATTGGAAGGCCAGCACACGCTGGGCAAAAAAAATATTATTTTTGACTGGAATGCTTCCTACGGTTTATCATACCGGAACCAGCCCGACCAAAGGATCGTAACCATCTATACACCTTTGAACCAGCCGGAATATATCTCATTATCCAGCGAAAACAGCCCCAAACCTAATGATCTGGGCCGTGTGTATTCAAAATTAAATGAAAATATTTACGGCGCGAAAGCGAACCTGGCAGTTCCGTTCAAGTGGCTTAATGAGTCGCAGAAATTGAAATTCGGTGGTCTTATTTCTCATCGTGACCGTGATTTCAGTATTGACGCGCTGGGATACACTGACGCCATCGGCTTCGGAAACAAGGCAATCCCGCTGACTGGTGGCTATACGATCTTCAATGTTTTCAGTCCTCAAAGTATCGCTCAAAACGGGATCGATCTGTCGCGCCTGGACCTTAGCTCCACCGATTACAAAGGAAAAGCCGATCAGGACGCCGGTTATGTGATGCTGGACAATAAGCTGAGCAAAAAAATCCGTTTGGTTTGGGGGGCACGGGTTGAACGGTATGCGCAGTCGCTCAAACCGCTGGGCCAAACCGAACAGAAATATAATAATACAGATGTCCTACCTTCAGGTAACCTGACCTATAGTTTATCGGAGAAGGTCAATTTACGCGCGGCGTACTTCAGGTCGGTAAACCGTCCGGAGTTCAGAGAGCTTGCCAGTTTTCGCTATTTTGACTACCAGACTAACTTTATTGTCAGCGGTAATCCGGATCTGCAGCGAAGTATAATTGATAACGCAGACCTTCGCTTTGAATATTATCCGTCAGGAGGGGAGATCATCTCGGTTTCGGCTTTTTACAAGAAGTTTAAGAATCCGATCGAGCAGATCAATCAGGGTAACGATATTTTGACTTATCAGAATGCGCTCAATGCCAAGGATTTTGGTTTTGAGGCCGAGATGAGGAAGAAACTGAATTTCATTGCTGAGGGAAGTTTCTTGAATGATGTAACATTTTATGTGAATGCTTCCTATATCAATGCCAAGGTGAAGCTGGCTGACGGCCGTAACGCGTCTACCCCCCTCCAGGGACAGTCACCCTACCTGATCAACTCTGGCCTGTATTATACACCCGAAGGCAGTGATTTTTCATTCAACGTGCTTTATAACAGGATAGGGGAGCGTTTACGTTTCAGAGCTGTTACTGGTGGCGTGGATATCTATGAGAAACCGCGGAATGTGATCGATATGCAGCTAAGTAAGGCGTTATTTAAAAAGCATGCCGAGCTTAAACTGACCGTATCTGATCTGCTTGCGCAGCCCTTCGCATTGTATAATAATTACGGAAGCTCGGGGAGCACCGCATATAATGCTAAAGAGGATAAAATCATCCAGAGCCGTTATTCGGGTTTTGGAACAACCCTTTCGTTCAAATATAATTTCAGTTTTAAAAAATAATCACGCTATACAGTAAAAGGCCTTCAATTTATTATCAATTATTATTAACAATTATTATGAAAAAAACGTTGTATTTACTTGGCTCATTAGCCATGATAGGATTAGCATCCTGCTCAAAAAACAATGACCCGGGTACAAATCCACCGGTTAATCCTCCTGCTGTTACCAAGATGGATGTGAGGGGAAAGATTACTAAAGACACACATTGGACCGCCGACATCACTTACAGGCTTCGCGGTTACGTTTACGTGGATAATAATGCAACTTTAACCATCGATCCGGGAACCAAAATTGTGAGCAATAAAGACTCAGCCGGTGTGCTGATCATTTATAAAGGAAGCAAGATCAATGCCGCCGGAACTGCTGATAAACCAATTGTTTTCACCTCGGCGGAGGCTGATCCGAAACCAGGTAATTTCGGTGGCCTTGTGATCGTTGGATCGGCTACGGGTAATGGCAACCACGCTGTTTTGGAAGGTGGCGTAGATACCGAGCACCAGCCATTCGGCGGCACAAACGATGCTGATAATTCAGGTGTTTTACAATATGTACGTATTGAATATGCCGGTAAAGCGGTTAACCCTGGTGATGAAGTAAACGGCTTAAGTATGTATACCGTTGGTAGCGGTACCAAAATAGACCACATTGAAGTGCTTCGCGGCCTTGACGATGCTTACGAGTTTTTCGGGGGGGCATTTAATGCTAAATACCTGGTTGCCTATAACAACGCTGATGATGACTTTGATTTTGATGACGGATATCACGGTAAGATCCAATACGCGATCTCTGTTAAAGATCCGGCATTTACTGATAATAAAGGTACCAGCGGCGATATTTCTAACAATTTTGAAGTGGATAACACAACAGATGCTAAAGGTTATTTGTTAACTCCTAACACATTCCCTTTGTTGTCGAACTTTACGGCTGTAGGGCCTAATAACGCCACAGGAGTATCTGCGGATTACGGTTACGGTATGCGCTGGAGAAGAGGTGCAAAATTTATTTTGGCTAATGCCATAGTAATGGGGGGGCAAAAAGCGGGCTTAGACCTGGATAATGACCCAACCGCGCAGTATTATATCGCCGGGACAAGCGGTTTAAAAAACAGCTTGTTACAGGCGGTAACTTCACCTTATAAAGTTGACAAATTGGCTACAGCTGGTTTACTGGACGCAGCAGGTTTAAAAACTTTAGTTGAAGGCCGCGATGGCACAAAATCATTTACTGCTGCAGCGGATATTATGTTGACCGATCCGTTTAACAACGCTGCTCCAAACTTATTGCCTAAAGCAGGTTCACCGGCAATTGTTGCAGGCAAGTTTGATGGCTCCTTATCCGATTCGTTCTTTGATAAAACCAACTATATAGGTGCGATCGATCCAGCTAATGACTGGTCGAAAGCTTCCTGGATAGTTTACGGAAAATAATCCGCAGCGTACGAAAAGAAAAGACCTTTTCAGTAATGGAAAGGTCTTTTTTGTTATACCAGATAGTCAGCTTTGATTGGAACGCTAAGTTAACATGTAGTTAAAAGTGCCCTGCTTCATTGGCGGAATTTAGTGTTAATATCCAATTTCAACTGTTGCCTGGTATGTATCCCTGTTAGCAATGTTATTAATGATAAAGTGCGCAACATCGGCCCTTGATATTTTGAGGCAGTTTTTAAGAAATGCATTAATAGCTATGCGATATGTGCCGGTAACAGCCTGGTTTGTAAGCTGTGGAGGTCTAATGATAGTCCAGTTAATGTTACTGCTTTTTATCAATGCCTCCATTTTGAGCAAATCGGTATACATGTGTTTCAGCAGTTTTTGAACTACATATTTTTCGATAAACCTGATATAAAATGGAAGCACGGGACTTATTTCAATTGCACTGGCCGAGATCAGGAACATGCGTTTTATGCCTTTTTGTTCCATCGCTTTTAAAACATTGACATTACCTTGCGAATATAAAGTTGTGGGTTTATCTGATCCGAAACCGCCGGCTACGCCTATTGCCGAAATCACAGCATCCTGGTTTTCAAAATTATTTTCAAATGCGCCGGGTTGCATAACATCGCCGCTTACTTTTTTTAGATTGGGGTGCTCGATTGCTAATTTGGCCGGGTTTCGTAATATTGCGGTAACCAGGTGCCCGGCCTGAAGGGCATGTTCAACGCACTGCCTGCCAATGCCGCCGTTTGCGCCTACAATCACGAACTTATAAACAGGCATGTTTTGTTGCATTTCCATTTTTTTGGTGATTAACTAAATTTGAAAACGCTTAAAAAAACTATGCTGAAAAACAATATCAGCTGTACTGTAAAAAAGATATTAAGGTTCACCTTAATTTGGTCAACCCGTTCTGCTAAGTAAGCTTTGTCGTTATTCATAATCATTCGTAACTCTTCGCCTTGCTTCCTTCCAAAAAATATCCCGTTTAGCATTAGAACCAAAACAATTCCTATTTTTATTCTAAACCATAGCTGTTCGCCAAATACGCCATGGGTTAAGGCCATCATGCCAATGCCTGTTATAACCAGCAGGGCGGCACCTATTCCAATCAGTGTTGATGACTTAGATGTACCTGCCAGTATACCTTTTGATTTTTCTGTATCATCATCAAAATGCTTCCAAAAGGTTTTAAATACTGTAAAATCAACAATGGTGGTGCCCGCCATTATAGTTAGCCCTGTTAAGTGTAGAATTAATAGTGCTGGTAAAAAGAGTGAGGTATTCATTTGGTATGATTGATTAAATTTATAAAATATACCATATGGTAGTAAACTAATGCAATATTATACCAAAAGAAAGTAAATAGCAAATATTGGAGACGTTTTTTTTAGATTTGATACCAAAAGGAAATAACACGTGAATAAAACAGTTGAATTGGTTAAGCTTTGGGGCGATTATGAGGAGCAAAATCCCGGTTGTAATTTGGATGATTTCTTCCGGCATCAGCTAATGGCCAAGGCAGCAGATGAGAAGAAAGCAACGCCCGACTGGCAATTAAGGCCGGGAATTAACGGCAAGCTCATGATTTTGATAAGACGGATAGGAAAGTACCATATGGTATATTCAAACAAAGCGCTTGAAGGTACAGGGCTTGATCAGATAGAGGAGTTCGGCATATTGGTTACTATTTTTAACCAGGTTAACCCAATAAAATCTGAAGCTATTTATAATAATATAATCGAACTATCAAGCGGTACCAATATGCTTAACAGGCTAAAAAAACGCGAACTGATAACCGAGTATGAAGATATTGATGATAAACGTATTAAGCGTTTAAAGTTAACAGCCCTTGGAGAGGAAACTCTTGGAAAAGCCAAAGTACGTGTACTTGAAGTTGCGCGAATGATGACCAGCGCATTGAGCGAGGAAGATAAACAGCTTTGCTTTCAATTGCTTAACCCCGTTAGCGAAAAGTTTGACGGAACCTTCCAAAAATTTAAAAGCAAAGGTTTTGATGAAATTTTTGAAGCTATGATGAAGTAGTTTATTGGCTTTTTTAACGGAAAGAAAAGTTTTGTGACCGTAATGCGGCAAGTGTTAATATCTGTTAAAAGTTTAAAGGTTAATAATTTATGCGTATATTTAGTTAACCTGCTCACCTGTTAACTGAACCCGTCATGAAAACATTGAAACTTACCTCAACAGTGATATTGATGCTCTTGTCAATAAATCTGTTTGCCCAGCGTGTTAAAGGTATTGTTATTGATAAAGCTACCTATTTGCCGGTGGCAAATGCTTTTATCAATACACCTGCATCAAAAAGTATAAGTAATGCCGAAGGGAAGTTTGTGTTGGCCAACGTAAAGCCCGGTGATACTTTAAGGATCACCAGCATAGGTTACAAGCCTTTTAAGCTTATAGTCAGTTTTTTAAAATTTGATACCTTAAGATGTTACATTGAACCCGCGGCAACTGTTTTAAGTGAGGTAAAGATCAGGGCCAGGCGTAATGCCAGGGCCGATTCATTACGTAACAGGAGGGAGTTTGCCTCTGTTTTTGCCTATCGTAGCTCAACTATAAAAGATGCGTTTATAGCACGTCCGGCTGATCTTGATTTTGGTAAACCCAGCAATCACATAAATGCGGATAAAAGTACAGCAACTATCTTGAGCATCAACTTGCTGTCGGTGATTGACATGTTGAATAAAAACAGAGCTCCGCAATCAAAGCTGCAAAAGATTTTGCTGAAAGATGAAGAAGATGAGTATGTGGACAGGTTTTTTTCGCCGGAAAAGGTGAGCTCAATAACTAATCTTAAAGGCGATTCGCTGCAAAACTTTATGAACCAATATCACCCCGAAATTAAAAAAGTGAAAAAAATGAGCGATTATGATATGATCAGTTATATTAAAAAAAGCTATGCCGAGTATCTCAAATCAGGTAGCAGGCAAACGGCTCTGCTTTTTGCAAAGTGAAATGGCCTTGTATTGTTAAGCGATACCATGTTTTGAACAATAGAACGTGTATTGTTACCGAATGGTTTCGTTACCTTTCAATTACCAGGTATTTTTTGTTGCAGCTATAACAAAAATACCTTTTAACCGGCAGCCAAAATGTCAATAGCTTTAACAATGCCGGCCGGTGGATCCTTTGGCCGGTATTGGTTTGGCACTTTGGACAAAATGTATAGCTGTGCCTTTTTTTTGAAGGTTCATTTTCAGTATCTACAATATGCATAACATGAATACAATTAAACCCATTGTATCCTCATAAGCAGGTTTTTATTGATTAAATACCCAAAACTGAAACTATTACTTTTATGGAATAGTTTTTATGAGGCTTTGCTTTTATATTGTGTGCCTGTAAGCACGGGCGATTTTTGGTTAAACCTGTTCCATTCGTCAATATTTACCATACCAGGAGCAGTTTCATAATGCTTTTTATTTGTTGGGCAGGTAACCACAAAACCTTTACGGGTTTGATTAATTACCGGGCGTGCACCACATTCTTTGCAAGGCTCACAATGGATATTGGGTTGAATTTGAATAGATTCGGACATTACGTTTTTTTAAAGGTTAAATGAACCCTTGCTGTTGAGCAAGAGAAGTTTTTTCATTATGAATTAGGGTTAGGGTTGTGTTGCTACAAAGATGCAAATAATATTTTTATTAAAAAAATGCAATTTGTGAAGCGGATTTCACAATTATATAACATGTTTATTAGCAAAAGTGTAAAGTTGACGTGTTTTGTGTGCATAATTGTATAGCTGTTGGTTTACAACACGCAAGTTTAAGTTGTGAGTTTTTTGTTTATTAACAACTTTTTTACACTTTGAGATATTGAATTCCTCCTCATGAAAAAAATCATAAGCACACTGTTATCATTATTAGTTTGTATTCATTTTGCATTTGCACAACCGCCATCTTCTTCGATAAAGCAATGGCAGGATCAGAAGTTTTCCATGTTTATCCATTTCGGTGGTATTTATTCAGTTTTGGGTGGCGTTTGGGATGGGAAGCCGGTTACCCGCGGCTTAAGTGAGCAAATTCAGGCCCATGCTGGTATTTACAGTGATACTTACGCCAACCTGGCCAAAAACTTTAACCCGGTAAACTGGAATGCTGATAGTATTGCCCTGCTGGCTAAAGCGGCTGGGATGCGCTCTGTTGTACTGACTTCAAAACATCACGACGGATTTTGCATGTTTAAAACTACAACTACCGATTTTAATGTGGTTGATGCTACTCCATTTAACCGTGATGTGGTAAAGGAAATGGCCGAAGCCTGTAAAAGGCATGGTCTGAGGTTTGGTTTGTATTTTTCGCTGATAGACTGGCATTATCCGCAGGCGTCGCCCATATCAAGTCATAATTCTGATTATATAACACCCGAGCATCATGAATATAACAAGAAACAGGTAACCGAGTTGCTATCAAACTATGGTACTATATCCGAACTTTGGTTTGATATGGGGTCGCAAAGCCCTGAACAAAGTAAAGAGCTTTATCAATTGGTGCACCGCCTGCAGCCTGATTGTATGGTAAGCAGCCGTTTGGGTAATGATCAGGGCGATTTTGCCGTAATGGGTGATAATCAGTATCCCGATTATTCCATTGGAGTGCCCTGGCAGTCGCCTGCTTCATTTTTTGACGAAACCTGGAGCTACCGGTCGTGGCAAAAACGCGGAAGCGAGGATGAAAAGTATAAGGAGAAATTGGAAAGCTTGATCCGTGTGATTAGCAGGGGAGGTAATTACCTGCTTAATATCGGACCCAAAGGCGATGGCTCAGTAGTTGGTTTTGAAAAGGATGTTTTATTGAAGATAGGCGTCTGGCTCCATAAAAATGCAGAAGCTGTTTATGGCACAACTGCCGATCCATTTTTTACCCCCTTTAACTGGGGTAATATAACTGCTAAACCCAATAAGCTTTATCTTTTCGTAACTTCGGTGCCTGCTGATGGCCTGATCACTTTACCCGGTCTGGAAGGCAGGATCGGTAATGTTTCTGTTTTGGGCGAACAACAATCTCTTAACTTTAAGCAGGCAACTGATGCCGCTGTGATAACCTTACCCGCAGGTTTTGACAGTGAAAAACAAATAAAAGTTATACAGGTCGACGTTGCCGAAGGTTACAAAGTGCAACCTGTTCATATCCTGAGCAGCAGTTATGGCCACATAAAACTGGATGAGCACAACGCTTATAATTATTATAGTTCATCGGGCATTGATTACAACAGCAATTATCAAAGTACGGTAAAGCAAGGCTGGACAATTAAGCCCAAACACAAAGGCAGGTATCAGCCTGCTATACAATATACTGACGAAGAAAAAGGCAGCATTGTTGACCTAAATGTTAATAATGTAACTACCACGCTCAAGCTCGACAGCGACAGGAAGATGAAGTATAAACCCGATACGGCTAAAATAAAATGGGGGCCATTATATATAACCGGCCCATACTCCGCAAGCTTAGGAGGTTTAAATGGCAGCGCGGATAAAATCGATATCTCAAAACCTTTTACCAAAGACACCAATAAACCATGGCGGTCTGTAAATGACTATAAAAACGGACAGCTGATTGATCTGCCTGCAGGCATGGATAATGCTTACTACATTTTGCAAAACATTAACGCAGGCAAGGATTTAATTTACGCGCAGGTTAAGGTTATCAGCGGCGATGGTATAATTATTTTGCTAAATGGCAGGCAGCTGCTCATCAATAACAATCCGGGCAAGGCTGCCTCTGTAAGTCATGTAATCGGTTTGGATTTGATGCCCGGCAATAACCAGTTACTGATAAAAGTGTTCAACAACTTTAAAAAGAACATGCCTTTTGCGCTTACACATAGTATTCCACAAAATATCTATATTAAAGATCTTGAACCTTTAACGTTTGAAGCAAATAAACTTTACCCTGTGAGTTTAAAGTTACATAATCCGGCATCGCCGCATCAAACTTTAAAGTTGCCTAATCTTGAAATCTGGTTTGCGAAAAAGTAAGAAAAACCGCCTTACGAAGGTTTTAAAACTTCGTAAGGCTTACTTACTGCTGTAAATTGTTACTTCAACAATACCTTGGTAGCGCCGTAACCAAATTTTTCTTTACGGGCATCCATAAAGGTTTGTACTTTTTTATGCCTGCCCAATTGTTTGTGCAGCTCATTACGCAGCGTGCCATTGCCCGCGCCGTGTATGAAAGTGATATCGGGTAATTGATGAACAATTGCCGCATCCAATGCTTTGTGAAAATGGGCCAGTTGAATTTCCATAATCTCAGCACTGCTTAAAAACTGGTAATCGTCCCGCAGTTTTTCTATATGCAGGTCAACTTCGCTAACGGGCTTTTCAATCACTATTTTTTCGGTAGGGCTTTCAAAAAAGCTTTCCTTCAATTTTTGAGCATCAATAACCAGTTCAGGCTCGTCGAGCCTGATGAGCCAGCCGGCCTGGTTAAGGAATGGAATGTTCTTTTTAGTGGTTGAGAAATCCTTGGCCTTAAACTTTTCATGTACAGCCAACGGTGCCGGTGGTTCAACGTTTTGTTTGGTACTGAATAAAACGCTGAAAATAAACTTTGGCCAAACCTGCAGATCGGCCAGTTGGGCGGAGTAGATATTTTCGGTTGATTTTGGTGCGATGATCCCTGCAAATTCGCCTTTAAATACCTGTTGCTTATCAGTTGTTAAAGTAGCCAGCAACTGAAACGAAGTTTCATTGATTAAGTGAAAATGCACAACAGAACTTGCCCTGGCATCACTAACCACACCTATATAAACGCCTTTTTTAACAAATTCACCTGGTATTACGAGCTTTTCATCCGTTGTATTGGTGCTTTTTGTCGTCCCTGCCGGTTGGTAACCATGAACGTAAGTTACTTTGCTGGCAAGTACCGGAATCTCAAAATCGTCATCGCCGGTAACACCTATCATCTGTTCGTCGATGATGCGCGTTACAAAACCTTCCATTTTTTCATCAACAAATCGAACAAAATCGCCTAATTTATATTTCATAGCATTATGTTATTGCAATGCAAAGTTAATTTATCCCGGCACATCTGTCCGGGTAATAAAACTTAGTTATTTTTAAGGTAAGTTTGATAAGCAATTGCGTGAAACAGCTTTTAAGAAATATATAAACCCTAACTATATACTTTTAACTTCATACCATGAGCAACAATACCCCTAAAACACTGGATAACGATTTGTTAAAACAGGTATTTGTCCACAATCTTAACCGTATTTATTTTGGTAAATGTTATCTTGATAAACATCTTGGGCACCTGAAAGGCCTCGCTTCTTTTACCGCATTGCAGCAAGCGATACAGGAGTTTTGGGACGATATCAAAAAACAGATAGAACGGATGAATAAGGTGTATAACCTGATTGATGAAATTCCGTCGGATAAGAACTGTAACCCTATAAAGTCCATTGTTAAGGATGAGTTTTGCCTGGACGAAGAGCAAACTATACCGGTATTGCTGGATATGGATATTATGTTGTATCTGCAGTTACTTGAGCATATTAATATCACTTCGTGCCATATGTTAATAATGGTGGCCAAACAGCTTAATTATACTGAAGCTCAACAATTACTTACCGAATGTAAAGATGAATCAATTGACAACGATGAGCTGTTTACGCTTATTAGTAAAGAATATATAATTGCGGATTAAGCGTCTATAATAAGAAAGCCATCCGCATAGCGCAGATGGCTTAAATGTTAGTTATTTAATACCCCTATTAAAATAACTGGTAACAAAGTAAAAAAAAATATATTCGATACCGCAAAATATTTATTTATAAATAATCTTTGTGACAGCTTTGTTACAAAATAAGCTCTGATATAGCGATTTATCAAGCGATTTTTTGTTTTAAATTTTCCGATTAATGTTTCCTGCATATCGTTATTTAGTCCAATTAATTTAAATTGGCAAAGAAATTTAAGACGTATGACCAAACCCATTATTTTATCTGCGTTAGCCTGTATTGCATTTATACAGGTTAAGGCCCAAACCTTGTATATGCCCCGCGATATACAAAAAGCATTTAAAAACGAAACGCGCTCGGCTGATGGCCGCCCCGGCAAAAAGTACTGGCAAAATTATGGTCGTTATAATATCAGTATTACGGCTGTGCCTCAAAATCGTACCGTAAAAGGGACAGAACAAATCACTTATGTTAATAATAGCCCGGATACTTTAAAAAGGCTTAACATGAAGCTTATCCTGAACATTCATAAACCGGGTGCCGCCCGTTTTGGCGATGCAGGGGCTGACTATCTTACACCGGGCATTCAGTTTGATAACTTTTTAATTAATGGCGAAGCAAAAAAAGTTGCATCAGGTTCAACAAATCAAATGGTAGGTTTAAGTAAGCCGTTGATGCCTCATGATTCAGTTAAGCTTGATATTGACTGGCATTTTGAAATTTCGAAAGAAAGCGGCCGCGAAGGCATGATCGATTCAACTACCTGTTATCTGGCTTATTTTTATCCGCGGGTATCAGTTTATGATGATTACAACGGCTGGGACAGGCTACCTTTTTTAGATGCTCAGGAATTTTACAACGACTTTAACGACTATACCCTGCACGTTACCGCGCCTAAAAACTACGTGGTTTGGGCTACCGGTACCTTGCAAAACCCTGATGAAGTACTTCAGCCTGAATATGCAAAACGATTGAAGGCTTCATTCACCAGTGATTCAACTATCAATATTGCATCGGCTGCTGAGCTTGCCGCCCATAAAGTAACGGCTCAAAAGGAGATGAACACCTGGACCTGGTCCGCTAACGATATCAGCGATATGGCTGTAGGCATCAGTGATCATTATGTATGGGACGCGGCCAGCGTTGTGGTTGATGATGCAACAAACCGCCGCTCCAGTATGCAGGCAGCTTTTTTAGATAGCTCGGAAGATTTTCACCATGCGGTACAAAACGGCCGTAATTCATTAAGCTGGTTATCACACAACTGGCCGGGCGTACCCTATCCGTTCCCCAAGATGACATCGTTCCAGGGCTTTGCAGATATGGAATACCCTATGATGGTTAACGATAGCCATACCAACGATGTGCGCTTTTCGCAATTTGTGCAGGATCATGAAATAGCGCATACCTATTTCCCTTTTTATATGGGTATTAACGAAAGCCGTTATGCATTTATGGACGAGGGCTGGGCAACCACTTTTGAACTGTTGATTGGAACATCAGAAGTTGGCAAAGAAAAAGCTGAAGCATTGTATAAAAATTTCCGTGTTGACAGATGGATCCATGATGCTTCAACCGCCGAAGATCAGCCGGTTATTACACCATCGAGCGAATTGAGGGGTGGGTACGGTAATAATTCATATGGTAAGCCTTCATTAAGTTATTTAGCCCTGAAAGATATGCTGGGCGATCAACTGTTCAAAAAAGCCTTGCATGGATATATGGACCGCTGGCATGGCAAACACCCAATACCATGGGATTATTTTAACTCTATGAGTAATATTACAGGTAAAAACCTCGATTGGTTTTTCAATAACTGGTTCTTTACTAATTACTATATTGATCTGTCGATAAAAGGTGTAACTAAAACAGCCGGTGGTTATACAGTAGCAATTAAAAACGTGGGCGGTTTTGTAATTCCGTTTGATGTAAAAGTTACTTATGCTGATGGTTCGGCCGAAAGCATTCATCAAACCCCTGTGGTTTGGGAAAAAAATCAAAAGCAAATTTCGGTAGATATCAAAACCGCCAAAACCATTAAATCAGCTACTTTAGATGGCGGTATATTTATGGATGCTGATGACAGCAACAATACATGGAATAAATAATAAAAAAAACGCTTATAAATAATAAAACCCTGCCAACTGGCAGGGTTTTATTATTTTATGATAGTACTAAATATTATGCGTTTTGTACAGAATTGTTCCAGTCATTAGCAGTTGCTTTAGCTTTATCTTTTGCGCTTTCGGCGGCGTCGCTGGCTTTGCCTGCAATTTCATCTGCTTTTGATTGTACTGTGTCAACAGCTTTATCTTTAGCATCCCAAAGGTCGCTAACAGTTCCGCTAAACTTGGTTTTTGCTTTGTCAATTACATTGTTGCTGTAATCTTTGATTTCTCCGGCTGTTGTTTGCGCTTTCGTTTTGGCTGTATCAACCAAATCATTTATATAGTCTGCAATATCTCCTCTCAATTCAGTTCCTTTTTCAGGAGCTAACAATAAACCCAAAGCCGCGCCCGCCGCTGCACCTACCAATAGTGCTGCTATAATTTTTGCTTGATCTTTCATGTTCTTTCTTTGTTTTATATGTAGTCGATTTATGATATCATAGTTTAAACAACAACAATGCCAGTTTTATTTGAAAGTAACATTCAAATATTAAGTTGAAATACCCTGCAGGTTAATAAAAAAAATAAGTCAACAAAAAAGGCACTCAAAAAATTGAGTGCCTGGTAGGCTTAATGATTATATTATAATTATATAACTTTTACATTTACCGCGTTAAGACCTTTACGGCCGTTTTCAACTTCGTATTCAACGGTGTCGTTTTCACGAACTTCGTCAATAAGGCCTGTTGAATGAACAAAAATATCCGGACCACCATTACTTGGTACTATAAATCCGAAACCTTTTGTTTCATTAAAAAATTTTACTGTTCCTTGATTTTGCATTATTTTATTTATTAATGCTGCCAAGGTAGTCATAATTTACCATAATCAGCAACAGCCAAAGGGTAATTTAGGTGTAAATCAAATCTGTGGGATAGTATTTTGCTTGTTAAATAATTGATGGTCAGGCTACTATTGCCAAATGGCCTCCCCGGATGATGTCTTCCGAATCCTTTACTATTCCCCGTATCTTTTTATCCAGTTCGTTAACGGTATGTTCTATTACATTAAAGTAACCAAAATCAATATTTCCATTCGCATGAGTCTAATATGCCAAGCAGTGACGCTACCGGCCTCCGCAATTCGTGCGATTGTATGATAGCTATACGGTTAAGCGCCTCTTTTTGAATATTGATTTGCACTTCGCGCCTTTTTGCGTGTAGTAGTTTACCAGGGCCGCTGTTAAAAACTAATCGCCTATGTGTTTAAAGAATATGTGGCATAATTAAACTTTTAGTTTTTTAAAGGTTTAAGTTTGCCGAAAAACTGGCTCGGTTTTATCTCATAAATTGAAAATTAATACATGAAGGCCTTTATATTCGACCTCAACGGCACTATGATCAATGACATGCCTTATCATACCAAAGCATGGCAATATCTTTTAAATACCGACCTTGGCGGTAGCTTTACCTGGGATGAAGTAAAACCACAGATGTACGGCAAAAATCAGGAAGTGCTGGTACGTATGTTTGGTCCTAACCGCTTTACTACCGAAGAAATGGACAGACTTTCGTACCTTAAGGAACAGCGCTACCAGGATGAGTTTTTACCCCACCTGGCATTATTGCCCGGTTTGCATGAGTTTTTGGAAAAAGCTTATGAAAACGATATCCCCATGGCTATAGGTTCGGCCGCAATTCCTTTTAATATTGATTTTGTATTGGATAACCTTAACATCAGACATTATTTTAAAGCGATAGTAAGTGCCGATGATGTGGTGTTAAGTAAGCCCCATCCTGAAACGTTTTTGAAGGCTGCTGAACTGCTGGGTGCATTGCCTACAGATTGCATTGTGTTTGAAGATGTGCCTAAAGGCGCCGAAGCTGCCGCTAATGCAGGTATGAATGCTGTTGTACTTACCACAACACATCAGCAGGGTGAGTTTGAAGCGTTACAAAATGTAATTCACTTTGCCGATGATTTTACAGATAGCTTTATTAACGGCCTGGTGCAATAATCAGTAGGTTTTGTTATTTTATTGTTTGTTTTAACGTATTATTGTTTCAGGATCCTATTTATAAACCTGATCTGAACCTTTTACGATGAAACTTAAATTCAGCCTGCTTTTGCTCCTGGCCGGTATGATCATCAGCTCATGCAGTGATCATATTTATGCGCCGGCCATGCACCATAGCGATATTGCTTATTTGCCTAAACCGGTATCTGCCGATGCTGTTAAATCAGCAAACTATATTTCGGGGGCGTTAGTAGTTGATGAAAGCCCTAATTACTCAGACGAGTTGGTGAGCGGACAGCTTAATTTTAGCCGCGCACATGTGTTTGATCATTTCAACCTGGCTTACGGTGCTTTTGGTACATTAGGAAATTATCATAACAACGAATTGAAGCCGCAAGATCCCAACTATTTTAAAAATAAATTCTTTGGGGCGGCAGGAGGGAGGTTATCGGGGAACTTTTTTGTGAACAGTGCACACGTCGATTTTCGCTTTATTGGTTTTGAAGCCGCCTATAGTCATGAGTTTGGTGATTACCTTAACTTTAGGAAGGCTGTCACCAATAAACCGGGCTTTTACACTGATCCGCGTGCCGGCCTGTTTACATTAGGTGGTACAACTGAGATCATATTTCATACCAATAAAGTTGCTAACCAGTTTGGTTTCCGGCTTTTTTGGGGCGGTACATTCGGAAATGATAATGTATACCGAAATAAAAACAGCGATTACGACTACAAGGTTTATAATCCTGGTATTGTAACCGCTGCTTATTTTATGCAGATTAAAAACTTTATAGCCATTGTTGAAGCCGGCAATTATGTACAGCTAAGGCTTGGCTATAGGTTCAGATAGCTATTCAGAATAAACGCTGCCAACCCTGTCGCGCAGGTTATAGCCTGACGCCATCACTTCGCCATAAGCGCCTGCAGTGCGTACAGCTATCAGGTCACCGCGGAATGATTCGGGCAGGCTCACATCCTTCTGAAAACAATCCGTGCTTTCGCATATCGGCCCCACAACATCATACTTTAAACGTTCGGACTTTCCGGCTTCCGGACTTTCCGATATCCGACTTAAATTCTCTATCTGGTGATAAGCCTGGTAAAGCATCGGGCGGATCAGCTCGGTCATGCCGGCATCAAGGATCAGGAAGTTCTTTTTCTGTCCGTTTTTAACATACAATACACGCGATATAAGCGAAGCACTTTGGGCTACCAGTGCACGGCCAAGCTCAAAATGTACTTCTTGTCCCGGCTTAACATTCAGGAAGTTTTTAAACACCTGGAAGTAGGCTTCAAAATCAGCTATGTTGTTATCCGGGCTGTAATAATCAACTCCAAGGCCACCACCTGTATTGAGTACTTTGATAGGGAAACCGCGGTCTTCAAACCAGTCCTGCATCTCATTGATACGGGTGCAAAGGTTTTTATAAACCTCCAGGTCGGTAATTTGTGAGCCGATATGGAAGTGGATCCCTAAAAATTGCAGGTTATCACATTTGCGCAAAGCAGCAGCAACATCAGGTAATTGCCAGGTATTAATGCCGAATTTATTTTCATCGAGTCCGGTGGTGATGAAATGGTGAGTATGTGCATCAACATTCGGGTTAATGCGGATAGCCACACCAGCTTTTTTGTTTTTTGCTTTAGCAAGGCCATCAATAATAAAAAGCTCCTGGATGGATTCGACATTGAAGCAGAAGATATCCGCATCAAGGGCCAGGTTTATTTCACGGTCTGATTTGCCTACACCTGCAAATACCACTTTGCTTTTATCAAAGCCATGATCAATAGCTGCCTGAACTTCATTGCCGCTCACGCAATCGGCGCCAAAGCCATAGGTTTGTATGGTGTCAATAACTTTTGGGTTAAAGTTGGCCTTCATGGCGTAATGCACATGGAAGCCGTGCTTTGCAGAAGCATCGCGGCAGGCACTCAGGGTGTTTTTAAGCACCTCGAGATCGTAGTAATAAAACGGAGTTTCTAAGCCGGTGAATTTATCTATAGTTTTACTTGTGAACATGGGTAATATTTCATCAAATCATGCTGAACTATTGCATATCAGGGATTGCTTCGTTCCTCGCGATGACGTTTTAAATTAAAAATTTCAAATAAGGTAATTCCGAAATCGAAAATCCGATATCCGGAATTAAAACAGCCTGTTGTGTAAACTCCTTAAAGTCTCAACCTTATCCTCTGTTTTTACCAGTAACGACAGGTTGTGATCGCTGCCGCCGTATGATATCATCCTTAACGGGATATGCTTAACTGCTTCCAGTACCCGGGCCGCATAACCATGTTTTTCGGCCCCAAAATCACCTACCACGCAAATGATGGTATGGTTCACGTCTATCTCAACCGAGCCGTATGCATTCAGCTCTTTAGTGATATCGCCCAAATAAGTAGTGTCATCGATAGTTACCGAAACCGCTACTTCCGATGTGGTGATCATATCGATAGATGTTTTATAGCGTTCAAACACTTCAAATACCTTACGCAGGAAGCCATGGGCCAAAAGCATTCTGCTCGATTGGATCTTGATAGCTGTAATGGCATCTTTAGCGGCGATGGATTTGATCTTATCCTTTTCGCTGGTGATGGTAATCAGGGTACCTTTTGCCTGCGGATCCATGGTATTCAATAAACGAACGGGGATCTTATATTTTTGGGCAGGGAAAACACTTTGCGGGTGCAGGATCTTGGCGCCAAAATAAGCCAGTTCAGCAGCCTCATCAAATGACAACTGGGCAATTGGCTGCGTACCTTTTACAATCCGCGGATCGTTATTGTGCATTCCGTCGATATCTGTCCAGATCTGTACTTCCTCGCTGCGGATACCGGCACCAATTAATGATGCGGTATAGTCGCTGCCGCCGCGGCGCAGGTTATCTATCTCGCCATAAGCATTGCGGCAAATATAGCCCTGGGTAATAAACAGGTTCACTTCAGGATGCTTATCAAGCAAGGGGAGCAGGTTTTCGGTAATATGATCAACAATCGGTTCATTATCCTCATCTATCTTCATAAAATCCAGGGCAGGCAGCAATACCGATGGGATACCTATCTCCTTTAAATAAACATGATAGAGGGTAGTTGAAAGCAGTTCGCCCTGTGCAACGATGATCTTATCTTCAATATGGGTGAAAAGATCATTAGCCAGGTTGCCGAGCAACGAAAAATGGTAGTCGATAACCTCTTTGCCCTGGGCTAAAAACTCGGGCTTCGCAAACAATTCCTTAATAAAAATTTCGTATTTATCCTTTAGGATAGTAATAAGCTGCACCGCCTTCTTCTTATCACCGGCGAGGTATGCTTGTCCAATTTCTACGAGGCTGTTTGTTGTGCCTGACACTGCCGATAGCACCACTACCTGACGCTCGGCCGGGTTAATGATATCAAGCAGCGCTTTCATCCGGGCGGGGCTACCTACTGATGTCCCACCAAATTTTAAAACTTTCATTTTTATGTTGCTGTTAACCGTATATGATCGGTGTTCCTGAACATCAGCTTGCTGATATTCAAGCACCAATATTTGAGGCGCTAAAAATAGTGTTTTAAAACGCTTTAATGTAATGTGATTGGAATTTAAATTTGACGGGCCAGATCATCCTTGAGCTTTGAGATCCGTGGTACTCTGATTGGTAAATGATATCCTCCCGTTGTTATTCGGGGTAAGATGTCGCCACTGTTACAAAATATTTTATCCCCTACCTTTTAACATATCAAGCGAGTAAAAACTGTCCCGCCAGTAAATACCTCCCTGTACAACGGTTATTATTGATGCTTTTAAAAAATACCAGGCCAGGAAGAACCCTGAAAAGGGGATCATAAATGCATACCACCATTTATTGGGCGGCACCAGCTTCATATAAATTATATGCACTATGAGCATAACAGAAGCCATGGTCCTGATAACCGGGGTGCCGAAAATGAACATCAATGGCATAGGCAATGCCACCGTTAATAGCATATTCAGTACGTTAACAATGGCTTGCGTAATACTGTACTTAGCCATAGCAAATGAGTTTTTCTGCACGCCGCGCCCAAGCTCACCAAGATTTCTATACCATTCCAGGCAAACGTAACCCTTACCGGCTAAAACATCCTGCCGTAAACCTTCCTTTTTTATCAATTGACCAAGTTGAAGATCATCATCCGGGCGCAGTTTTATGCGTACATGCGTGCCAATTTTTTCATAAGCCGTACGCCTGACCAAATTGAAAGCCCCTATGCCCGACGATGCTTTTGATTTCGGGTTTTTGGCCTCCCATGGTTTCATGGCAATCATGAGCATAATACTTAATGTGGCAAATACACTGTTTAAAATTGACGACCGGGAGATCAACTCAGGTAACATGGTTAAATGATCAACCTCGTGTTTAACTGCATAACCGACAGCCTGGTTAATAGCATCAGGATGAAAAACGATATCAGCATCGGCAAAAAGCATCCATTCTTCAGTACTGCTAAGGTAACCCTGGTAAAGTGCGTTGTTTTTACCAAGCCATCCGTCGGGTAAAGTGTCTATCGTAGTCACCTGAAGTTTTGGATAGCGTAAGCTAAAATCTTTCAGGATGTCGGCGGTACGGTCGGTTGAGCGGTCGTTCACTACAATAAGGCGATGCTTAGGATAATTGATATGGCAAACGCTTTGCAAGGCTTTTTCAAGGTCTTCCTCCTCGTTTCGCACAGCTATAATGATGGCAAGGGGTGGGGGATTATCCATCACAGGCTGTCGGCTTACCTGTTTAATTTGTTTAAAGCCGATAAGCAGATAAAAGTTAAGCGCTAAGGTGGATACAAACAGTATCACGCTGTACCAGAATAATATCATGATAAATAGGTTTGGATAAAGGTGGGTAAAATCAGGAAACAATCACAACAAAAAGTGGCATATTGCATCACCAATTTTAACATCTATGGAAAACATCAGTCGCAAAAAATTTATTGCTTCGGCCGCGATAGCTGTTGCCGGCTTGCCTTTGGGTTTAAGTGCTTTGGCTAAGCCTTCATCTTTAGATTCCGGCGCTGCTGTTGGCAATCTCTCTCCGGGTGAAAAAATAAAAGTGAGTATATTTTCTAAACATATGCATTGGCTTAATTATGCCGATATGGCCGCTTTGGCTGCACAGCTTGGTTTTGACGGAATCGATCTTACCGTAAGGCCCGATGGCCATGTGCTGCCCGAACGTGTTGCCGACGACCTGCCTAAAGCGGTTGAATCTATTGAAAAAGCCGGGCTTAAGGTTTACACCGTAGTAACCAATATTAAAACTGCCGATGAAAAATACACCGAAGCGATCCTGAAAACGGCGTCGGCATTGGGCATTAAATATTACCGTACCGCCTGGTTTAATTATGATAAGGCTACCAGTGTACCCGCCAATATCAGGGTTATCAATAAACAACTGGCCGGCCTTGCCGGGCTCAATAAAAAGTATGGCATGCACGGCGGTTATCAAAACCACTCCGGCGACTTGTTTGGAGCATCGCAGTGGGATTTATGGCTGAGCCTTGAAGGACTTGATCCTAATTATATCGGTTGTCAGTACGATGTAAGGCATGCCACAACCGAAGGTGCCGATACCTGGCCTGTTACACTTGATCTGTTAAAGGCCTATTCCAAAACAATCAATGTAAAGGATTTTTACTGGGAGAAAAGGGGCGACAAATGGCAGGTGAAAAGTGTGCCATTAGGCGAGGGGATGGTTGATTTTAAGAAATACTTTGGCCTGCTGAAACAGTATAATATCAATGGCCCTATGAGCCTGCACTGCGAATATCCCTTAGGGGGTGCAGAGGATGGTAAACGTGAGCTGGCTATTAGTAAAGATGAGTTTTCGACCGCTTTAAAAAAAGATTTGACCAGATTGAGGGGGTGGCTGGCAGAGTATGATCTGTAAGTGCCGGTCAACGCCATTGCAGGTATAAATATCTGCGCTTGAACCTGCCAATTTTTTTACTCCCTTAAAACTTGTTTTATAACAAATTTGTTACTAAATTTAATAGCAGCATGCCCGTCGCTTGATCTCCCTGATCACCCCGGGTTGCTGATAACCAATTATTAAACTAAAAGGAGGGCTTTATGAATCTGGTTCATAAAATTGAACACTGGGGCGATACTCATCACCCTAAAGTTTTGGATATTGTGCGTGTTATTCTTGGCGTGTTTTTATTGTTGAAAGGCATAACCTTTATGGAAAATACCTCATACCTGCGCGGTATTATTACCGATCAGGATGTTATTGACGTATCGCCTGATATGCTGATGATCCTGGTGTACTATGTATCATTTGCCCACATGGTTGGCGGCATACTCATAGCCATGGGCATATTAACCCGTTTAGGCTGCATTATTCAGATCCCTATATTAGTGGGCGCGGTATTTTTAACAGGTATTTTCCAGGAGCCTATTAACGCCATGTTATGGCCATCAATTACAGCGCTGGCCCTGCTTATACTATTTACCATTTTAGGCTCCGGCCCATGGTCGTTAGATAAAGTCCTGTCGTTTAAGGGATAGTGCAGATATATTAAGAAGTAGGAGATCAAGAACCAGGAATCAAGAAAGGAATTGCTTTGAACTAAACGCCAAACTCTAAAACTCCCGACTTAGGGCTAAGACTTCGAACTCAAGATTTCTAACTTCCAATTAATATCCTTTAACGGCTTCATCCACATAACACCATAGCCAGCGCTCACCTGGTTCGGCAGATATAACTACTGGATGGCCGGTAGCGTGGAAATGCTTAGTCATATGCGTATTCGGTGAACTATCGCAGCAAAGCGTAACGCCGCAGGTTTGGCAGGTACGCAGGTGCAGCCATGAACCGTGATGTTTTATGCATTCCTCACAAACGTAGCCTTTGGGCTCGGTTATGCTTTCAACAGCTTCAATATGGGCGCAGGTTTCTTCCATAAGTATAGGTAGTGTTTGATGATTTACACTTCAGCAAGGTATTTATGTACAAAACTTATCGCCATTGAGCCTTCGCCTACGGCAGATGCCACGCGGTTCATGGCCCCGGCACGTACATCGCCTGCTGCAAATATGCCCGGGCAGCTTGTTTCCAACAGAAATGGATCACGTTTAAGCTTCCAAACTTTGTTAAAGTTCTCGTAACTGCGCAACTCCCGGCCGGTTTCAATAAAGTCTTTATTATTTTTAATGATGTCCAGCTTTATCCAGTCGGTATACGGCTTGGCGCCAATAAATATATATAATGCGTTAGCAGTTTTAACTTCGCTTTCCTTGGTTTTGCAGTTTTGTATCGTAAGCTTTTCAAGGCAGTTAGTGCCTTCGGCCTCAATTACCTCGGTATTTGGCATAACCTTTATATTGGGCGTATCGGCAATCTGGTTAATCAGATAGGCCGACATGGTAGCTGTCAAATCATCCCTGCGGATAATGATATGCACATTCTTCGCGAATTTAGACAGATACATAGCCGCCTGTCCCGCCGAGTTACCTCCGCCAATCACAAATACCTCTTTACCTGTACATGCCGAAGCTTCGGTAGTAGCCGCACCATAGTAAATGCCGGCCCCGGTAAAGTTATCAACGCCTTTAACTTCCAGTTTACGGTAATCTACACCGGTAGTAATTACTACTGTACGGCTGATGATTTCCGGTCCGTCATCCAAGATAATGGTTTTATAGCCGTCTTTTTGCCGGATATCGCTAACAGATTGAGGCGACAAAAACTCGGCACCCAGGCGCATAGCCTGACTTATAGCACGACGGGTAAGGTCGGCACCGCTCAAACCTGCCGGGAAACCCAGGTAATTTTCAATACGCGAGCTGGTACCTGCTTGTCCACCTGGTGCTTTACGCTCAATCAATAAAGTTTTTAAGCCTTCTGATGAGCCGTATACTGCAGCTGCTAATCCTGCCGGACCGGCGCCTATGATCACCACGTCATAAACATCAGTAAGCTGGGTAGGATTTTTGCCCATTTTATCGGCAATATCCCTGATAGTTGGTTTTGTTAAACAACTGCCATCCTCAAATATCACCATCGGCAAATCATCGGTTGTGCGGTTATTGATGGTAAGCAAACTGGCCGAATCGATATTTTTTTCGATATCAAACCAACGGTAAGGGATCAGGTTACCGGCTAAAAAATCTTTTATCACGTGCGATTGAGGCGAAAACTGGTAGCCAACGAGCTTCATACCCACAAATTCGGGTATGTAGTGGCTATGCCAGTCATCGAGCAAATCATTTATTACAGGATAAAGTTTTTCCTCTGGCGGGTTCCAGGGCTTCATCAGGTAATAATCAAGCTGTACATCGTTAATGGCTTTAATGGCGGCATCAGTATCGGAGTAGGCGGTAAGCAGTACCCGTTTAGCTTCGGGGAATACTTTTTTTGCCTTCTCCAAAAATTTAACGCCTTCCATTTCGGGCATCCGCTGATCGCACAAAAACAAGGCAACCACTTCCGAACTGTTTTTCAGTTCAATAAGGGTATCATATGCCTCATTTGCCGATGTTGTGCTTAGTATTTTATATTCTTTGCCATACTGCGACTTTAAATCGCGGCTTATTGACCGCAAAACCTGC
>Ga0157372_10001301_pt1 | contig 27001 bp, 22 predicted proteins | sample C55metaG_FD_115307 | JGI IMG/M metagenome (GOLD analysis project Ga0157372, IMG submission 115307) | Corn rhizosphere microbial communities from Kellogg Biological Station, Michigan, USA - C5-5 metaG | ecosystem: Host-associated > Plants > Roots > Rhizosphere > Soil | place: USA: Michigan...
GATCACGGGAAGCTCTTACGACGATTATGCAAATATCGAAAGCGGATGCTTTACGTTTACCCCGAACAGCCCTGTGACCACGGTGAATGTAACAAAACAAACCGCTGATGCTGTTGCCTGGCTGGATTATGTGGAGATCAACGTAAGGCGCCAGCTTACGATGAACGGCAACCAGATGATCTTCCGGGATGCACAATCGATGGGTGCAGGCAACATTGCCCAATACAACCTTACGAGCAGCAGCCCGGTGCAAATCTGGGACATCACGCATCCTACCGACATTAAGCTGCAGTCGGCGAACGTAAGCGGAACCACCTATCAATTCACATTGCCGGCAGATACGCTGAACCAGTTCATCGCCTTCACAGGCTCATCCATTAACACGCCCATTGCCTCGGGCAGCGTTCCTAACCAGAACCTGCATGCATTGCCGAACAGGAACATGATCATTGTGGCGCATCCCAACTTTATGGAGGAAGCTAATCAGTTGGCTGCTTTTCATGAGGCGCATGATACCATCAGCACACTGGTGGTAACGCCGCAGCAGATCTACAACGAATTTTCATCGGGAGCACAGGACATTTCCGCGATCCGCGATTTCGTTAAAATGTTCTACGACCGCGCCACCAGCGCAGCCGACATGCCACAATACCTGCTGCTGTTCGGAGACGGCTCTTATGACAACAAGCACCACTTCGCCAACAATACCAATTTTGTCCCTACCTACCAATCGTTTAACTCCACCGTACCCACAGCATCCTATGTTTCGGATGATTTTTACGGATTGCTGGACGACAATGAAGGCATTTGGAATGAAAGCGACAATGATGCCGTTGACATAGGAATAGGACGCTTCCCTGTAAAAACAAGAACAGAGGCGCAGGCGGCAGTGAACAAGATCCTGGCGTACAACAAAACCGGCGTGCCCCCTACTACATCCAATAACAACAGCTGCAGCCAGGCACAAAACTCACCCTTCGGCGACTGGAGGAATGTGATCTGCTTTGTTGCAGATGATGAAGACAATGACCTCCACGTGATCCAGTCGAACACGCTTGCGCAGAAGGTGGACACGGCTTATAACAATTACAATGTCGACAAGATCTATATCGATGCTTACCAGCAGGAATCCACCCCGGGCGGAAACCGTTACCCGGGCGTTACGGAAGCCATCACCAAAAGAGTTGAGAAAGGTGCGCTGATCATTAACTACACCGGCCATGGCGGCGAGGTTGGCCTCGGGCATGAGCGCATTGTGGAAGTAGCCGACGTTAACAAATGGGACAACATCAACAACATGCCTTTGTTCTTTACCGCTACCTGCGAGTTCAGCCGCTTTGACGATCCCGAGCGGACCTCAGCCGGTGAGGATGTTTTTCTGAACCCGAACGGCGGCGGTATTGCGCTGCTCACTACGGTAAGGCTTGTGTTCGCCTCCCCTAACTTTATCCTGAACCAGAATTTTTACAATGCGGCGTTTACGCCGATGCCGAATGGTAAAATGCCACGCCTGGGCGATCTTTATGCCTATATAAAAACCCAGCTCGGCGGCAACTCGGTGAACAGCCGGAACTTTACCCTGCTTGGCGATCCGGCGCTTACCTTAGCGTATCCGAAATACAACGTTTCCACGGACAGCATCAATACCATCCCGGTAACGGCCTCGAGCACCGACACGATCAAGGCTTTATCGCTGGTGACGGTGAGCGGCTTTGTGAGGAGCAAATCGGGCGCAGTGCTGAGCAACTACAACGGCGTGCTGTATCCTACCGTGTACGACAAAGCGCAGAGCATCACTACGCTTGCGAACGACGGACCGGTGCTGAGTCCGCCGTATACCTTCAAGCTCCAGAAGAATGTGCTTTACAAAGGAAAAGTGAGCGTAACGAACGGCTATTACAAATACAGCTTCGTGGTGCCGAAGGATATCGCATACCAGTATGGCATCGGCAGGATCAGCTATTACGCGGAGAACGGAACGGAGGATGCGAACGGCTATTACGAAAAGATCATCATCGGCGGATCGAACGATTCGGCGGCGGCTGATAACAACGGCCCGGAAGTGAAACTGTACATGAACGATACGAAATTCGTGCAGGGAGGCTTAACGGATGAGAACCCGGATATTTATGCGATCCTGAAGGATGAGAACGGCATCAACACGGTGGGGAACGGCATTGGCCATGACCTTACTGCGGTGCTGGATGCCAACACGGAGAATTCGATCGTGCTGAACGATTATTACCAGGCCGACCTGAACAGCTACAAGAGCGGAAGCGTACGCTATCCTTTCAGCGAGCTGAGCGAAGGCAAGCATACGCTGGATGTGAAGGTGTGGGATGTGTATAACAACTCCTCGAAAGCTTACACGGAGTTCATCGTGGCAAAATCGGCGGAGCTGGCGCTGACGCATGTTCTGAACTACCCGAACCCATTCACCACCCGAACCACTTTTTACTTTGAGCAGAACCAGTGCTGCCAGTCGCTGCAGGTGGAGCTCCAGATCTTCACCGTATCGGGCAAGCTGGTGCGTAATTTCAGCCAGTACATTTACGCTGAAGGCTACCGCTCCAACCCTATTGAATGGGACGGCCGCGATGATTTCGGCGACAAGATCGGCAAGGGTGTTTATATCTACAAGCTCCGCGTAAAGACCGACGAAGGCAAGACCGCGGAAAAGTATGAAAAACTTGTCATTTTAAATTAATTAGTACATTAGCCATCCTAAATATCTAAGAAAGGAAAAGCCATAGCCGAAAGGCATGAAAATTTAGATGGGAAACTGTGGCATATTCCAAGTGTTAATTAAATTACATCCAAATGAAAGATTTTAGAGCATATAGTACACGCATCTCCCTTGTTTTTCTAATGTTTGCAGCCGTCCGGGGCATGAATGCCCAGACAAGCAGCACACAGTCGCAAAGGGCCGATGAGCTTCAGCTGAACACGATCACCACCGCTGTGCCTTTCCTGCTGATCACGCCGGATTCACGCGCAGGCGGAATGGGCGATGCGGGCGTTGCCTCTTCAACAGACATTAACTCCATTCACTGGAACCCGTCGAAATTAGCCTTTGCAGATAAAAAGCTGGGGGTTGGGGTATCCTATACTCCATGGTTGAGGGCGCTGGTGCCTGATATTAACCTTGCTTATCTTTCAGGTTATTATAAAACCAAAAAAACGGGAACGATCGGTGCATCGCTGCGCTATTTCTCCCTGGGCGACATTACCTTTACCGATGCGAACGGAAATACCGTGGGCCAGTTCCGCCCGAACGAATTTGCAATCGACATTGCCTATGCTACAAAACTTTCGAAGGAATTCGCCTTTGGAGGCGCGGTGCGCTTTGTGAACTCCAACCTTACCGGGGGAGCACTTGTGGAAGGCGCACAAACCAAAGCCGGCCGTGCCATCGCGGTTGACGTTTCCGTTCTCTACAAAAAAGAAAAACTGAAGCTGGGCGATAAGAAAGCAGTGGGAGCGCTCGGACTTGCCATCACGAATATCGGTACTAAAATGTCGTACTCCGACAGGGGCGGAAAAGACAATGCGGATTTCATCCCGATCAACCTGCGCTTTGGCGGAAGCCTTACCACGCAGCTGGATGATTACAACTCGATAGCGATCGTGGCAGACATCAACAAACTGCTGGTGCCTACTCCGCCTATCTACAAGCACACTTACGACTCAACGGGGAAAGACCAGGGAATCGCTTACGATGCCGACAACAACCCGATCATTGAAAAAGGCAAGGACCCGAACAGGGGTGTTGCCGAGGGAATGTTCGGATCGTTCAACGATGCACCGGGCGGCGGAAAAGAGGAGCTTCACGAGATCAACTATTCGATCGGGCTTGAATACTGGTACAACCATTTATTCGCGGTTCGCGCGGGTTATTTCTATGAGCATCCTACAAAAGGGAACCGCCAGTTCTTTACGCTTGGCGCAGGTGTTAAATACAATGTATTCGGGCTCGACTTTGCCTACCTGATCCCGACGCAGCAGCGCAACCCATTGGAGAACACCTTACGGTTCACGCTTACCTTCGATTTTGATGCGTTTAAAGCGCAGAACGACGAAAGCAAGGCCTCTGAATAAAGAATAACCCTTAAAAACATCCCGCCGCACAGCGGGATTTTTTTTATATACACTTTAAGCTTTATGAAAATACGTGTTGGCTTCGGATTCGATGTACATCAGCTGAAAGAAGGAAATGATTTCTGGCTTGGCGGGATCAAGCATGCTCATACAAAAGGCGCGGTAGGGCATTCGGATGCCGACGTGCTGATCCATGCGATCTGCGATGCGCTGCTTGGCGCGGCCGGGCTGCGTGATATCGGCTTTCATTTTCCCGATACTTCATCGGAATTCAAAGGAATAGACAGCAAGATCCTGCTGGCGAGGGTAATGAAGCTGCTGAAGGAGAAAGGCTATACGATCGGCAATATCGACTGCACGCTGGTGCTGGAGAAGCCAAAGATCAACCCGCACATCGATGCGATGAAGCAAACGCTTGCACCGATCCTGGAAATAGAAACGGAGGACATCGCCATAAAGGCGACGACCAATGAAAAAATGGGATATGTGGGACGTGAAGAGGGTGTATGCGCTTATGCTGTGGCCCTGCTGCAGAAATAGACTATAAGGACAGGTTGTACTCGATCCCTACGATGTATAGATTTTGCGGAGCGGAAACATTGTACTCCTGCTGAACGAGGTAATACAATCCAAAAGCATTCTTATCATTCACCTTGTAATCGAGGCCGGCTACATAGCGGCTCCGGTGCCAGAGGCCGTTCACCTCCACTGCGCGCGGATTCACGATCTGGTAACGAAACTCGGCGGCGATGTACGGAGTGATCTTCTTATCGAGGTCGAGCTTTACGGTGAATTTATTCCGTGAATACCATTCGGGCAGGAACCCGTCGGGGCTGGAGTAGATGTTGCGCACTTCGCGCTGAATACGCTGGCGGTACGACAATGCAAATTTTCCGAACTTCTTTTTCAGCGTGATGTCGAGCATGAAGCGGTGACGGTAGCTGTATGAATCGTCCTCGAGGTTCTTCTCGATCATGCGGTACGAGAGGGCTACTTTCAACAGCTTAACGGGACGGTACTCCACACCGAGGTCGGTATAAAATAAATTCACCCTTGAGAAGTTTTCACGGAGCCTGAACTCTTCCGTGGCAAACAGGGAAAACTTATCGTTCAGCTTTTTATCAATATTAAATGTTGCCCATAATCCCGCATCGTTGGTAGCTTGTCCGAATACATCCGACATAGCGGCCAGCGCGATCAATACGAAAACCAGTTTCTTCATTTCTGTGGATTTTGTGTTAGCGCAAAATTACTTAACAGGTGTTTCATAATAATAAACACGGATCACGGCTGTATCTTTCAGGAAGTCGATCTTCCCAACGGCGATGCGGTTTATTTTTATTCCCATCCTGTTCTCAAGATCGGCGGTAAGCTGTGCGCGGTGTACCGGCTTGATCATTTCGATGTTCTCATACTGAATATTCTTGGACACTTCCTTTTTCATGAAGAACGTGGTTTCCAGCGCAAACGTGGAGAGCAGGATAATTGCGTTGATGAATGCAAGCTCGAGCCAGCTTCCTTTGCTGAGCGCTGTGATGAGCCCCATCGCGATCACGAGGAACAGGTAGGTCATGTCCTTGGAGGTGATGCCTTCGGTGCGGTACTTCAGCATGGAGAACACGGCGAACAATCCGAATGCGGCACCCATGCTCATGTCTGACTTGTTAAGAATGAACGTGATGAGGAAGATGATCAGGTTAAAGATAAAGAGCGTAAAAAAATTCTCACGGTTCTTATATACAGGAAAGTACAGGAACCGGATCAGAATGAATACCGAAACCAGGTCGATGCCGAGGCGGATAAAGAATTTAGGACCAAGTTTTTCGAACAGGGAGAAGCCTGTATTGTCATCAGTAATTGCTTGCAATAGTACCATTGAGTATCTTTTTTATGAGGATTAATTTAGGTTTGAAATTATTATGCTTGATCGAGCTGAACAGGCTTGTAACGCCGAAGCAGTACTTGCTCATTGAGCCTTCACGGATATGATATTTTTTCATAAGGCGGATGAATGCCGAAACAAGGGCTTTATCCTGCTTCACCTCCGCGATCACCAGGTTGTGGATGGTTTTATCGGAATCGGTATTTTTGAACGTGAGGTCCACATCGATGGTCACACGCTCGGGCGAGTTCCTGTTCACAAGCGTGATGCGTGAGTAGTTTACCCAAAGCTTTGCCTCGAGATGCTCGGCCATCAGGGGCGTTTTTTCCCTGAGCAGCGTTTCTGCATTGTCCTTGATGAAGCCGTCGATCTGCGGCTGCTTTACGCGGTCCTTGATGGTGCGGCCTTTGTTATTCTTGAATTTCACTTCAAAAAAATGCAGCTCCGACTCCACGTATTTCCTGCAGCGCACTTTGTACCTGCTCGGCCTGCCGCGGTGGTGGCTGAGGTACAGCGCAAAATCCTTCGTATCGAAATACAGTGATTCATAGCGGCTGATGCGGTGCCCGTTAACATCCAGCACACGGTAATCGCCTTTGATCTCTTCGAGGAAAGCGCCAAGGTCGTCGAGACGGAAAACGTATTTGGTATCGGTACGGTCCATCAGCTTCACATTGTCCATCTCCTTGAGAGTGATGGGCGTAAAATCATTCAATATGTTCCTGATGTGTTCCATTTAATTAAACTCGTATGTAAATTTCTTTACGGAGATCACTTCCCCGTTTGCATCTGTTGTTCTCTTTTCAATTCTAAGACCGTTCTTATCGTAAGTGTAGATCGATTTTTTTACAACCTTTCCTTTATCATCGGAAGTAAGCTCGTATGCCTTATCACCGTTGGAATTATAGCCGTGCTGCACTTTTTCGATCATTTTACCGCTTCCATCATAGGACGTTTCCACTGTTTTGTCCTTGTTGGAATTGTATTCGGTAATGGTCTTCCTTTTCACATTTCCTTTTTCGTCGTAGATCACATCTTCCACCGGATCGTTGTTCTTGTTGAACTTGTGCGATTCCTTTTTCTTGAAGGTTCCGTCCTTGTTGTACTCCACCTCTTCAATGGCGTTGCCGGCATTATCGAACTTCTGGTAAGAATCGGTCCGGGTCTTATCTTTTCCTTCGTTGGTTTCGGTTACAACAACGGTGGCGCTTTTTATCTTATATTTCTTGATGTCCTTTTTGCTTTGCGCCGATGCATTGAATACCAGGGCAAAGAAGAACAGGGTGGTCGCAATGACCTTTGCTTTGAGATACATAATTTTATTTATTAATTAAAGATCTCCAGGGTTCCCACATCCACTGTCTGCTTTTTCTTGCTGATCTCTACATCAACAGAAACGGCTTTATCGGGAGGGTTCGGATTTCCGTCGAGGTAAGCGTCCTTATCCTTTGAGTACACGTAAACCCTGTATTTGCCCGGGCGTAAATACGGGAACTCAAATTTTCCTTCAGGTGTGGTGCGGATACGGTTACCGATACCAACCTCGTCTCCGTAAACGATGTACACATCAACATCAGCTCCCGGATACTCGTCGTTTATCACGGTGAAATTGGCGTTGTAATTGGTTACATGCACCATCCCGATGATGGATGAATTCCCGCCTTCGCCGGCCGGTTTCTTACATGAGCTTACGGCAACAGTTAAAGCGATTGCCAGAATGGAAAGGATTTTTTTCATAGAATTTTTGTTTTAAAATAAGATTTAGCGGATGTTAAAACAGCAACGATTTGATTTTTATGTTAATACAATATTAATGATTTTTTAACCAGTTTTAACCGGGCGTTAATTCACCTTCGCCTTCACCAATTTGATCATTTTTACATAATCCTTTGTTCTTAGCTCGATGAAATACACTCCCTGCGCTAATTGCAGGCTGTTTGCATCAAAAATTCACCGTATAGCTGCGAGCTTCCTTAAAGCTGTCCGGTGAAACTATTTCCGCAATTTCCTGCCCCATCACCGTATATAATTTTATGCCAACCTGTGCAGCCTCCTGTAGCCGGTAATTCACGGTAAGCTGGTTGCCGAAAGGGTTGGGATATGCGGAAAGGTTGTTTTCCAGCACTTTAAAGTGTGCAGTGAAGGTGTCGCTGCTGTCGACATTAAGGGTAATGGCCCTTGTGACCGTATTTCCGGCGAGGTTGTTATTGGCAGCCCAATATTCGAATTCGTAGCCGGGTTTTGCGGTTGCAGTGATGGTAACGGGCACTCCGTCGAAATAAACGCCGGTCCGGGGAAGTGATTCCGGCATGTTCTCTATCTCGGCCTCCCACCCGGGGACATTGTTGGCCCTGCCGATGAAGCCGGTAAATGGAGAAGTGTTTCCCCACCTGCTAAAATGCCTGCCCATTTGAGGCAACATTTCTTCGCGCATTGCATACGCGCTTTCTTCCATGGCAGCAGGATGGAACATGTAGCTTTGCTTCATGAAAGGTTGATTATGAAGTAAATTTAACAAAAAAGATGGCAATAGCAATCCCCGGTTATCCTGTTATTTAATGATGGATGTCCATCTTTTGAAAATGGCTGTTCGCTTTTACAAGGTACATCCCGGATGGCAGGCCCGATACATCCGCCTGCTCCGATGAGCCGCAGTTTCCTTTATAAAGCAGCAACCTTCCCGTAAGGTCATAAACGGAAAACGCGTTATCCGCAGCGGAATTTTTAAAATCCACGATGATGCTTTCATTGGCGGGGTTCGGATAAATCCTTATCACATCTTCCTGCGGCACTTCCTCTATGCCCACATTGCAGCCGTTTGCAGCCAGCTCGGCGAGCAATGCCGCACGACGGGCAGCAATGAAGGACTTGATGCCCATGGTCATTCCAACATCTGCGGAGAGGTTGTTATCAAAATCGGTATTGGAGTAGAATTTTTTAGTGTCGGCATACACATCGGCGCGGATTGCGTTTGCAAGCGAATCGATCTTCGGGTCGAGGGCGGCATTTGTAAAATCATTTTCCATCCACTGGCAAATGGTGCTGATCAGCAGGTTCCTGTACGCCGGCACGGTAAGCATCTGCTGCACAAGCGGGCGGCTGGAAGCCGGTGGGGATACGTGAAACATGCTCAGGTTCTTCAGCTGCGTGTTGGTGAGCCCCATGTTGAAATTGCCGAAGGATTCGTTCACATCCCAGCTCACCCATTCAAATTTATCGCTGAGCGTATCGTGATACACGAAGTAATTGTGTCCGCTCCCGATATACGAATCGAGGTTCACAAACACATTGAGCGCAGCCCACTGCCTGATGAACGAATTTGTATTTAAAACCGCTTCGAGGGAATCATAAAAAAAGCTTCCGCTGTTGTTGATCTTATCGATGAAGTGAATAAGATCGGACCAGTCGTTCGCCGTTTCATTCGTGTGCAGCTCGTATTTGGCATAGTACGGGGAAAGCCCGGCCCCGAGCCATCTCAGGTCGCCCGAAGGATCGCCCTTGAAGAGGTTGCCCTGCTTGTTGCCAAAGCGGTTATCGTCATCGAGGAACGTTTTGTTCACCTCTTCCACGAACGTGTACAATCCCCAGTAAACGCCGTTGAGGTACACGCGTGCATACGCGCAGCGCGGAGCGGCAAGCCCGTGTTCGTTGTAAAAATCGAGCGCAACTTTTTCCCTCATAAAGGAAGGGTCCTTGAAGCCGTTGTTGAGGTTGAATTTTTTGAGCCCGTCGATCTTCTGCCCGCTGACAAATTCGTTGAGATCTATTTTAAACGGCTTTTTCTGGCTTGGATTGGAGTACGATGAATTTCCCTTGAACTTGATGCCTACATCGGTAAAGGCGGTGCCATCGATGGTGATGTTCGCCTTGAGGTATTGCTCCGCCGGCATATATGCGACGAGTGAATCCCAATAGTTGGCCTGCGGAAAGCTCATGTAAATATCGTGCACCTGCGCCATCGCGAAGAAAGCATCGCCTTCGGTCTGCGACCTGGAGCTTTGGGTTTTTAAAATAAAAAGCAGCGCTAAGAAAGGCAGCAGTTTTGTGGATCTCATAGGTTTGTTTGTTAAATGCAGCTCTGTGACCGTCGTTTAAAAGCAAGGTTTAATCGTTCAAAAAATAAAACCGGTGCCTTGCCGGAAATGCGTTAAAAGCTTCGGGCGGATGAACCCGGAACACCCGAAATTATTTAATATCTTTGAAAGAAATTGCATGATCATGAAAAAGCGGGAATTAAAGATCACATACGCCGAATTTGAGAATGAGAACGAGCTGAAGGCAGCGGACCGGGAGCTTCTTGAAAAAGCGAGGCTGGCGGCCGACAAAGCCTATGCACCCTACTCCAATTTTCATGTGGGTGCGGCGCTGCTGCTGAAGAACGGGCAGATCATCTGCGGGAACAACCAGGAGAATGTTGCGTACCCGAGCGGGCTTTGCGCCGAAAGAGTTGCCATTTATGCAGCAGGAGCGGCTTACCCCGATTCGGCGATCGATACTATTGCGGTGACCTGTAAATCGAAGGCCTTCGAGGTGAACGAGCCGCTGTCGCCTTGCGGCGCCTGCCGACAGGCTATTGCAGAATATGAGATGCGGCATAAGACGAATATCCGGATCCTGCTGATGGGAGAAAAAGGCACGATCAGGATGCTGGAAAGCATCAGCGACCTGCTGCCGTTCATGTTCAAGGCAGAAGAGCTGAAGAAATAGCCGGAAGATTGGAGGTGGGAGGCAGTAGATTGGACCCGGGATCTCATAAAATGCTGGTAGTCTGATCAGGCAAATTCCGTGTCGGGGCACGGGATGACCTTTCAATTGTTATCCGTTTAATTTGAATTATTATTGTTAAATTTGTAGTTCTACACAAATCAACGACATGGAAAAAGTAGTAAGCAAAAATAAAAAAGCAGAGCCTGTGACAGAAAGCAAATCAAAAACGAAATTCAGCAAGGAAACATACATCAAATGGTATGAGTCGATGCTGCTGATGCGCAAGTTCGAAGAGAAAACGGGCCATTTATACATTCAGCAGAAGATCCGCGGTTTCTGCCACCTTTATATCGGGCAGGAAGCCCTTGTGGCGGGCGCCGTATCGGCCATTCGCCCGGAAGACCGCATGATCACGGCTTACCGCGACCACGCACACCCGATCGGGCGCGGAATGCATCCTAAATACGTGATGGCCGAAATGATGGCTAAAATTACGGGATGCTCCAAAGGAAAAGGAGGCTCGATGCATATCTTCTCTAAAGAATTCAACTTTTTCGGGGGGCATGGCATTGTAGGCGGACAGATCCCGCTGGGTGCAGGAATGGCCTTTGCGGACAAATACAACGGGAACGACCTTGTGACGCTTTGCTACATGGGCGACGGCGCAGTACGCCAGGGCGCGCTGCACGAAGCATTCAACATGGCAATGCTCTGGAAATTACCGGTGATCTTTATCATTGAAAACAACAACTACGCGATGGGAACATCGGTGGAGCGCACCTCTAACGTGCATGAGCTCTGGAAAGTGGGTCTGAGCTATGAAATGCCTTCGAAGGCTGTTGACGGCATGACCTGCGAAGCGGTGCATGAGGCGATAGAGGAAGCGGTGGCAAGAGCGCGCAAAGGCGATGGCCCTACCCTGCTTGAAATGAAAACGTACCGCTACAAAGGCCACTCGATGAGCGATGCGCAAACCTACAGGACAAAAGACGAAGTGAAGGAATACCAGGCGCAGGACCCTATTGAAAAAGTGCTGGCCACCATTAAAAAGAACAAGTGGATGAGCGATGCCGACATTGAAGCCGCTGAAAAAAAGGTGGATGATATCGTTGCCGAGTCGGTGCAGTTCGGTGAAGAATCGCCGTACCCTACTGCCGATGAATTGTACAAGGATGTTTACGAGCAGTCGGATTACCCGTATATTATTGAATAAGCAGTAGCGCAGAGTCATTCTGAACTTGTTTCAGAATCTGCGCGCGGATCCTGAAACAAGTTCAGGATGACCTAACACACAAATCAAAAATTCAACAATTAATTATGGCTGAAGTAGTACGAATGCCCAAACTGAGCGATACCATGACAGATGGTGTGGTAGCGAAATGGCATAAAAAAGTGGGCGACAAGGTGAAATCGGGCGAGGTGCTTGCGGATATTGAAACCGACAAAGCAACCATGGAGTTCGAATCATTTCAGAACGGCGTGCTGCTGCATGTCGGCGTGCAGGAAGGCAAAGGCGCACCGGTGGATTCGATCCTTGCGATCCTTGGAAAGGAAGGCGAAGATATTTCCTCGCTGCTTGCGGGAGAGGCGAACAAATCTGCGGAAGCGAAAGAAGAGGTGAAAGATAAAAAAGCGGAGAGCGGAAGTGCAAAGGCGGAAGCGAAGAATGATCAACCGCAGGACAACGCGAAAGCGGAAGTAAAAAAAGAAACAGTAAAGATCCCCGATACCGTACAGATCGTACGCATGCCGAAGCTGAGCGATACAATGACTGAAGGTGTTGTTGCCAAATGGCACAAGAAGGTGGGTGACAAGGTGAAATCGGGAGAGTTGCTGGCGGATATTCAAACAGACAAAGCGACGATGGAATTTGAATCGTTCCAGGACGGGGTCCTGCTCCATATTGGCGTGGAAGAAGGCAAAGGCGCAGCGGTGGATTCCATTTTAGCGATCCTTGGAAAAGGCGGCGAAGATGTGAAAGCGATCATTGAGGCAGATAAGAACAAGGGCGATAACGCAGAAGAAGTTAAAAGCAAGAAGGAAGAAAGTAAAGAAGAAGTTGGCAACAAGCAGTCGGCAAAAACTGAAGTTAAAGCAGAAGCCAAAGTTTCGAACAATTCCACCGAACGCATGAAGATCTCCCCGCTTGCGAAAAAGCTGGCGGAAGAAAAAGGCATCAGCCTGAGCATGCTGAAAGGCAGCGGCGATGGCGGAAGAATTGTGAAGCGCGACATTGATAATTTCAAATCGGGCGGCAGCACTCCCGGTTTTGTGGCCGAGGAAAGCTTCCGCGAGGAGCCTGTATCGCAGATGCGCAAAACCATCGCGAAGCGTTTGGGTGAAAGCAAGTTCTCCGCTCCGCATTTCTATTTAACCATGGAGATCGATATGGATGAGGCGATCAAGGCGCGGGAAGCGATCAATACTGTTGCGGGGATCAAGATCTCCTTTAACGACATTGTGATCAAAGCGGTGGCAAGCAGCCTGCGCAAGCATCCGAAAATAAATTCCTCCTGGCTGGGCGATAAGATCCGCTACAACGACCATATCCACATTGGTGTGGCAGTAGCGGTGGAAGACGGATTGCTGGTGCCGGTGGTGCGTTTCGCAGACGGAAAAACACTGACACAGATCGGAACAGAGGTGCGCAACTTTGCCGTAAAAGCAAAAGATAAAAAGCTTCAGCCGAGCGACTGGGAAGGTAACACCTTCACGATCTCCAACCTCGGCATGTTCGGCATCGAGGAGTTTACCGCGATCATCAACCCGCCTGATGCATGCATCCTCGCAGTTGGCGGTATCAAGCAAACGCCTGTTGTGAAGAACGGGCAGATCGTTCCGGGCAACATCATGAAATTAACGTTGTCCTGCGATCACCGCGTGGTAGACGGCGCAACGGGATCAGCATTCTTACAGACGCTGAAGCATAACCTGGAAAATCCGATCCTGATGCTGGGTGCAGGGGCGATCTAAACGTTGAACATATAAAGTAACACTTAGGAAAACGCAAGCAAAGCAGCTTGCGTTTTTTGTTTGAATAATTATCCGGCAAATCGTCGTATATTTATATTAAACAGCAAACCACTCCGGGCCCAGATGAAAAAATTATTCATTATTTTAAGTATTTACCTTCTCCCCATGGCGTTACGGGCGCAGCTGTCATATCATCCATTCCCTGCCAATACAGGCACATGGACCTACAGATACTATGATGATTTCCACAATCCAACTTCGCTATTATCTTCTTTTTCCATGTTGGGCGATACAGTGATCTCGGGAATGAATTACAAGAAGATCCTCTCAGGCTCAGCTTATATGGGCGCCCTAAGAGAAAGCGGGAAATTTATCTATTATTACCCTGACACCGCTTCCCAGGAATATGTATTGTATAATTTCAATCTTAATTCCGGAGACACTTTATTTCATCCTTATGGGTTAGTAGCATCTGCAAATGATACAGTAGTGGTTGACGTTGTCGATACCGTTTTATTTGATGACGGTTATCACCGGGAACTTCATTTTAACCATGGAACAACCTGGATCGAAGGCATTGGAAGCCTTAATTATTTTTTCGATCCATCTTATATATTATCTGTTTCAGGAAACTTTCTGCTGGAATTTATGGAAGGGGATTCGACAGTGGCATATTCTTCCTCGCCGCCACCTCCACCTCCATGCGTTTCTTATTTCTATACCAGCTATGATTCAACCCTAAATAGCTTCAACTTAAGCATTCCACCTTTACCGCTCGTCTCATCTTACTTTTGGGATTTCGGGGATGGCAGCACTTCAACAGCCCCCCACCCGAGCCACTTTTATCCTGTAGATTCTATTTACAATGTTTGCCTGAACATCACGAATACCAGCGGCGACACCTGTTCGTATTGCCACCTGATAGGTAAGGATAGCCTGGGTAACATTGTCAGGAACGCCGGCTTCTGGATCAACGCAAGCCCCACAGGCACTCCAGGTGCTGCGAGCCTGCAGGAAAATACAGTTACTATGTATCCGAATCCTGCAAGCAACAGGGTCACCATCCGGTTAAACGGAGCGACCGGCAACATTGCAGTGAAAATCATCAACATTGCGGGGCAAACGGTTATTGAAAAGGAAGATCTCAGTGGAGATGTTTTTGATCTCGATGTTTCAGTTCAGCCGAAGGGGATTTACTTTGTAGAAATAATTAACGGCACAAACATCACCAGGAGAAAGCTGATAAAGAATTAACCTTCTGCATTCAGCTTTTCAGCGAGGTAACGCCCCATGCTAAAACATGCCTGCAATAAATACCCACCGGTAGGCGCATCCCAGTTCAGCATTTCGCCGATCACATAATTATTCGGCATTCGCGTAAGCTGAAAATTTTCATCCACCTCTCTCAGCGTAACGCCGCCTACGGTAGAGATCGCTTCATCCATCTCCGCCATTCCGGTAATTTTTAAGGGAAGGTTCTTGATCTTTTCTGCAAGCAGTCCGAGGTCGGTGAACTGCTCTTTCGTGAGCGCGCTTTTCAGCAGTCCGATCGCCGCGTCCGTAAAGCCGAGCCTGTCCTCCAGCAATTTTTTAATGGAGCGGTTACCGCGCTTGCTGAATTTATCCCTGATCTGCTGCACGGTAATTCCGGGCTTGAGGTCGATAACCACTTTCGCTGTGCCTTTCTCATTCAGCTGCTTGCGGATGGGCGCGCTGAGCGCATAGATAGCGCCGCCTTCCATTCCGGTGGATGTGATCACCACTTCGCCGAGACGCTCTTTATTGTCACATTTGATCACGATATTTTTTAAAGGAAGCCCTTCCGCCGCAATGATGAATTCAGGGTTCCAGCTGATGCGATAGGCGCAGTTAGAAGGCTGAAAAGGAACCGTTCGGATCTCCTTCGTTTTAAAGATCTCTGCCCATGCGCCATCGGAGCCTGTAACCTTCCAGCTGGCGCCGCCCAATGCAAATACGGTGATGTCCGCTTTTACGATCACGTCATCATTAAAAAGCAGGGCATCTTCCCTCCAGCCTTTCCATTCGTGCTGCGTATTGATCTTTACATTCTTTTTTTTCAGCACTTCCAGGAAAGCCTGCAGCACTTCTATCGGCTTGACGCCTTTTACCGGGAACACCCTTTTGCTGCTGCCGACATAGGTTTCAATACCAATTCCCTTGAGCCATTCACGCAAGTGCGCATTCGTGAATGAACGCAGGCTTTTTTCAAGAAAGGCGACCGGTGTATACCGTTTTACAAACTCTTCCAGCTCTTCGGAATGCGTGAGGTTAAAGCCGCCATCGCCCGCCACGAGGAACTTCCTGCCAACCGCATGATTCTTTTCATAGATGCTGACATCAAACAAATTCTCATCGAGTGTGGCAGCGAGCATCAGGGCCGCAGCCCCTCCTCCGATGATCGCTACGGATCGTTTTTCCGGGTTCTTCATTGGCATAAAATTAACAATAATAAGGTGACAGAGAGGTTTAAAGAATTAAATGAACAAGGATCAGCGATGCGCGGTTTACGGAAAAAGAATGAGTACAGGCCATACCAGTCGGCGGAGCAGGTGCAGCTTGTATACAGCGGCAGGGATTATTTCCAGCGCCTGGAGCGGATCATCGCTTCGGCGAGGAATGAATTGCACATCCAGACTTACATCTTTGACCATGATGAAACCGGCAGGACAGTAATTGCTGCGCTGAAAAAAGCCGCCGCGCGGAATGTACAGATCTACCTGCTGCTCGACGGTTTCGGCGCCTCGGGTTTTCCGAAGGAGCTGATGAAAGAGCTGAGCAGCGCAGGCATCCACGTAAGGTTCTTCGCTCCCTTTTTTTCCACCAATACATTTTACCTTGGCAGAAGACTGCACCACAAAGTGATCGTTGCCGATAAAAAAGTTGCGCTGATCGGCGGGATCAACATTGCGGATAAATACAAAGGCACGGAGTCGGAGCTACCCTGGCTTGATTACGCTGCAGAGCTGCGCGGCACTATTTGCGGGGGCATCCAGGACTTCTGCAACAGCATTTACAATAAACGCTTTTACCGGAGGATCGCGGATGTAAACAACAGCAGGCAAAGCGGAGAGGTGCCGGTACGCATTGCGGTGAACGACTGGATCAACCGGAAGAACGAGATCAGCGGCGGCTACCTGCACGCCATCCGGCATGCAAAGCGGGAGATCATTATTGTGGGCGGTTATTTTATCCCGGGCAGAAGAATGAGAATAGCTTTGAAACAAGCCAGCAGGCGCGGCGTGAAAGTGAAGATCATCCTTGCCGGGATCTCGGATGTTGCATTAGTGGCAAGGGCCACACGCTTCTTCTATTCGTTCCTGCTGCGGCACGACATCGAGCTGCATGAATGGAGGCATTCGGTGCTGCATGGAAAGGCGGCGGTGATCGACGGGGAATGGTCAACGATCGGCTCGTTCAACCTCAACCACTTAAGCACATACGCAAGCATCGAGATGAACGTTGAAATAAAATCAAAAGAATTCTCGGCGGTGTTCTGCCGTCACCTGTATGAAGTAATGAGCCGCTGCAGGGTGGTATCGCGCGTTAAATACGAAAGCAAGAACAGGCTGGCGAACAAGCTTCTGAACTGGGGCTCTTTCGGATTGATCCGGCTGTTCTCCTTCATCTTAACGGTGTTTTCCTATCACCGGTTGTTCAGGAGGTACTTTTTAAGTCCGAAGTAGTTGCGGTTATGTTATCATTTCTAAATAAAATGAAATGGAGCGAAGGATTTTATTCTTATTGTTTGATTCAGCTCCGTAGAAAGAAGATCCCTCCGCTTCGGTCGGGATGACACGCGACACGCGGCATGACAAAAACGCGGGATGACACGCTGCTATTAAATGATCTTATACAACGACTTTCCTTTTTCACCCAAGGCATCCACTTTCTTTTCAATTGCCGGATCTTTGATGAGCGGCGGCGCATGATGCGGCTTGATGCGGGCATCGATGATGAGCGGGCCGCGGCAGCCCCAGTGCTTGTTCTCTGTAAAGCTGTCAACACCATGGATGTCGTGCGAGGGGTTGCTGCGCGTGAACGTAACCCAGAGGAAGTTATTCAAATTCTGCGCTACAAAATCCGAATCGTCGCAGAGAATGATCAAAGGGAGGTTGGAGGTTGGAGGTTGGTGGCTGAGATGAGATGTAAGACGCAAGATGTCTTTGTTTGCAGATTCTTCCGTTACATATTTGTCCGCAGTGATCGCAAGGATTCCCGGCATTACCACTTTGGGATTGCGGAAACCATCGGGCAAATTCAGGTTTCCTGTTTCCGTTCCAAGCTCCCGTACCTTTTTTCCGGCTGCGGCGATCACCACCTTGCTTCCGCTGTTGAGGCCGGTGCCGCTGTAATCCAGCGTATCGATGGTTGTGCGCGTATAGAAATGCAGATCCCGCGTGAGGTCGATGCGCTCCAGCACATGCTTAAAGAAATCCGCAACATCGTGTGTCGTTAACCGGGGATTATCTTCTCCCGCTATAATGAACAAATATTTTGCAAGGCTGAGCTGTCCACTGCCGAGGATATGGTTCGCAATGGTAAGGATCTCCTGCGGGCGCCTTTCGGAGCTGTACGGCGTGTAGCGTTCGCTCCCGATAGCCAGCAGCAAGGGATGAACGCCGGACGCATCTACCGCGTGCACATCTTTCAATCCGGGGATCTCCTTCGGAATGGCATTCCCGGTAAGCTCGTGAATCAAATTCCCGAATGCCGTATCTTCCTGCGGCGGACGGCCAACTACCGTAAACGGCCAGATCGCGTTGTTGCGGTGATATACTTTATGAACGCGCATCAATGGAAAATCGTGCTTCAGGCTGTAATAGCCGAGATGGTCGCCGAACGGGCCTTCCGGCTTGTTCTCATCGGGATACACTTCGCCGGTGATCACAAAATCGGCATCGGAGGCGATGCAAAAATCATCTTCGTAACTGTAGCGGATACGGCGGTTGCCAAGCGCCCCGGCAAAGGTGAGCTCGCTCATGCCTTCCGGCAGCGGCATCACAGCGCCAAGCGTCAGCGAAGGCGGTCCGCCCACAAATATGCTCACCTTTAAAGGCTTTCCTTTTTTATTCGATTTCGTCTGGTGCACACCAATACCGCGATGCAGCTGGTAATGCAACCCGATCTCCTTATCTTTTACATACTCGTTCCCGCTCAGCTGGATGCGGTACATGCCGAGGTTCGAATTCATCACACCCGGCTTGTCAATGTCTTCGGTATATACAAGCGGAAGAGTAACGAAAGCACCGCCATCATCGGGCCAGCATTTCACCTGCGGCAATTCCGAAATAGTTGTTTGATTCTGAAGCACGGGATTAGCAAACCTGCTTTTTTTCGGCAATGCTGAAAAAGCAGTAAGTCCCACATTCGCGTATTTAAATGGATGTTTGAGCGCCTCCAGCGGATCGTTCTTGAGGTCGATCAGTGTTTTTATTTTTTCGAGGGTGTCCCTGAAAATAAACTTGCTGCGGTTGGTATCGCCGTAAAGGTTAGAGACTGCGCGAAATTTGCAGCCTTTGATGTTTTCAAAAAGAATGGCGGGGCCATTGTTCTCAAACACGCGCAGGTGGATCGCCGCCATCTCGAGCTCCGCGCTTACTTCTTCTTTGATCCTCACCAGGTGACCATTCTTCTCCAGGTCGGCAATGCATTCTTCTGTGCTTTTATATCCCATAGCTCGTTAATGCGAAACAATGAACCTGCTTCTCGCAATATTCTTCGCTGTACTCTTTATCGTGATAAAATAAATTCCGTTCCGCAGCTCCGCCGTATTCAACTTCAGGCTTTCCTGCTGATCGCTTAGCTTTTCCGAATGCACTATTCTGCCGGCAACATCGGTGACAACGACCGATGAATTCAAAATTTCTTTTTTCACATTGGAAAGATCGACCGTTAAATAGGTTTTAGAAGGGTTCGGAAATATGTTGATACCGTTAGCCGTATTCACAGCATGATCCGTGATCCCCGTTGCGAGGTAATCGTGCATTCCAAAGGTGTATTCGCCCAGCTGCAGCGAATCGATGGTCACCGTTCCCCGCCTGTCGGTTACGCTGCCAACCACATTCTTTGTGTAATACGGATATTCATGCCAGTCGTCGGCAGCATTACGGCGGTACAGCAGCACGAGGCTGTCTTCCGAAGTAATGTTCAGCAGGTTATCGAGCCAGTAGTAATTGGAGAAGGCAGTAGTTCTTCCGTCGTAATTCACCGTGGCCTTTGCATAGAATGTTGCAGGCAGAATTCCATCCACCTTCCAGTACCTGTTCGGTGAAATGCGGTAAGGCACACAGCAGTTGTGAAATGCATCCGGCGCCGTGTAATTGTGCTCTACGCGCACGAATGCCGAATCCGCAATACCCAGCACATTGATCGTAAACTTTGCATTTGCGAACGTGGAATTCCCGATCGTTTTCAGTGTCTTAAAATCAGGAGCAACTGCATGACTGATCTTTTCGCTCATGTTCAGCGCCGTGAAAGCAGGATCGAAAGGCACGCTGAAGCTGAAGGAAGCGTTAGGCCCCGACATTACAAAGCTCTGCGTTTGCTGCGTCCAGTCGGCAGCTTTGAAGGTCATCTCCAGGGGAACATTGTTATAATAATGGGGAGCGCCTGTTAATTTCTGCTTCACAAAAACCGTTACGTTGTAATTTCCGCCACCGGCAGGAACGCTCTGTACGGAATCGATTGAAAAATGCGGATAGCCCGGACTGTTCACCCAATCGTTAAAAAAATCGCTGAGGTCGACACCGCTTGCCGCGGTAAGCGCATTCATGAAATCGGCGCTGGACACATCCTTGTAATTGTTCTGCGCGAGGTAAGTTCGCACCGAATAGAAGAATAGACTGTCGCCAAGGTAGCCGCGCAAGGTATGCGCAATGTCGGCGCCCTTGTTGTACACGTGATCGCCGTAGGTATATGTTTGCGGGATGTTCGAAAGCGTGAGATAGCCGCCTTCCTTGTTGTGCGCAAAGTGCAGCACATCTTCATGGTTATTGCGCACGGCGCTGAGGTAGCTGGCATAACCGTTCAATGCTTCATAAAATAGAAATTCGCAATAGTGCGCCCAGCCCTCGTTCAGCCACATGTCTTCCGCAGTGCGACAGGTGGCGAGGTCGCCGAACCAGTGATGCGACAATTCATGCGCATACAAATTCTGGTAAGTGAGCGAACCTGTTGCGGTGGCCTTCGGATAGGAAATGTTGGTGGCATGCTCCATTGCGCCCGAATTGAACGGCACCATGCAATAACCTACGCGGTTCCACATGTAAGGACCGAAATGATTCTCGAATGCAGACAACGCAACAGGCAGATTCACAAAGGAACTTTTCACCGCCGCAGTATCGGCCGGCACAGCCGCGATGATGATCGGCACGGTGCCTGTCATCCCGTTGTACGTCTGATTGATCTGCGCATAGGCCGCTACGGAAACCGATGCAAGATAGCTCGGGATCTGCTGGTTCATGACCCAGCGGCGTGTGCGCAATCCGCCGGCATCCGTTGTATCGCTTGCAAGCGCACCGTTGCAATACGCTACTTTACCGCCGTTGGTAGTGATGTTGAATTCATAGGAAGTGCGCTCCACGAAATTATCGAAGCAGGGAAACCACACTCTTCCATACGTATGAGGCAAGGCGCCGAAGCCTACACCGAGGTTGTAAGCATATCCGCTCTGGAAATAAAATCCGCCCCAGCCCGACGGATCTCCCTGCGGAGTACCGTGGTAAGAAACTTTCAGAAGTACTGTGTCGTTCACATTGCATGCAGCCGGCAGGTTGACGCCCAGCAAGGTATCGTTGTAGGAATAGGTAAGGTTGCTTCCGCCGATCTCCACGGAATCAATGGTGAGCATGAGAAGATCGAGATTGAGCCTGTTAATGCCGTTCATCTTCGGGGTGAATTTCACCACCGTATTTCCCTTGATCACATTGGTCGTGAAATCGGTGATGTTAAGGCTGATGTTGTAATTCAGGATATCGATGGTATCGCTACGCATGTTGGAAGCCTGCACCTGCAGGTCGTTCGACAATGCGCGCTCGTGGGCATGCATGCGCTGCTTTGTTTCCTGCTCGCTTTGCGCGCTGCAAAAAAACGGGATAAAAAGGAGGAGTGCTGAAAAATAGGATCTCATGTTGCGCTTGTGGTATTGGACACTAAATTTAAGAAAATACAAGATAATAACCTAATCCGGCCAGCGCGCTGATGCCGATCCAGGCGATCATATTCATTCGGAAGCGGTGCAGGGCGATAAGCGAGATGATGATCCAGGATGCGTGGAAAATGTTGTTTGCACCGAAGCTCAGGCCATTCTTAAAAAGCAACGCCCGGATGAGATAAACGGCGAGGCTGAGGATCACTCCCACAACGGCAGCGCTTACAATGCCAAGCAGCCGGCGAACAGAAGGATGATGCCGTGTTCGCTCGATCACCGGGGCGCCTACCAGCACAAATAGTATGGAAGGTAAAAATGTGAACCATACCGTGACGAGAAGACCTGCCGTGCCGCTGAGAATGGAAGCTCCCGAATGATTGTATCCGGCCATGAAGCCCACAAAGGCCAGCACCATAATGAGCGGGCCGGGCGTTGTTTCACCGAGTGCCAGCCCGTCCAGCATCTGGAATTCATTCAGCCAATGGAACTTCTGCACGCTTACCTGCGCCACATAGGGCAATATGGCGTAAGCCCCGCCAAAGGTGACAAGCGCAGCTTTTGTAAAGAAGAGTCCGAGCGAGTTCCAGAATGCAGCATCGACGGTAAAGACCAGGAAAAGCAAGAAGAGAAAGACCCAGAGCAGCAAGCCGGTGATGATCTGCTTCATCATCCTGCTTTTACTGAAACCGGCACCGGGATGAGCTGTGGTTGCGTTAATGTAAAAGCCTTCTTCTGCGGATATTTTTTTATCAAGCTCATCGCGGGAAGCGAGGTATTGCGGCAGCGTGCGCTGAACAATAAATCCGATGATGAGCGCAGAAATGATAATAAGCGGAAAAGGGAGATCAAAGAAAAAGATCGCCACGAAGCTTAAGACGGCGATGATGTAATGCAGGATGCCGCTCATCGACTTCTGCCCGATCTTCAGAAGCGCGAGCACTACGATTGCGATCACCGCGGGCTTCAAGCCGTTGAGAATGGAATACACAGCGGGAAGCTCACCGAACAGAACATAGAGGATGCTTAACGCGAGCAGAATAAAAACGGAAGGCAGCACAAAAAGAATTCCGGCTACGAGTCCGCCGCGCACTCCATGAAGCAGCCAGCCGGTATAGGTTGCCATCTGCTGCGCTTCGGGACCGGGGAGCAGCATGCAGTAATTCAGCGCATGCAAAAACCGTGATTCGGAGATCCACTTTTTTTTCTCAACGAGAAACCCGTGCATGATCGCGATCTGCCCGGCGGGGCCGCCAAAGCTGATGAATCCGAGCTTCAGCCAGAACATGAAAGCTTCCCGGAAGGAAGGCTTACGAGGATCTACCACTCCGGCGCTTTTTTATAGCTGAATTCTTCTTTTACATATTTTCCCTTGAACTTGCCGTCGATACAGGCATAGAAAGTTCCGTCACTGTTTTTATAATAAAGCACGCGTTGCGGAAAATCATGCTTCGGGTCTTCAAACACAGCAGTGTCGTTCTTGAAGCCGGTAAACTTGAATGCTGCCGGCCCCGGATTTCCCTTTACCACTGCCACGTAATACAGTCCGTCTTCGCGCTCCTCGATGCTGATCTCTTCCGCAAAAGCGGTATCCTTCCCGGCAAGCACTCCGCCCCTGCCGTACATTATGTTTCCTTCGGGAGCTTTCCATTGTTCGAAAATGGGAACAGTATCGTACTTGCCAACCCATTTACCGGCAAGCCAGGAAAAAGAGCTGAGGTCTGCAGACTTTTTGCAGGAAGCCAAAGCGAGCATTCCGCCCATCAGTACTAAAATTGTTTTTTTCATAAGGCTTTCATTAAATAAAAACATCCCACGAAGGCGGGATGCTGTTTGGTTATTTTTTTTCTTCGAACATATCTTTCATAGCTCCGAGGTAATAGGCATCCCAACCTTCATCTATACTCCTGAGCGATTTTTCGGGAACATCCTCGTGCAGCAGCTCTACAATTGTTTTTTTTCCTTTCGGCTTTAACGTGAATGTAACCTTCGAAGGCGCCTCCCACTGGTCGTAACACCATTCCTGCACCAGCTTTTTATTTTTCACCACTTCTATGTTGGTTCCGAACATTTGTCCGCCCCACAACGTGAACGTATCACCCACATCCGGGCCCATCTTGGCTTCATCGCCACTCCAGTGCTGAATAGTGTCGGGATTCACCAGCGCATCGAACACCTCTTCAGGCGTTGCATTCATCTCATACTTCTGCTCTATTGTAGGCATCTTCCGGGTCTTGATTTCAGGAGTAAATGTACTGAAATTTAACGGTTTTTCAATTACTAAAACGGAACCGCATGCTCATCTGTATACTTCATCTTATACATGAGATCGTTGTAAATATTCTGCTCGGGCAGATAGGTAACGGAATAACCTTTTGCAGCATATTCCTTCATTTTATCTTCCGGAATGTAAGGCTCAAATACAATACCGGGACCGGATGGAATGCCGATGCAGGTCACCATGATCTCGTTGTACCACCAGCCGGCAATGACCACCGTTTTTTTATCCGTCTGCAGCGCTTTCAGGATCACCTCGTGCGTGTAGTCCATCTTTTGCTTCCGCTTCGAATAATCGGAGATCACCGGGCCTGAAAAAGGATCGAAGAAGATCTCCTGCCCGGAGACCCTGAACGTGACGGCCGCGCCCGAATGTTCGGCGCCGCGCAGCTTATCGGTTAAATTGATGCTGCAGATAAATGAGGAGATCACCATTGCATAGCACAGAAGACGGAACTGCACGCTGTTGAGGTAGTACGCGAAAAGCATGATCACAAACGGGACAGCGGGGATCATGTAACCCGACTTTTGCGGCAGCCGAAAATATGAGATGATGTACAGCACAATGATCATGCAGCAGGCCCAGAGGATTTTTTTATCGGGCGCCGTTTTGAACAGACTCTCTGTTTGCCTGCCCCTGCTGCGCATGGCGGCGACCGTTAAAAAACAGAGCGCAGCCATCCCCACAAATCCGAAAACTCCGAGGGTCATTTTATACAGCACTTTGGTGATGGGCGGATAAGGGAACTGATCGTAGTACATGAAGAAGGAGCTGCCAAACTGCAGGATAACAGGCAGAAAGGCAAGCACCGCCACAATGCCCATAGCAACCGCAATTTTGAAAATGCGCCAGCTGCTTTCCTTCCATGCGTGCTGCTGCCAGAGGATAAGCGCATAGGGTAACAGCATCACTCCGCAGGTGATGCGGCAGCCAACAGCCAGCCCGAGGAACAGCCCGGCGAGGAAATATTTTTCCCTCAGCACAAAATAGAAGCTGATCAGCACAAACGCTTCCGACCACATGAAGTCGATCGTGTATGTGCTGCTGATGTACACCACCGGCACAAAGGCAAACGCGAGACCCGCAAGAAAGAAATGGCGGAACCGGAGATGCTGCAGGATAAGCGCGAAGAACACGGCAGCAATAGCGCTGAAAAATGCACAAAGTCCGTTGTAGATCACGGGGCCGCATCCCCAAAGCGCCGAATAGATGAGCTCCTGCACGGGATGACCCGGAAACCGGGAAGGCTCATAAATTCCTGTAAGCTTGGTATGAAATGCTGCAAGGGCGATGCCCCATGAATCCTCCTCCACTCCGTAACCCGCTGATAAGAAAGGCAGCCGCGAAACAAAAACAAGAAGGAACAAGCCTATGAAAGGGAGATATTTATTTCTTGTTTCCAGGAGAATGAGAATTGAATTATTCGTTCAAGCGCTGCCTAACCACTTCATACAGCATTACGCCGGTGGCTACGGACACATTCAGGGAGCCTATTTCGCCGAGCAACGGAATTTTTGCGTGTGCATCGGCAAGCTTCAGGAACTCGGAGGAGATCCCGTCCTCTTCGGATCCCATCATGATCGCGACAGGCAATGTAAAGTCGAGCTGGTAATAATTATCGCTTGTTTTTTCGGTACAGGCGATCACCTGCAATCCGCTTTCGCGAAGGTATTCGATCACCTGCCTGAGGTTCTCTTCACGGCAAACGGGGATCTTGTGCAAAGCGCCGGTGGATGTTTTGATCGCATCGGCATTGATCTGCGCGGCTCCTTTCTGCGGGATGATGATCGCATCCACACCCGCACACTCAGCGGTACGGGCTATCGCCCCGAAATTACGCACATCGGTGATGCGGTCGAGGATCAGCAGCAAAGGCGTTTTTCCCGCTTCAAATACGGCGGGTAAAATGTTCTCTATTTTATGATATTCGATGGAAGAAATATACCCTACAACTCCCTGGTGGTTTTTGGTGGTGAGACGGTTCAGCTTTTCAAGCGGCACATACTGGTATAGCACGTTATGCTTTTTAAGCATGCTCATCATTTCACCGAAGAGCTCATTCTTCAGCCCGTTCTGCACAAACAAACGATCGATCTCCTTGCCCGCCTTCAATGCTTCGATCACGGGGCGTAAGCCAAAGATCATATTACTGCTGTCACTTTCTCTTTTTTGTTCTTTCGTTTGCATAATTGGTTTGTTTAATCCTGTAAATACGCCCTGCCCTGTCTCCAGATGTCGACCGCCGAGTACCACGACTGCTTGTAGTTGACAGAGCGGTCGAGCGAATAATCATTGTCGGTGAACGGGTTGTTCACCTTTGAGAATACATAGGTAAGCGAATTGATATTGTTCTCCTCGCCATAGGTCCATGTTTCGGAATTAGCTGTTTTATAGATCACATTCGGCGCACCGTAGATCAGGTAGATCATTCCCCTGTCGGTTTTCCAGCCTTCCACGTAAGAGGTGAAATAGGCGTTGCCATCCTGCACGCGGTTATAATATTTACGGATGATCTCTTTGGCCCGTTCCTGGTTGCCTGTGCAGTCGAGCCAGAATTTTTCCACGCTTGCCTTCTTATTGCTGCTGTGCAGGAGGTCTTCATATTCCTGCTTGGAAGTAATGAAGCGCAAAGGCAGGATCATGTCATCCGCCTTTTTAACATCGGGGAATGCATCTGAAAAGTTGAACAGTGTAATACCATCGCGCTTTGACGTATCGAGCTGGATGTGATAAAAACCTTTTTTGTTCGCGACGAATTTCGTTACGCCCTTCTCCAGCTGCAAGGTGTAGGTGCTGTCGGGCTGGTAATGAAAAGGCTTGGGCTCCGCTACGGAGAAAGGAGGAACCGCCAGCGGGAACTCGCGGTTATAATACCTTACAAAAACGGTAACACCAA
>Ga0157372_10001302_pt1 | contig 26984 bp, 24 predicted proteins | sample C55metaG_FD_115307 | JGI IMG/M metagenome (GOLD analysis project Ga0157372, IMG submission 115307) | Corn rhizosphere microbial communities from Kellogg Biological Station, Michigan, USA - C5-5 metaG | ecosystem: Host-associated > Plants > Roots > Rhizosphere > Soil | place: USA: Michigan...
GATCTGGATCTCACCGGTCGTACCGTGCTGCTGCGTGGCAAGGGTGGCAAGCAGCGGATGGTGCCGCTCGGCTCCTACGCCGCCCGCGCGCTGGAGGCCTACCTGGTCCGGGTACGGCCGGAGCTGGCTCGTACCGGTACCGGTACGCCGAAGGTGTTCCTGAACGCACGCGGCGGTTCGCTGTCCCGGCAGAGCGCCTGGACGGTGTTGCGCGGTGCCGCGGAGAAGGCCGGCCTGACCGCCGACATCTCACCGCACACCCTGCGGCACTCGTTCGCCACCCATCTGATGGAGGGCGGTGCGGACGTCCGGGTGGTGCAGGAGTTGCTCGGCCACGCCTCGGTGACCACCACCCAGATCTACACGCTGGTGACCGTGGATCAGCTGCGCGAGGTCTACGCGGTCGCCCACCCCCGCGCGAAGGCGCGGTAAGCACTGCGCGAAGGCGCGGTGAGCACTGCGCGAAGGCGCGGTAAGCACTGCGCGGGCCACAGTACGGCCACATCGGCCGCAAATCTCAGACAGTCGGAGCGACCACCGATATAACTTCCCGAGAGCCGCCGATAGTCGCCGCGGTGCCAACGGGGGAGTGACGTGACCGGTCCAGACGACCAACAGCCCTATTCATCCGAATCAGCCGATTCCGCTTCGGGGCCCGCAGCCGAACCGCCCGCCACGGAAGCCGGCCAGTACCGGCCCTACTATCCGTCCGGGCAGTTCGCCGCCGAGGATTACCCGGCCGGTCAGTACCCGCCTGCCGGCCCGGCCGCCAGCTATCCCGCACCCGGCTACCCGGCCCCGGGCTACCCGGCCCCGGGGTATTCGGCGCCCGGCTATTCAGCGCCCGGCTACCCGGGCGGTGACTATGCGACCATCGGCTACCCACCGGCGGAGCCCCCGCATCGGCGCCGCCGGCTGTCCTGGATCCTGGGTGCCGCGGTGGCCGTCCTGCTGTTGTTGGTCGGCGGTGGCGCGGTGGCTGCCTACCAGGTGCTCAACGGTGGCGGCACCCAGCCCGATCAGGTCGTACCGGCCAACGTGGTCGCCTTCGCCAAGCTGGACCTCAACCCGTCGGCCTCGCAGAAGATCGCCGCGGCTCGGTTCCTGCACCGCATCCCCAAGCTGGGCAGCGGGTTCACCGGCTCGCGGGACTGGCGGCAGGCCATGTTCGAGGCCATGGCCAGCGACGGCGACCTGCCGGCCGGGGTGGACTACAACCGCGACGTCAAGCCCTGGCTGGGCAAGCGAGCGGCGATCGCGGTGCTGCCGACCCTGAAGAACGGCGACCCCGAGGTGCTGCTGGTGTTCCAGAGCACCGACGACGCCAAGGCGCGGGCCGGCATCGCCCGGTTCGGCTCGGACAACGGGGTCAGCTTCTACCACGGCTACGCGGTGGTGGCCGAGGACCAGCGGATCGCCGACCAGGCGGTGGCCAGCGCCAAGTCGGCCAGCCTGTCCGGCAGTGCGCAGTACCAGGCGGATCTGAAGCAGCTCGGCTCACTCGGCATCGCCGCCGGCTGGGCGGACCTGGGTGCGATCGGCAAGCTCGTCACCTCCGCTGCCGCCTCCGGCCCCGTCTTCGGCACCTCGCTGGGTTCCGGCCGGCTGGCCTTCACCGTCCGGATGACCAGCAACGCCGCCGACCTGATCGGCAAGTTCTACGGCCTGAGCGGTCCGGCCAGTGTCACCGCTCCTGACCTCGGCGGGTTGCCGGCAACCTCGGCGGTCGCGTTCGGGGCCGGCGTGGACGGGGCGGCCATCGACCGGATGTGGAAGCAGTACCGCGACCTGATGGGCCAGTTCGCAGGGTTCACCGGCCCCGACGAGTCCCAGCTGGGGTCCCCGGACGATGCGCTCGACTCGCTTCAGCAGCAATTCGGCGTGCGGCTGCCCGATGACCTGAAGACATTGCTCGGCAGCGGGATCAGCGTCTCGGTGGAGGCTCATGGCCTGGCCGGCGGCGGTGACACGCCGAAATTCGTGGTGCAGACCCGCACCGACGGCCCGGCCGCGAACCGGGTGATGGACAACATCCGGCATGCGGTGGAGAACGGCGGCGCCGACTTCCCGGTCAGCTACCGGGCCACCGCCACCGGCCTGCTGGTGGCCAGCGATCCGGCCTACCTGGCCGCCGTCAACGCCGGCAGCTCGCCGAAACTGTCGGGCGTGTCCAGCTTCCGGCAGGCGCTGCCGGACCGCGCCGGTGCTACTGAGACGGCCTTCGTGAACCTGGATGCGATCGCTGCCGAAATGCGTGCACAGAATGCCAGCCCGGACGACCTGAAGTCGCTGGAGGCGTTCAGCGCGGTCGGCCTCACCGCGAAGGTGCAGGGCGGGACGGCCACGCTGCACATCCGGCTGCTCGCACACTGAAACCGGGCGTCGCCGGATCGAACGGCTCGGCCGTCGAAACCGATGGGCTGCCGCGCGCGCCGTCCGGCACCACCGGCCGCGTGCGGTAACCTCCGATCGAACGAGGCACGGCCGGTGGCGAGGAGCGCGCAATTCGATGACACTGTCCGACACCGATGGGCCCGACCGCCCCGCTCCGGAGTCGGTGCCAGCGGGGGAGAGCGGAACCGGCGAGACCTTCTCGCCGCTTGCCGAGCCGCTGCCCGGCACGGCCGAACAGCCGGGCCAAGCCCGGTCGGTCGATCCGGCCAAGGCGCGTCCTCGCCGGCCGCTGGTGGAACCGCAGCCGCTGAGCCAACACGGTCCGGCCCGGGTGATCGCGCTGTGCAACCAGAAGGGCGGCGTCGGCAAGACCACCTCCACCATCAACCTCGGCGCGGCGCTGGCCGAGTACGGGCGCCGGGTGCTGCTGGTCGACTTCGATCCGCAAGGTGCGCTGAGCGTCGGCCTGGGGGTGCAGCCGCACCAGCTGGAACGCACCACCTACGACCTGCTGATGGAGCGCAGCGTCGGCATCGACGAGGTGTTGCTGAAGACCGGCGTGCCAGGGATGGACCTGCTGCCCTCCAACATCGACCTGTCCGCCGCCGAGGTGCAGCTGGTCAACGAGGTAGCCCGGGAGCAGAGCCTGGCCCGTGCGTTGGCGCCGGTGTTGGGTGAGTACGACTTCGTGCTGATCGACTGCCAGCCCTCGCTCGGCCTGCTCACCGTGAACGCGCTGACCGCCTCGCACGGGGTGATCATCCCGCTTGAGTGCGAGTTCTTCTCGCTGCGTGGAGTGGCCCTGCTCATCGATACCATCGACAAGGTGCAGCAGCGGCTCAATCCCAACCTGCGACTGGAAGGCATCCTCGCCACCATGTACGACGGCCGGACGCTGCACGGCCGGGAGGTGTTCACCCGGGTGCTCGAGGCCTTCGGCGACAAGGTGTTCGACACGGTGATCTCGCGCACCGTCCGATTCCCCGAGACCACCGTCGCGGGCGAGCCGATCACCACCTGGGCACCCACCTCCAACGGCGCGATGGCCTACCGGGAACTGGCCATGGAGGTGCTGGCCCGCACGTGAGCCGCATCCCGCCGGCCCCGTTCGCACCGGCCGAGGGCCCGGTGCTCGAGGGCTCGGTGTTCGAAGGCCCAACGCTCGAAGGCCCAACGCTCAAAGGCCCAGTGCTCGAGGATCCGGTGCTCGAGGTGCTCGAGGACCTGCCCGAGCAGTGGGAGCTACCCGAGGAGCCAGGCCCTCTGGTCGGCGGCGCCGAACCCGGCAGGTTCAGCGTCCGGCTGGATAACTTCTCCGGCCCGTTCGACCTGTTGCTGACCCTGATCGGGCGTCGGCAGCTCGACGTCACCGAGGTGGCGCTGTCGCAGGTCACCGACGACTTCATCGGCTATCTGAAGGCCGCCGGTGATGAGTTCGACCTCGGCCAGGCAACGGAGTTCCTGGTGGTGGCGGCCACCCTGCTGGACCTGAAGGCGGCCCGGCTGCTGCCAGCGGCCGAGGTGGAGGACGAGGAGGATCTGGCTCTGCTGGAGGCCCGTGACCTGCTGTTCGCCCGGCTGCTGCAGTACCGGGCCTACAAGCAGGCCGCTGCCCACCTGGGGGAGCTGGCCAAGCGAGCGGGCCGCCGGTTCGGCCGGTCCGCCGAGTTGGAGCCGCGGTTCGCCACGCTCAGCCCGGAACTGCGGATCGGGGTGGACCTGCACCAGTTCGCCGCCATCGCCGCCACCGCGCTCACGCCGCGCCCGGTGCCGATGATCGGAGTGGACCACCTGCATGCCAACCGGGTGAGCGTGGCCGAGCACATGGTGGCGATGGCCGAACGATTGGCCCGTACCGGCGCGGCGACCTTCCGGGCGCTGGTCGCCGACTGCCGCTCGACCCTTGAGGTGGTGGCCAGGTTCCTCGGGTTGCTGGAGCTCTACCGGGCCGGCGAGGTGGCCTTCGACCAGGCCGAGGCGCTGGCCGAGCTGCGGGTCCGCTGGACCGGTGGCAGCCGGGCCGCGGCGGCCGATGCGGATCTCGACGAGGAGTACGGCTGATGACCGAGCCGAACCAGTTCACCGAGCCGAACCAGTCGGTGGACGAACCCGACGAGCTGACCGAAGCGGACCAGCAGGCGCCGATCTCGGTCGATGCCTCGGGCACCCCGTCGATGGATCTGGCCGACCCCGGCGTGTTGCGTGGCGCGCTCGAGGCGCTGCTGTTCGTGGCGGACGGCCCGCTGGAGTTGAGCCAGCTGGCGGCCGCGGTGCAGCGACCGGCCGCCGAGGTGGCCGAGGCGCTTGCCGCGATCACCGCCGACCTGGACGCCCGGAACACCGGCTGGCAGTTGAAGCCGGCCGGCACCGGCTTCCGGCTCTACACCCGCGAGCGGTACGCGCCGATCATCGAGACCTTCCTGCTGGACGGCCAACGCAGCAAGCTCAGCCAGGCGGCCCTGGAGACGCTGGCGGTGATCGCCTACCGGCAGCCGGTCACCCGGGCGCGGATCTCGGCCATCCGGGGCGTGAACGTCGACGGCGTGGTGCGCACCCTGCTCAGCCGGGAGCTGATCACCGAAGAGGGCACCGACCCGGTCACCGGCGGCGGGCTGTATCGCACCACGCCGACGTTCCTGGAGAAGATGGGCATCTCCTCGGTGGACGAACTGCCGTCGCTGGCGCCGTTGCTGCCGGAGCTGGACAGCCTCGACGAGCTAGCCGGCGATGAGCTCTGAGCCGAGCACGCAGCCGGAGGGAATCCGGTTGCAGAAGGTGCTCGCCGGCGCCGGCATCGGCTCCCGGCGGGCCTGCGAGCAGCTGATCGCGGACGGCCGGGTGAGCATCGACGGCCGCGGGGTGGCTGAACTGGGCACTCGGGTGGATCCGGCCACCGCGGTCGTACGGGTGGACGGACAGCGGGTCAACCTGCGGTCGGATCTGCTCTACCTGGCGTTGAACAAGCCGCGTGGCGTCGTGACGGCGATGTCGGACCCGCATGGCCGGGCCTGCGTCGGTGATCTGGTCCGGCACCTGCCCGAGCGGCTGTTCCATGTCGGCCGGCTGGACGCCGAGACCGAGGGTCTGCTGATCCTGACCAACGACGGCGACTTCGCGCACCGGCTGGCCCATCCCTCACACGGCGTGCGCAAGACCTACATCGCCGAGGTCAGCTCGCCGGTGGACCGCACCGTCGGCGCCCGGCTGCGGGAGGGCATCGAGCTGGAGGACGGGCCGGCCCGGGTGGACGGCTTCCGGGTGATCGACTCCACTCCCGGCCGAACGCTGGTCGAGGTGTCGCTGCACGAGGGTCGCAACCACATCGTCCGGCGGCTGCTGGACTCGGTCGGCCACCCGGTGAACCGGCTGGTTCGGGTGGCGGTCGGTCCGGTCCGGCTGGGCGACCAGCGGCCGGGCAGCCTGCGTGAGTTGACCCCGGCCGAGCTCGGCGAGCTGTACCGACAAATCGGACTGTAACCGCTCCCTCTACAGTCGAGTTACCACGACGAGCGAGGGGGTTCCGGGATGACGGTGCGCGCGATCCGCGGCGCAATCCAGGTGCCGGAGAACGAGCGGCAGGCGGTGCTCGACGGCGCCTCGGAGCTGGTGGCGGAGGTACTGCGGCGCAACCATGTCGATCCTGCCGACCTGATCTCCATCCTGTTCACCGCCACCCCCGACATAACCGCGGAGTTCCCGGCGTATGCGGCCCGGCAGTTGGGCCTGACCGACGTCCCGCTGATGTGCGCCACCGAGATGGCGGTGCCGGGGGCGCTGCCGCGCACCCTGCGGCTGCTGGCTCATGTGGAGACGGAGCTCGCTCGCGCCGACATCCGACACGTCTACCTGCGTGGAGCGGCGGCGCTGCGCACCGACCTGCCGCGCTAGCGGCACGTATCCTTGCCGACGTGCCCAGCCAACCGCAACCGTTCACCGGGGTGGTCGCGCTCGACGGCCCGGCCGGGACGGGCAAGTCCACGGTCGCGCAGCGCTTGGCCGACCGGCTCGGCATCCACTACCTGGACACCGGAGCGATGTACCGCGCGGCCACCGTCGCCGTGCTGCAGGCCGGCGTGGATCCGTCCGACGCCGAGTCGGTGACCGCGGTGGTCCGGGACAGCCGGATCGAGGTCAGCCTGGACCCGCAGGCCCAGCGCACGGTGCTGAACGGTGTGGACGTCAGCACCGCGATCCGCAGCCAGCAGACCACGGCGGCGGTCTCCGCGGTGTCCGCGATCGGTCGGGTACGGGAGTTGCTGGTGGCCCAGCAGCGTGAGCTGATCCGGCGCGGTGCCAGTGCGGCCCAGGGGAGCGTAGGCACCGTGGCCGAAGGCCGCGACATCGGCTCGGTGGTGTGGCCGGACGCCGAACTCAAGGTGTACCTGACCGCGCGTGAGGACGTCCGGGCTCGCCGTCGGGCCGGCCAGCTGGGCGATGAGGACCTGGCCGGCATCGCCGCGTCGATGCGGCGCCGGGACGCCTTCGACTCCGGCCGGGCGGTCAGCCCGCTGCGCCGGCCGGACGGTGCGATCGAGGTCGACACCTCCGACCTGTCGATCGACGAGGTGGTGGAGCTGCTCGCCGAGCTGGCCCGGCGGCAGTTCCCGGTGACCGCTGCCGATCGTGGCTGAGCCGGCTCGGCGAACAGACTTTCCGCACGTCCGGTTCGGCGACGTGCTGGAGCGCGGTCCAAGCCTGGCCAGCCGGGTGATCGGCTCGTCCGTACTGCGCCGGCGGCAGCTGGTCGCTCGTGGGCTGTGCCGGCTGCTCGGCCGAGTCCAGGTGACCGGCCTGGACCTGGTGCCGGACACCGGTCCGGTGATCCTGGCGGTTAACCACACTTCGTTGATGGACGGTCCGCTGCTGTTCGGCCTGGTCGACCGGCCGGTGTCGTTCCTGGTCAAGGCAGAGGCGTTCGAGCCGGCCGCCGGCCTGGCCGGCCGGATCCTGCGCGCGGCCGGCCAGCTGCCGGTCCGCCGGTACCAGATCGATCCGGCACCCATCCGGTACTGCCTGGCGTTGTTGCGCGCCGGCGGCGTCCTCGGGATGTTCCCGGAGGGGAGCCGAGGCAGCGGGCTGGTCGAGCAGGTACGCTCGGGCGTCGGCTACTTCGCCATCAAGACCGGCGCGCCGGTGCTGCCGGTGGCGGTGATCGGCTCGGCCCGGATGGTGCGCACTCCGCGCCGGCCACCGGTCCGGATCCGGATCGGCCAGCCCATTCGGTTCGCGAGCGCGCCCGGCAATCCGGTCAGTGGTCTAACCGGTAGCCCGGCCGGCGATTCGGTCGGCAGCCCGGTCAACCGGCAGCACTGGCAGGCCGCCGCCGAGACCGTCCGGTTGGCGCTGGCCGAACTGGTGGCCGAGGCGCGGGCCGACCTGATGGCCGAGGCGCAGGCCGACCTGATGACCGGCGCCGACCTGCCACCAACCACAATGAAGGCATGACCAGCCAGGAACCGGAGACCAGCGAACTCGCCATCGCCCCGGTGGTGGCGGTGGTCGGCCGGCCGAACGTCGGCAAGTCCACGCTGGTCAACCGGATCCTGGGCCGTCGGGAGGCGGTGGTGCAGGACGTGCCGGGCGTCACCCGGGACCGGATCGCCTACGACGCCGAGTGGGGCGGCCGCCGGTTCACCCTGGTCGACACCGGCGGCTGGGAACCGGACGCCACCGGGCTGCAGGCCATGGTGTCCCGGCAGGCCGAGCAGGCGGTGGTCACCGCGGACCTGGTGCTGTTTGTGATCGACTCGCGCACCGGCGCGACGGAGACCGACCTGGTGGTCGCCCGGACGCTGCGCCGCGCCAAGCGACCGGTGATCCTGGCGGTGACCAAGGTCGACGACGAGCGCGGCGAGGCCGACGCCGCCGAGGCCTGGTCGCTCGGACTGGGTCAGCCCTACCCGGTGAGCGGCCTGCACGGGCGGGGCTCCGGCGATCTGCTCGACGCGGTGCTGGCCGAGTTGCCGGCCGCGCCGGCCGAACGGGACGTGGTGGGCGGACCGCGCCGGGTCGCCTTGGTCGGCCGGCCCAACGTCGGCAAGTCGAGCCTGCTGAACCGGCTGACCGGTACCGAACGCAGCGTGGTCGACTCGGTCGCCGGCACCACGGTGGATCCGGTGGACGAGCTGGTGGAGCTGGGCGGCCAGACCTGGCGGTTCGTGGACACCGCGGGCCTGCGGCGCCGGGTGAACACCGCCTCCGGCATGGAGTACTACGCGAGCCTGCGCACCGCGAGCGCGATCGAGGCAGCCGAGGTGGCGGTGGTGCTGGTGGACGCCTCGGTGCCGCTGTCCGAACAGGATCAGCGGGTGATCTCGGCGGTCATCGACGCCGGCCGGGCGCTGGTGCTGGCCTTCAACAAGTGGGACCTGGTCGACGAGGACCGCCGGCTGCAACTGGACCGGGAGGCTGACTGGGAGTTGCAGCGGGTGCAGTGGGCGCCGCGGGTGAACGTCTCGGCCAAGACCGGTCGGGCGGTGGACCGGCTCGCCGGCGCGCTGGCGACCTCGCTGGCGTCCTGGGACCGGCGGATTCCGACCGGCCAGCTCAACAGCTGGCTGCGCGAGGTGGTGGCGGCGACGCCGCCGCCGGGCCGCGGCGGTCGGCATCCGCGGGTGCTGTTCGCCACCCAGGCCGACACCCGGCCTCCCCGGTTCGTGCTGTTCACCACCGGCTTCCTCGAGGCGGGCTACCGTCGGTTCATCGAGCGGCGGCTGCGGGAGGACTTCGACTTCGCCGGCAGCCCGGTGCAGATCTCGGTCCGGGTCCGCGAGCGGGAGAAACGCTGAGCAGGAGAAACGCTGACCGGACGAAACGCTGAGCAAGCCGCGACCCGGCCAAATGCCGAGCGGGGCCGGCCAGCCTGGTGCGCTAGAGTTCAGTCTCGGTCGCGCGCTCCTTCGCAGTCGTCGGAGAAGTGCCGCACCGGGCTGTGGCGCAGCTTGGTAGCGCACCTGACTGGGGGTCAGGGGGTCGCAGGTTCAAATCCTGTCAGCCCGACCGGCTGGACGCCGCCGGCAGGCGTGCTCGGCGCGGGTGGGGAGGCTCGCTGGTGACATCGGACCAGCCCGCCATCCTCTCGAGGCAGCCGTACCGGGAGGCGCTCACCTGGCCGAACCTGCTCAGCACCGCCCGGCTGGCCGGTGTGCCGCTGTTCCTCTGGCTGCTGCTCGGGCCGCACGCCGATGGCTGGGCGCTGCTGGTGTTGGCGCTGTCCGGCGTCACCGACTGGGCGGACGGCGTGCTGGCGCGCAAGCTGAACCAGCAGTCCCGGCTCGGCGCGCTGTTGGATCCCACGGTCGACCGGCTCTACATCCTGGCCAGCCTGCTCGGACTGCTGCTGCGTTCCATCATCCCGCTCTGGCTGGTGGCTGTGATCATCGGCCGGGACCTGGTGCTGGCGGCCACCCTGCCGGCGTTGAAACGGCGTGGGTTGACCGGGCTGCCGGTGCACTACCTGGGCAAGGCCGCCACCTTCTGCCTGCTCTACGCCTTTCCGTTCCTGCTGCTGGGCAGCCATCCGGGCACCATCAGCTCGATCGCCAAGCCGATCGCGTGGGCCTTCACCATCTGGGGGACCGGCCTCTATCTCTGGGCGGGTGGGCTGTACCTGGTGCAGGTCCGCCGGATCGTGGCGAGCACGCCGCTCCGATGACCGAGTTGAAGCGACCGCGGATCGACATCTCCAGCGCGACCTTGTCCGACCTGCTGAACAACACCCTGGATCCCGGCTACCGGGCCGCCGCCGCCCGCAACCGGCCGGGCCGCTGGTGGGACGGCCCAGTGGTGTGGCTGGGCTGCGTGGCCGTCGGACTGCTGCTGGTGGTGGCCTACCAGCAGGCCCACCTCGCCGCGCCGGCCCGCGATGCCGCCCGGCACCAGTTGATCAACCGGATCGACGCCGCGCAATCGAGCGCCAATCGGCTGGATGCGCAGGCCAGGCAGCTGGCCAGCCAGGTGGCTGCGCTGCGCGATGCCCAGCTGCCCGGCAACGACCAGTTCCTGCGGGCCGCCGAGGTGGCGGCCGGCAGCGTTGCGGTATCCGGCCCCGGCATGCAGGTCGAGCTCGGCGAGCCGGCCAGCCAACCCACTGCCGGCACCGGACGGCCGGGCAGCACGCCGCAGAGCCAGGTGGCCGTGCTGCACGACACCGACGTACGGGCGGTGGTGAACGAGTTGTGGGCCGACGGCGCGGAGGCGGTAGCGATCAACGGGCTGCGGCTGACTCCGGACTCCTTCATCCGGGTGGCCGGCGAGTCGATCCAGGTCGACTTCACGGCGCTGACCAGCCCGTACACCATCTCGGCGATCGGTGATTCGGACGGCCTGCAGGTGGGTTTTGCCCAGTCGGCCATCGCGCGCCGGCTGAAGACGCTGGCGGCGGTGGCCGGTATCAGCTTCCGATTCGGTGGCAAGTCCAAGCTGCGGTTACCGTCGGTTACCGTGGGTGAGCCTCGGTACGCCTCGCTCGGACCGGTGCCGTCGGAAACCAGCTCGACCGCAACCCCCGCCTCGAGGGCAACCCCTGCCTCGACCGCAGCCCCTGCCTCGACCGCTACCCCGTCCCCGACCGCAACGGAGTCTCGATGATTGCCGCGATCGCCCTGGTCATCGGCGTAATCCTGGGCATTGTGTTCCGGCCGACCGTCCCGCTGTGGATCGAGCCGTACCTGCCGATCGCGGTGGTCGCCGCGCTGGATGCCGTGTTCGGTGGCATCCGGGCCCGGCTGGACGGCATCTTCGACGCCAAGGTGTTCGTGGTGTCCTTCGTCTCCAACGTGCTGGTCGCGGCATTGATCGTGTTCATGGGGGACAAGCTGGGCGTCGGCAGCCAGTTGTCCACCGCGGTGGTGGTGGTGCTCGGTATTCGGATCTTCGGCAACGCCGCCGCCATCCGGCGACATGTCTTCCGGGCCTGAGATGCCCGAGCCGAACGAGTCGAACCCCATCGGACCGGACGCGCCAGAGCCCGCCGAGTCGGCTGAATCGAAGCCCGAGTCGGCTGAGTCGGCTGACCGCGAGTCGGTCACCCAGCGTGTCGGCGGCCGCCGGTTGAACCGCGGCTCGACCGTGCTGATCGGCGTGCTGCTGGCCATGCTGGGCTTCGGTCTGGCCATTCAGTTGCAGTCCAATTCCAAGAACGACTCGTTCGCCGGTGCCCGCGAGGACGACCTGGTGCGCATCCTCGATGACCAGAACAGCCGGATCCAGCGGCTGCAGAGTCAGCTGGCCGACCTGCAATCGGCGAAGCAGAAGCTTTCCGACAGCGGCAACGGCAACGCGGCGGCCCGGGCCGAGGCGGAGCGGCAGGCCGACGCGCTGGCGATCCTGACCGGTACTGCGCCGGCGCACGGCCCAGGGCTGGTCATCGCCATCACCGATCCGCAGCATGCGCTGCACGCCGAGGATCTGCTCGATGTGGTCGAGGAACTGCGTGGCGCGGGTGCCGAGGTGATTCAGTTCGGCCCGGTGCGGGTCGGGGTCTCCAGCGCCTTCACCGACAGCTCCGACGGTATCCAGCTCGACCGCGTCACCATCGGATCACCATATGAGGTAAAGGCAATCGGTGATCCGGCGACGCTGGACACCGCGCTGAACATCACCGGCGGGGTGGTGAACACGGTGCATTCGGTGGGCGGTCAGATCGAGATCACGCACTCGCAGGAGGTCAGCATTACCGCGCTCCGCAACAACCCGACCCCGAGGTATGCGGTGCCGTCCGGGAAATGACCTTCCCGACTTGCCCGCCGTCAGCCCACACCAGCTACGCAGATTCGGTAAGGTCGCGCCCGCAGGGTTTACCGAGACAGACCGCTACCAGCCAGGGGTGAGCAACTGATGGCCGAGGTTCCATCCGATCTCCGTTACACCGCCGAGCACGAATGGGCCAAGGTCACCGGCGGCAACACGGTGCGAGTCGGCATCACCGACTACGCACAGAGTTCGCTCGGTGACATCGTGTTCGTGTCGGTGCACGGCTTGGACTCCGATGTCTCGGTCGGCGACACCTTCGGCGAGGTCGAATCCACCAAGAGCGTCTCGGATCTGTACGCACCGGTAGCCGGTTCGGTGGTGGCGCGTAACGAGGCTCTCGACGACAATCCGGAGTTGCTGAACTCCGATCCGTACGGCGCCGGCTGGATTGCTGACATCGAGGTGGCCGACCCGGCCGCATTGGAGGAGTTGTTGGACGCCGAGGGCTATCGGGCGGTCATCGCCGAGTAGCCCCGTCGGCCTCGCGTTGACCCCTCACCGCGCGGCGAACTAGGCTCGCCGGATACTCGCGAGTGACTCAGCAGCAGAGGATCTGGCCTTATAAAGAAAGGGCGTTAACAGACGTGTTCTGCACTGCGTGTGGCTCCGAGAACTCGCCGGACAGCCGGTTCTGCGCCCAGTGCGGTGCGCCGTTGACCGGCGCGAAGCGGTCCCGTGGGCCGGACGCCACCTCGATCCTGTCCGCCGGTCAGGTGATCGGCGGCGACTCCGACGAGAAGTTCTCCACCGAGGCGCACAAGCGCGCGGTCGACGCGTTGACGCCGGGTTCGGCCTTGCTGGTGGTCAAGCGGGGTCCGAACGCCGGCAGCCGGTTCCTGCTCGACCAGGACGTCACCACCGCCGGCCGGCATCCGGACAGCGACATCTTTCTCGATGACGTGACAGTTTCCCGACGGCACGTCGAGTTCCGCCGGGACGGTGCCGCCTTCGCCGTCTATGACGTGGGCAGCCTGAACGGCACCTACGTCAACCGGGAGCGAATCGACTCGGCGGCGCTCGCGGACGGCGACGAGGTGCAGATCGGCAAGTTCCGGCTGGTGTACCTCTCCGCCGGAGGGGCGTCGTGAGTGAGCATCGCAGCGAAGCGAGGAGCGGAGCGAGCACCGCGATGAGCGCTCGCGCGAAGAGCCGGGTGACACCTTGAGTGCGGCCAGCCTGCCGGCGCGTGGCACGCTGTCGATCGGTGAGGTGCTGTCCCAGCTGCGGGTCGAGTTCCCCGACATCACCATCTCCAAGATTCGGTTCCTGGAGGACCAGGGCCTGGTGCAGCCCGACCGGACCCCGTCCGGCTATCGCAAGTTCTCCGCCTCCGACGTCGCGCGGTTACGCTACGTGCTCAGCCAGCAACGGGACCACTACCTGCCGCTGCGGGTGATCAAGGACCAGTTGGAGGCGATCGACCGCGGCCAGAACCCGTCCGGCGCGGTGCCTCGGCCGGCGCACCTGGCGATCACCGACAACGCGCCGACCGCCGAGCACTTCCGTGCGGCGCCGGCCGCGATGCGGCTCAGCCGGCAGGAGCTGCTCAACACCGCCGGCCTGCGTTCGGAGCAACTGGCCGAGCTGGAACAGTTCGGGCTGGTCAGCCAGCGGGCGGCCGGCTACTACGACGACGACGCGCTGACCATCGCCCGGGTGGTGGCAGAGCTGGCCCGGTTCGGCATCGAGGGACGCCACCTGCGCTCGTTCAAGTCCGCCGCCGAGCGGGAGGTCGGCCTGTTCGGCCAGGTGGTGGGCCCGCTGGCTCGGCAGCGAGCCGGCGATGGCCGGGCCCGGGCGGAGGAGGCCGTTCGGGAATTGGCGGCGCTGTCGGTTCGGCTGCACACCGCGCTGGTACAGATCGGATTGCGGCAGATCGTCGGTTGAGCCCGGAGGAGCTACCCTCGAAGCAGGCTGGAGTTGTACGGCTTGTGGTCAGCTGAGGAGGTCGGCGAGATGGCTCTGCATCCGCTAGAGGTTGTTGGTGTGCGGGTTGAGCTTCCGGCCAACCAGCCGGTGGTGCTGCTCAAGGAGTCCGACGGCGGTGGTCGCTACCTGCCGATCTGGATCGGCGCGGTGGAGGCCTCGGCGATCGCGTTCGAGCAGCAGGGGGTGCAGTCGCCGCGGCCGCTGACCCACGACCTGCTGCGGGACGTGATCGCGGCACTCGGCGCCGAGCTCACCCAGGTGTCGATCACCGAGTTGCGCGACGACGTCTTCTACGCCGAGCTGGTCTTCAGCAATGGCACCACGGTCAGCGCTCGGCCGTCGGATGCGATCGCGCTGGCCCTGCGCACCGCCACCCCGATCATGGGCGAGGAGGACGTACTGGCCAGCGTCGGCATCTCCATCCCGGAGGAGGACGACGACGAGGTGGAGAAGTTCCGGGAGTTCCTGGACACGATCTCGGCCGACGACTTCGCCGGCTCGCCGGACGACGAGACCCGACCGGATAACGGCTAATCTGTCTCGACGCAGGTCGGGACGCGGTTGAACTGTCTCGACCCAGGTCGAGAAGCGGCTAAACAGTCTCAACCTCGAGTCGATGGTTACTTTTTGGTGGAGGAGTCGGCGAGGCGCGTTGACCCCGCTGGGCACCGAGGCCTACCGTCGGTAAATCACGACGATGCAATTATCGACCGATGCGGTGCGAATCGATCAGCAAGCACCGCAGCCGGCGTCGTCACTGTAATGGCTGAGCAGGTCCGCGGCAGGTAGGAGACGTCAAGGTGGTAGATCAATCGCCGGAGCAGGGCGCGCTCTTCAGCCAACCGAGCCTCGGGCCGGACGACTCCGTCGGCTATCGCGGTCCCACCGCGTGCTCGGCGGCTGGCATCACCTACCGTCAGTTGGACTACTGGGCGCGTACCAATCTGGTGGTGCCGACCGTACGGTCGGCGGCTGGTTCGGGTAGCCAGCGGCTGTACTCCTTCAAGGACATCCTGGTGCTCAAGGTGGTCAAGCGGCTGCTCGACACCGGGGTCTCGCTGCAGAACATCCGACTCGCGGTGGACACCCTGCGGGCTCGCGGGGTGGAGGACCTGGCCAAGATAACGCTGCTGTCCGACGGAACCACGGTGTACGAGTGCACCTCCTCCGAAGAGGTGGTCGACCTGCTGCGTGGCGGTCAGGGCGTGTTCGGCATCGCCGTCAGCGGAGCGCTGCGGGAACTGGCCGGCTCGCTGGCCACCCTGCCGTCCGAGCGCACCGACGGCTCGCCGGCCGAGCCGACCCAGAGCTCGGACGAGCTGTCCCAGCGGCGCCAGCGACGCACCGCCAGCGCCTAGGCCTAGGTGTGTCGGACACCTAGCACATCGGCGTTCGACCGGTCCCGGCTGGTAATCTTGCTCCTACCGAGACGCGCACACGGGAGAGTCCGTCCACCGATCAGGGCGACGGCGCCGAAGGGGCAACTTCCCCGCCAACCTCTCAGGCCGCAGGACCGTGTGCGCAGGTAGCTCTGAAGGGCAGCGGCCCGACAGAGGGGGAGTGGGACGGCGCCGCCGTGCCACTTCGCTCGAGGCCGCTAGGAGTTCGCCCGATGACGCCTGATCCGGTGCGCAAGGCACCCGCGCCGACCCCGTTCGCTGCCCGGCACATCGGGGTGTTCGATCCCGCCGACCAGGACACCATGCTCAAGGCGCTCGGCATGTCGAGCATCGACGAGTTGATCGCCGCGGCGGTGCCGGCATCGATCCGGAGCAACCTGGCGCTCGCCGTGCCGCCGGCCAGCAGCGAGGCCGAGGTGGCTGCCGAGTTGCGTGCGCTGGCCGCCCGCAACACGGTGCGCGGCTCGATGATCGGGCTTGGCTACTACGACACCATCACCCCGCCGGTGATCCGCCGCAACGTGCTGGAGAACCCCGCCTGGTACACCGCCTACACGCCGTACCAGCCGGAGATCAGCCAGGGCCGGCTGGAGGCGCTGCTCAACTTCCAGACCATGGTGGGCGACCTGACCGGGCTGGCCACCGCCGGCGCCTCGCTGCTGGACGAGGCCACCGCGGCCGCCGAGGCGATGGCGCTCGCGCAGCGGACCGCGCCGGCGGCCAAGAAGGGTGCCCGGCTGTTCGGCGTCGACTCCGAGGTGTTTCCGCAGACCCTGGCGGTGGTGCGGGTACGGGCGGAGGCGCTGGGACTGGCCGTGCAGGTCTTCGACGTCGAGGACGGGCTGCCCGACGGCGAGCTGTTCGGCGTGCTGCTGCAGTATCCCGGTGCCTCCGGCGTGGTTCGCGACCTCCGGCCGGTCATCGTGGCGGCGCACGAGCGCGGCGCGGTGGCGACGGTGGCCGCCGATCTGCTCGCGCTGACCCTGCTCACGCCACCCGGCGAGCTCGGTGCGGACATCGCGGTCGGCACCACCCAGCGGTTCGGCGTGCCGCTCGGCTTCGGTGGCCCGCATGCCGGTTACCTGTCGATCCGGGCCGGCCTGGAGCGCCAGCTGCCCGGCCGGCTGGTCGGCGTCTCGGTGGACACAGCCGGGCGGCCGGCCTACCGGCTGGCGCTGCAGACCCGCGAGCAGCACATCCGGCGGGAGAAGGCCACCTCGAACATCTGCACCGCCCAGGTGCTGCTGGCCGTGATGGCCTCGATGTACGCGGTCTACCACGGCCCGGCCGGGTTGACCGCGATCGCGGCTTCGGTGCACGCCAAGGCCTGCCGGCTGGCCGATGCGCTGGCCGCGGGCGGGGTCGAGCTGGTCGGGGACCGGTTCTTCGACACCCTGACGGTCCGGGTGCCCGGCCGCGCCGCCGAGGTGCTGGCCGCCGCCGAGCGGCGTGGCGTCAACCTGCGCCTGGTGGATTCCGACACGCTGGGTATCTCCTGTGACGAGGCCACCACCGACGCTCAACTGGCCGAGGTGCTGGCGGCGTTCGAGCTGGCCGGCGAGCTGCCGGAACGGGCGGCCAGCAGGCTGCCGGAGCAGCTGCTGCGCGGCTCGGACTTCCTCACCCATCCGGTCTTCAACAGCCACCGCTCCGAGACCTCGATGCTGCGCTATCTGCGTCGGCTGGCCGATCGCGACTTCGCGCTGGACCGCGGCATGATCCCGCTCGGCTCGTGCACGATGAAGCTGAACGGGACCACCGAGATGGAGCCGGTGACGAACCCCGGCTTTGCCAACATCCACCCGTTCGCCCCGGCCGGCCAGTTCGACGGCTACGCCGAGCTGATCGCGGATCTGCAGCGCTGGCTGACCGAGATCACCGGTTACGACGCGGTGTCGCTGCAACCCAACGCCGGTGCGCAGGGCGAGTTCGCCGGGTTGCTGGCCATCCGGGCCTACCACCGCAGCCGGGGCGAGGAGCACCGCACGGTCTGCCTGATCCCGGCCTCGGCGCACGGCACCAACGCCGCCTCGGCGGTGCTGGCCGGCATGCGGGTCGTCGTGGTGGCCACCAGCGGGGACGAGGGCGAGGTGGACCTGGCCGACCTGAAGGCCAAGATCGCCCAGCACGCCGACCAGTTGGCCGCCATCATGGTCACCTATCCCTCCACCCACGGCGTCTTCGAGGACCACATCACCGAGGTGTGCGGCCTGGTGCACGACGCCGGCGGTCAGGTCTACGTGGACGGCGCCAATCTCAACGCCATGGTCGGGCTGGCCCGTCCGGGCAAGTTCGGCGCGGACGTCTCGCACCTGAACCTGCACAAGACCTTCTGCATCCCGCACGGCGGCGGCGGCCCCGGCGTCGGCCCGGTCGCGGTACGGGCGCACCTGGCGCCGTTCCTGCCCAGCCACCCGCTGCAGCCGGCTGCCGGCCCGGAGACCGGGCCCGGCCCGGTGTCGGCGGCGCCGTGGGGCTCGGCGGGGATCCTGCCGATCACCTGGGCCTACATTCGGCTGATGGGCCCGGACGGGCTCACCGCGGCCACCACCGCCGCCATCCTGTCGGCCAACTACATCGCGGCCCGGCTGAGCGAGCACTACCCGGTGCTCTACACCGGCGCCCGCGGCCTGGTGGCGCACGAGTGCATCCTGGATCTGCGCCAGCTCACCCGGCAGACCGGTGTCACGGTGGACGACGTGGCCAAGCGGCTGATCGACTACGGCTTCCACGCGCCGACGATGTCGTTCCCGGTGGCGGGCACGCTGATGGTGGAGCCGACCGAGAGTGAGGATCTGGCCGAGCTCGACCGGTTCATCGAGGCCATGATCGCGATCCGGGGCGAGATCGCCCGGGTGGCCGACGGCGACTGGCCGGCGGAGGACAACCCGCTGCGCAACGCGCCGCACACCGCCCAGTCGCTGGCCGAGGACTGGCAGCACCCGTACAGCCGGGCCGAGGCGGCCTTCCCGGCCGGGGTGGATCCCGCGGCGAAGTACTGGCCGCCGGTCCGGCGCATCGACGGCGCCTACGGGGACCGGAACCTGATGTGCTCCTGCCCGCCAATGACCGATTACCAGTAATGCGGCGGTGAGTAATTAGTCCGAGTAGTCAGAAGTTGCCAATTATGCATGCTGGCTAATTTGCATTTGCCAAGAATTCGTCAGAGCGAATTTTGGCGGCCGGCGTCGGCCGGGCCGATGGGAGGCTCAGGCGACGCGGTGCAGTGCCGCGGCGGTGAGCTCGGCCCGGCGGGCGCTGAGGCAGGCCCCGTTGGGCAGGATCTCGCCGCAGTCCTCGAACAGCACGACGCCGTTGCACAGCAGGCTCCAGCCCTGTTCCGGGTGGCTGGCGATGACATGGGCCGCATCCCGGTCCGGGCCGTCCGCACCGGGACAGGTCGGTACGTGGGTGCACGCGCGCAACGCGTGCGACGAGAGGCGGACGTCGAACTCACTCGCCGACGGTTCGCTGTGACTGCTCATTTCGCTTCCAATGGTCCGAGTTATTCGTTTAAGCCGGCTAAACGTGGCCTTGCCCACACTATGATGCCCCAAACCGGCAGCGATTACAGCTCTTTTCCGCGTGTCTTGTCAATCGTCACCAAATCACAATCTTAACGCGCAGTAAACACATCGACACGGAGCGAGATGCCTCTGACGGCTCGTGTCCGAACCGTTACCTTCAGCTAGTGCGGAACGCGTGCGTTGGCTCTATGGAAGAAGAGCGACCACCCCGTCGAGCAGTACATCGCGTCGATGAACGCGCTCCGCGAAGCTCAGGTTCGGCCGGCGGACTCCTGTGCCTCGTCCAGTGCGGCGCCGCGGGGGAGCCAGGTGGCCAACGACGTGGTGAAGCCGGCTCGCGCCGCCGCCTCGACCACCGCTGGGTCGTCGTCGACGAACACCGCGATGTCGTGCTCGGCGGCAACCTTGCGCAGCTCGGCGATCTTGTAGTCGCGGGCCGGTCGGTAGTCCCCGTCGCCACGCATCAGCAGTGGGCCGGCCGGCAGCCCGTGCCGTTCCAGCCAGCTGGCGGTCACCGTACGTAGCCACTCCGGCCGGCCGGTCAGCCACACCAGATCGTGCTCGGCCGCCGCCCGATGCGCCCAGTCGGCACCCACCGGCGACAGCGGGTCGGCGGCGGCGTCGGCGAAGAAGCGGCCCCAGTCCTGCGGCCAACGTTCGACGAAGTGCACCCGATGCCGGACGTCGGCGACCACGCCGTCGATGTCGAAGACCACCACGCTCACCCGACCCAGCGTACGTACCGCGCGCTCTCGGCCCCGCTGCGTCCGGGCAGCAGGCGCTCGCCTCCAGAACTGTGGTCACTAGAGGTGGGATCACTAGAATGCTGTGAAGTGGAGTTCCTCAACGGCCGACAGCCGTCCTATGACCTGACCTACGACGACGTCTTCATGGTGCCGCGGGTATCCGACGTCAGCTCCAGATTCGACGTCGACCTGCACACCCGGGACGGCAGCGGCACCACCATCCCGCTCGTGGTGGCCAACATGACCGCGGTCGCCGGCCGGCGGATGGCTGAGACGGTCGCCCGCCGCGGCGGGCTCACCGTCCTGCCGCAGGACATTCCGGCCGAGGTCGTCGCCGAGGTGGTCGGCTGGGTCAAGCGGCGGCACCCGGTCTTCGAAACCGCGCTCACCCTGCAGCCGTCCAGCACCGTCTCCGAGGCGCTGTCACTGCTGCCGAAGCGGGCGCACGGGGCAGTGGTCGTGGTGCGCGATGACCGCCCGGTCGGCGTGGTGACCGAGCGCGATTGCGCCGGCGTGGACCGGTTCACCCAGTTGGCGCAGGTGATGTCGAGCCAACTGCTCACCCTGCCGGACACGCTGAGCGCGCGGGAGGCGTTCGACCGGCTGGCCGCCGGCCACCACCGGCTGGCCCCGGTGGTCGATGCGGCCGGCCGGCTGGTAGGCCTGCTCACCAGGACGTCCGCGCTGCGGGCCACCCTGTACGAGCCGGCGCTGGATGCCGACGGCCGGTTGCGGATCGCCGCCGCGCTCGGAGTGAACGGCGACGTCAAGGCCAAGGCGGAGCAGCTGATCGAGGCCGGCATCGACCTGCTCGTGGTGGATACCGCGCACGGCCATCAGCAGCGAATGCTGGAGGCGCTGCAGGCGGTTCGCTCGCTGGCGCCGGACATTCCGGTGGCGGCCGGCAACGTGGTCTCGGCCGACGGCACCCGGGCGCTGATCGAGGCCGGTGCCGACATCGTCAAGGTGGGCGTCGGGCCCGGCGCGATGTGCACCACCCGGATGATGACCGGGGTCGGCCGGCCGCAGTTCTCCGCGGTGCTTGAGTGCGCCCTGGCGGCGACCCCGCTGGGCCGGCATGTCTGGGCGGACGGCGGCGTGCGGCATCCGCGCGACGTGGCCCTGGGCCTGGCCGCGGGCGCGTCGGCGGTGATGATCGGCTCCTGGTTCGCCGGCACCTACGAGTCACCGGGTGACCTGCGGACCGCGCCGGACGGACGTGCCTACAAGGACAGCTTTGGGATGGCATCGGCTCGCGCGGTCGCCTCCCGGACGTCCGGCGAATCGGCCTTCGACCGGGCCCGCAAGGCACTCTTCGAGGAAGGCATCTCCTCCGGCCGGATGTTCCTCGATCCGGACCGTCCCGGCGTGGAGGACCTGATCGACGCGATCATCGCCGGCGTCCGTTCCTCTTTCACCTACGCCGGCGCCCGGACCGTCGCGGAGTTCGCCGAACGGGCGGTGGTCGGCATCCAGAGCGCGGCCGGTTACGCCGAGGGCCGGCCGCTGCAGCTCGGCTGGTAGCGACCGCCACCAGCGACCGCCGCCACCGGCCGTCGCCATGGCATCAGTCGTCGGCTCGGTGGTGGCTCGTCGCGGAGGATCCGGATTTCCTCGATTGACCACGTCGGCCGGGCGTGAGCATGCTTGACGGATGAACGCCGGCCACGTGCACCAAGGCGCCGGACGCCCGCACCAGAGCGCCGGCCACGCGCACGCGCACGCGCCGGCGGCCGAGCGGGACGGGCGGTGGCTGGCCGCCGCGCTCGGGGTGATCCTGGCGTTCATGGTGGCCGAGGTGGTCGCCGGCGTCCTGGCCCGCTCGCTGGCCCTGATCAGCGACGCCGGCCACATGCTGACCGACGCGGCTTCGCTGGCCGTCGCGCTGATCGCCGCCCGGCTGGTCCGCCGCCCGGCGGCCGGCGCCTATACCTACGGCTTCACCCGGGTGGACGCGTTGTCCGCGCAGGCCAACGGCATCACCCTGGTGCTACTGGCCTGCTGGTTCACCGTCTCCGCGGTGCGCCGGCTGGTCCATCCGCCCACCGTGGCCGGCGGCCCGGTGCTGACGGTCGCCCTGATCGGGGTGGCGGTGAACCTGCTGGCGGTCTGGTTGACCTCCCGCGCCGACCGCTCCGGGCTCAACGTCCGGGGCGCGGTGGCGCACCTGATGAGTGATCTGTGGGCGTTCTTGGCCACCGCAGTCGCCGGCGGGCTGATCCTGCTCACCGGCTGGCGGCAGGCGGACCCGGTCGCGGCGCTGGTCGTGGCCGGCCTGATGGTGCATGCCGGCATCGGCCTGATCCGGGCGGCCGGCCGGGTCTTCCTGGAGGCGGCGCCCGCCGGCACCGACCCGTCCGACATCGGACGGGCGATGGCGGCGGTGCCCGGCGTGCGCGAGGTGCACGACCTGCACGTCTGGGATCTGGGCGCCGGCGCCGCCGCGCTGTCGGCACACCTCGTGGTCGAGGAGAGCTTCGATTGCCACGAGGTGGCGCACGGGGTGCGCGACGTGCTCGCCGGCAACCACCAGATCGAGCACGCGACCCTGCAGGCCGACCACCGGCATGCCGGCCGGCCGCTAATCGCCGACGACTGTGCCCGGCATGGCCCCGGTTACCTCAGCGATGACATCCACTGAGTCGGTGTTGCCGGCCAGGTAGGCCTGCCACAGCGCGGCGTAGCTGCCGCCCAGCCGGGAGAGTTCGGCGTGGCTGCCGTCCTCCACCAGCCGGCCACCGGCCAACACCAGGATCCGGTCCGCCCGGGCCGCGGTGGTCAGCCGGTGCGCCACCGTGACCGTGGTGCGCTGCCGGCTCAGCCTGCGGGTCGCCTCCACCACGGCCGCCTCGCTGGCCAGATCCAGCGCGGCCGTCGCCTCGTCCAACAGCAGCAGATCCGGCTCGACCAGTTCGGCTCGGGCCAGCGCGATCAACTGCCGCTGGCCGGCGGACAGGTTGCGGCCACGCTCGCCGACCTGGTGGTAGTAACCATCGCTCAGCCGGGCGATCATCTCGTGCGCCCCGACGGTCCGGGCGGCCCGTTCCACCTCGGCATCGGTGGCGTCCGGACGTCCGTAGGCGATCGCGTCGCGCACCGTGCCCTCGGAGAGGTAGGCCTCCTGCGGCACGAATCCCAGCCGGCGCCGGTACTGGCCGAGGTCCAGCGAGCGCAGGTCCGTCCCATCCACCGCGACGGTGCCATCGGTCGGGTCGTAGAACCTGGCGATCAGCTTGACCAGGGTGGACTTGCCGGCACCGGTCTGGCCCACCAGCGCGACCGACTGGCCCGCCGGAATGCGCAGGTCGATGCCGGTGACGGCGGGCTCGGTGCTGCCCGGATAGGCGAACTCGACGCCGTCGAAGCGGATCTCACCGGCCAGCCGCGACACCGGCACCGGCTCGTCTGCCGGTGGCGTGCTGGTCGGCGTGCGCAGCAGATCCTTCAGCCGGCTGAGCCCGACCGAGGCCTGCTGGTAGCCGTCGAAGACCTGGGACAACTGCTGCACGGGGCCGAAGAAGGCATCCAGATACAGGAAGAACGCGATCAGCGAGCCGGCGCTGAGGCTGCCGTGGGCCAGCCGTTGCGCGCCGAAGGCGAGCACCAGCGCGCCGGCCAGGTCGGCCAGGAACTGCACGAACGGGAAGTAGGCCGCGATGTAGGTCTGCGCCCGCAGTCGGGAGTTTCGGTAGTCGGTGGCCAGGCCGAGGAACTTGCGGGTGTTGTGCCGCTCGCGACGAAACGCCTGGGCCACCCGGACGCCGGCCACGTCCTCCTGGAACTGGGCATTGACCGCGCTGACCCGGTCCCGGGCCTCCACGTACGCCGGCACGGCAAGCCGGCGGAAGGCCAGCGTGGCCAGCAGCAGCACCGGCAACATCGCCACCAGCACCAGCGACAGCTGGGCGTCCAGCAGCACCAGCGCGATCAGCACCCCGATCAGGGTGAGCAGGCTGATCAGCGCGGTGGCCAGCCCGGTCTGCAGGAAGTTGGACAGCGCGTCCACGTCGGTGGTCATCCGGGTCATGATCCGGCCGCCCAGCTCGCGCTCGTAATAGTCCAACCCGAGCCGCTGCAACTGGGCGAAGCTCTTCACCCGCAGCGTGTAGAGCAGTCGCTCGCCGGTCCGTCCGGTGACCCGCTGGCCGGCAGCGCTGACCGCCCAGTCCAGCAGCAGCACCGCCAGCGCGACCAGGAAGACGATCACCAGCACCGAGACCCGATGCTGGCTGACCCCCCGGTCGATGCCGGTTCGGACCAGCGACGGCAGCACCAGCTGCAGCACCGTGTCCAGCCCGATCAGGCCGATGCCGGCGAGGAACACCAGCCGGACCGGGCGCAGCAGCCTGCCCAGTCCGAATCCCGGATCGGCCGCCCGCGCCGCCTGCTCGTCGATCGCCGGCCGGTCGGTCGCCGGCGGCAGCGCGGCGACCTTGGCCAGCAGGTCGGCAGTGGCCGGGACACCGTCCAGCATTCCGGAACTCCCGCCGCCGCCGAGTCGGCCGCCGCCCCCGCCGCCGAGCCTGCCCATGCCGCCACCGCGCAACTGCCCGGCCCCGGGCGGGGCCCCGGCCGACAGCGCGCTGCCGACCTCGGCGGTTTCGGCCGGCCGCCGCCACAACGCCGGGGTGATCCGGTCCACCACCGCGGGATCCGGCCGCTCGGCGACGACCAGCTCGCCGGCGTCGATGCCCTCCACGTCGTCGCCCGGGCCGCCGAGCAGCAACCGGAACAGCGCGGAGCGGTCGGTCAACTCCTCGAAGGTGCCGATGTCGGCGACCCGCCCGTCCTCCAGCACCGCGATCCGGTCGGCCAGTGCCAGGGTGGACCGGCGGTGCGCGATCAGGATGGTGGTGCGGCCACGGATCAGCTGGCGCAGGGTGCTCAGGATCTCGGCCTCGACCCGCGGGTCGACCGCGCTGGTGGCATCGTCCAGCAGCATGATCCGGGGATCGGTGAGCAGTGCCCGAGCGAGCGCCACGCGCTGCCGCTGGCCGCCGGACAGGGTGAGCCCGCGCTCGCCGACCAGGGTGTCGTAGCCGTCCGGCAACGCCCGGATGAACTCATCGGCCTCCGCCGCCCGGGCCGCCTCCTCGATCTGTTCCCGGCTGGCCGCCGGCCGGCCGTAGGCGATGTTCGCGGCGACCGTGTCGGAGAACAGGAAGCTGTCTTCGAAGACCATGCCGATCTCGGCGCGCAGGTCGGCCAGCCGCAGCCCACGGACGTCCACCCCGCCGACCCGCAGCGCGCCGGCGTGCACGTCATAGAACCGGGGGAGGAGCATCGCCAGCGTGGACTTGCCCGAGCCGGCGCCGCCGACGATGGCCAGCGTCTGGCCGGGCTCGACGTCCAGGTCCAGCCCGCGCAGCACCGGCTGCGAGCGGGCGTAGCCGAACCGTACGTCGGCGAAGGACACGCCGAGCGGACCGTCCGGCAGCGTCTGGGCATCCACGGCATCGACAACCGCGGGGGAGGAGTCGATCACCTCGAGCACCCGCTCGACACCGGCCCGGGCCTGCTGACCGATGGTGAGCAGCGCGCTGACCTGGCGGACCGGACCGACCAACTGGCCGAGGTAGGTGGAGAAGGCGAGGAAGGTTCCGATGGTGATCTCGCCGTGCAGGGCCAGCCAACCGCCGAGCAGCAGCACACCGAGTTGGCCCAGGGCGGGGATCGCGGTCAGTAACGAGGAGTACTTCGCCTGGAACCGGACCACCCGCATCCGCAGCGCGAACAGCACTCGGGCCTGGTGGCTCAGCTCGGACACCTCGCGGGATTCCTGGCCGAAGCCCTTGACCACCCGAACGCCGGTCACCGCCGCTTCGACGTGCCCGACCAGTTCGCCGGATTGCTGCTGTGCCGCCCAGTTGGCGGGAAACAGATCCCGGCGGGACGCCTGAGCCGCCAGCCACAGCGCCGGCGCGATGGCCAGCGCGATCAGGGTCAGCAGCGGCGACAACCAGAGCATGGCGACCAGCGAGATGACGAACAGCAGCGCGTTACCGGTCAGCGCCGGGACGAAGGCCAGCAGGCCCTGCACCAGGCCGACATCGCTGATCGCCCGGCTCACCACCTGTCCGGTCTGCAAGGCGTCCTGCGCGGCGCCATCAAGCCGCTGCAGTGCGCTGAAGATGTCACCGCGCAGGTCGTACTGCACGTCGAGCGAGAGCCGGCCGGCGGTGTAGCGACGGACGAAGGTCAGGCCGTACTGCAGCAGTGCGGCGCCGATCAGCACCGCCACCCAGCCGCTGATGGACTGGTGCCGGGTGCCGGGTGCGCTGACGATGTCGATCACGTGCTTGATCACCAGCGGCACGGCCACCGAGACCAGTGCGCCGGCCAGCGCCGCGCCGAATGCGCCGAGAAGATCCAGCGGGTGTCGCCGGCAGTATCCGACCAGCCGCCGCAGCCAGGAGGGCGGCTGCGAGACGGCGAGTGGCACGGCTACGAGTATATCGTTAGCTAGGCGAAGTGTTCGGGTCGTCCAAAGACAAAGACGCAGCGACGAGGACGTTGGGTACGCGGATCGCTGCGTTGCTGGCTCGCGGTTTCGCCTTTACCAATAAGGCGATTCGCGGACGATCTTGTTGCATATCGACGTCCGGGGGCGTAGAATCGAACATGTGATCGGGCAGCTTGCTACGGCTTCGGATGCCGAGTTGCTTGCTGGCGTCGCGGAGCTCGAAGCTGAACTAACTCGGTTGCAGTACCGGCAGCTTTCCGTGCTGGCCGAGCTCAACGCGCGTAATGTTCCGGGCACTTTGGGCTTTAGCGGACTGGCGGATCTGATCAGCGTCCAGGTGCGCTGCACTCGCGCGGAGGCCCGTAAGCGGACGTTGGCGGTGGAGCGGTTCGGGGCCCGGCGAAGCCTCATCGGTGAGCCGCTCGACCCGATGCTTCCAATCACTGCCGAGGCCTTCGCCGCCGGAGAGATTAGGTCGGAGCATGCGGCGGTGATCGCCGAGACGGTGGAGGCCATCCCGGATCGGGAGCGGGCCGCGCACGCCGAGCCGGTCGAGACCACGCTGCTCGAGCATGCCCGTACTAGCGATCCGCGCACCATTCGTCTGTTGGGCCAGCGGATCCTCGCGCACCTGGATCCGGATGGTCCGAGCCCGGACGAGCAGCGGATGCAGCAGGCCCACCGGCGAGTGAGCTTGAATCGGCTCGAAGACGGCACCGGGCTGTTGGAAGGACGACTGTCCCCGTCCTGTCAGGCGATCTGGGAAGCCATC
>Ga0157372_10001304_pt1 | contig 26971 bp, 30 predicted proteins | sample C55metaG_FD_115307 | JGI IMG/M metagenome (GOLD analysis project Ga0157372, IMG submission 115307) | Corn rhizosphere microbial communities from Kellogg Biological Station, Michigan, USA - C5-5 metaG | ecosystem: Host-associated > Plants > Roots > Rhizosphere > Soil | place: USA: Michigan...
GCATGGCATGCAAGAGGTCATCGGTTCGACTCCGTTATCCTCCACCGCTTTAAATGCCGCCGTAAGGTGGCATTTTTAATTATGAGATATACCGTTTATATCATTTTCTCGCCCAAGCTGAATAAATATTATGTCGGCAGCACTGAAGATATTGAGATCAGGCTTTGTCAGCATAATGAAGGTATATCGACATTCACATCAAAGGCAAGTGACTGGGAGCTTATGTACGTCGAACAGTTTGATAGCAGAAATGAAGCGCTATCCAGAGAGTACGGCATCAAAAAGAAGAAAAGCAGGAAATATATTGAGTGGCTAATCGCCGAAAGGAGGTAGCGCTTGCATGTCCCGAAAGCATTCGGGAAAGAGGTCATCGGTTCGACTCCGTTATCCTCCACCGCTTTAAATGCCGCCGTAAGGTGGCATTTTTAATTATAGGCATGTAATAAAACATATTTTACAGTGTCAGCGCCTTTTTTTATTTTTAAGCAGGCTGTTTAATGGCTGCTATGGAAGATATATACAGGAATATTTTAGAGGAGAATTTATCAGGGTATTGGTTTTGGGATATAGCAAATAATAAGGAGTTTATAAGTCCTGCGTTCTTAAACTTTTTAGGTTATGCGACAAGTCATGAAAATTCACCCTTATCTATACAAGATGTAATATTTGAAGAAGATCTGCCTGTTTTTTCGAAAAATTTCGTTCAATATGTTGACAGTAAAGGAGCAGTCCCTTTTCATCATCAAATAAGAGTAAAGCACAGGAGCGGGATGCTTCTTTGGGTACTGAACATAGCTAAGGCAACGGAATGGGATAGTAACGGTAAACCGGGGAAATTAGCTGGCTTTTGTATTGACATTTCGCGGCAAAAATTATTAGAGGATGAATTACAGATCCATGAGCATAGATTTAAAGATGCATTCTATAACTCTCCTATTGGCCTGGCCTGGGTGTCTGTCGACGGACATTGGATCCGTGTAAACAAAAAGATATGTGAAATAGTAGGTTATTCAGATGAGGAACTGCTAAGTAAAACATTCCAGGAGATAACCTACCCCGATGACCTCGAAATTGATCTTGAACACCTCAAGGATTTGCTGGATGGGAAGATCCGTTGGTATCACATGGACAAACGTTATGTCCATAAAAGCGGGAAAATAGTTTGGGTCACTTTAGGTGTATCGCTGGTGAGAAATAAGAACCTGGAGCCTTTATATTTTGTTTCGCAGGTTCAGGATATTACGGATAAGAAGCTGACCGAAGAAAAACTTAAAGAAGCGAATAAAGAATTGTCTAACCTTTTTGACTCTATTACTAACTTCCTCATTATTGCTACCGACTATAACGGCCTGATCAAGAATTATAACAAAGGTGCAGAGATAATGCTTGGGTATACTGCTGAGGAAATGATCAATAAACAAACGCCAGCCATTATTCATGTAAAATCTGAAGTTGAGGAACGGTCAAGGGAATTAACCAAATTGCATGGCAGACCTATTAAGGGATTTGATGTATTTGTAACAAGTGTAAAAGAAGGAGGATATGAAGAGGGTGAATGGACTTTTGTAACTAAGGATGGAAGACATATACCTGTTCGCTTGGTCATCACGGCTGTTCGTAATGACCAGGAAGAAATAACTGGGTTTCTTGGAATTGCAGCCGATATAAGTGAAGCAAAGAAAGCGCAGCAGGCACTTAGCGAAAGTGAATTGAAATACCGCCGAATATTCGAAAACGTTCAGGATGTTTTTTATCAAACGGATAAGGAAGGTATTGTAACGGATATTAGTCCTTCTATCGAAAAATATTCGGGATACAAACGTATTAACATAATAGGCAGGCCTGCCAGTGAATTCTATTATTACGTTGAAGACCGTGAAAAGCTGATGCGGGCTTTGGGCGAAAAAGGTTATGTCAACGATTTTGAGCTGCGCATGAAAACGCTGGATGACAAGCTTGTATACGTTTCAGTTAACGCCCACCTGGTTGTTGATAAAGAAGGCAATATAAAAGGGACTGAAGGTAGCATGCGTGATATATCAGAACGCAAGCTCAAAGAACAACAGTTGACCAATACGCTGGATATCGTAAGCGAGCAAAACAAAAGGCTGTTCAATTTTGCACATATTGTATCACATAATCTACGCTCGCATTCCGGTAACCTTGAATTGTTGCTCGTGCTTTATAATGAGGCAAAAACTGAAGAAGAGAAAGCAGTTTTATTGCAGTATCTGAAAACAGTTTCCGTACAACTTTCCGAAACAATTGCCCACCTGAACGAGGTCGTATCAATACAAACAAATATCAGTCACCAGCGCAAGGAAATTAACCTGCATGATTATGTTGAAAATGCAAAGTCAACTCTGTTTGGTGAGATAAGCATGTATGATATAATTTTTGAAAATAATGTACCTGCAGATATCGTTGTATCTTACAATGAAGCATATCTCGAAAGTATTTTACTAAACTTTTTGTCAAATGCTATCAAATACCGAAGTCATGAGCGAAAAGCATTTGTAAAGGTTAAGGCATATTATGAGGAAGGAAGTTTACTTTTGGAAATTGAAGATAATGGTATAGGGATTGATCTTACAAAGCATGGTGATAAGTTGTTTGGTATGTATAAAACGTTTCATGGCAATGAAGATGCTAAAGGCATAGGTTTATTTATATCCAAAAACCAGGTAGATGCTATGGGTGGTAAAATTGAGGTGGAAAGTAAAGTTGGCCTTGGAACCAAGTTTAAAATTTATTTGTCATAAATGAAGCTGAAAAAAACCTGCATTGTTGACGACGACAAGATATATGTCTTCGGGCTTAAAAAAATTATGGAGATCAATGATTTCAGTGAAGAGATCGTTGTTTTTCCAAATGGAAAGGAAGCCCTTGACTATCTGAAATCGCTGATCAGCGAACCCTTATCGTTACCGGATGTTATATTGCTTGATCTTAACATGCCCGTTATGGATGGATGGCAATTTCTTGAAGAATTCATTAGAATACAAAATGATTTTTCACGGAAGATATCGATCTATATCATGAGTTCCTCTATTCAAAAAGATGATATAGAGCGTGCAAAAAGCTATTCAGAAGTTACAGATTATTTGATAAAGCCTGTGAAAATAAAAGACCTGGAACAGATAATAAAGAATGAACAATAATAAACCCCGCTTAAAAAAGCAGGGTTTTTTCATTTGGTTGGACTATGACAAATTTTTTTATTTCTTTTTACTAAAAAAGTCTCTGAGTTCGCGGCTCATTTGCTCACCCCGGCGTTTGAGGTCCATCATTTCATCGGCTACATTTCGTGTCATTGTATGGAAATCCATAGGGTTGCCGCCTGTCATATAAGTCATATCTTCCGGTGTGCGTGCTACAGGTATTACGATCCATGCAATGATATAAGCCAATAAACCAATGCCTGCCGTAAGAAACATTACTGCAAATACCAGCCGAACAATTACGGGATCAATATCAAAATAATTGGCAAGGCCACTGCATACGCCGCCTATGATCTTATCATTCGGGTTGCGGAAAATACGCCTGCTTCCTGCATAGCTTTGATTATATTGCGATTTGGGACCTGTATACGGTCCGGGAAAATGGCTGGCAGGATTTCCTTTTGCATCTCTGCCATCATTTAATGCACTTGCAGGGCCTAAGGTTTCTATCAGCTTTACGATATCACTTTTGTCAATTGCAGGTGTGCCAGCTTTAAGCCTTATTTCAAAAAGCTCGGCAATGCGCAGTTCAATATCTTGTACAATCTCTTCCTGCCCTTCTTCTCCTGCGAAGTGGCGTTCGAGGGAATTAATGTAATCCTTCAATATAAGGTAAGCGTCTTCCTCTATCGGTATGACGCGGCCTGCTATATTAATTTGAATGATCCGTTGCATAATCTAGTTTTTATATTGATGTGGTTAAATGATTTACTGCATTGCTAAGGTCTTCCCAGGTTGTCCTTAATTCTGCGTAGAACTTCAGGCCGCTTTTTGTAAGCGAATAATATTTTCGTGGCGGCCCCGATTGCGATTCTTCCCAGCGATAATCAAGCATTCCTGCATTTTTCAGGCGGGTAAGCAAAGGGTATATAGTACCTTCCAACACTACCAGCTTCGCTTGTTTCAACTGTTCAAGTATATCACTTTGATAGGCCTCTTTTTCTTTGTGAATAATGCCGAGTATGCATAGTTCCAAAAGGCCCTTTCTCATCTGCGATTCTGTATTATCTACCGTCATATCCATTCAATTTCTATGCAAATGTAATGCTTTTTAAATACTATGCAATACATAGTACCATTTATTGGATAATATTTTGTTAAAGCAGGTAATTGGTTTGCTAAAAGAGGAGATGTGTACATTTGCAATACAAGTCAACCCAATGGAATTCAACAAGATTAATGATCAGGATATAGCGTTCTTTAAGACGATCAATGGAATAAAGAATACAATTACAGATAGTGAGGCGCGAAGCGAATATGCCTCTGATCAAACGGAAGACCTGCATTACCTACCTGAGCTTGTGTTACAGCCCGAGACTGTAGAAGCCGTTAGTGCAATAGCTAAATATTGTAATGAACACCTTATACCTGTTACCCCACGAGGCGCAGGAACCGGGCTCAGCGGTGGGGCATTACCTGTGTTAGGTGGCGTTGTGCTGGATATGAAACGGTTTAATAAAATCCTGGATATAGATGAGCGCAACTTCCAGGTAATTGTAGAGCCGGGCGTTATTACACAGGAACTGCAGGAAGCTGTATTACAGCGCGGACTATTCTATCCACCTGATCCGGCAAGTAAGGGTTCATGTTTTATCGGTGGCAATGTATCAGAAAACTCGGGCGGCCCAAGGGCAGTAAAGTATGGTGTGGTTAAAGATTATGTGCTGAACCTGGAAATCGTATTGCCCGATGGCAATATAATATGGACCGGGGCAAATGTGCTGAAAAACGCAACCGGCTATAATCTCACGCAGTTGGTAGTGGGTAGCGAGGGTACATTAGGTATAATCACTAAGATCGTTTTAAGGTTGATACCGGCTGTAAAGCACGATATGCTGATGTTAGTGCCATTTCGTTCTGCTGTTCAGGCTTGTGAAGCAGTTAATGCCATATTCCTTGCGGGCTATACGCCATCGGCACTGGAGTTTATGGAGCGTGATGCGATAGAATGGGCAATGAAATATGTTCAATCTACCGCTGTTAGTTTACCTGATGATATTGAAGCGCATTTACTTGTAGAAGTGGATGGAAATGATATGGATCAACTGTATAAGGAAATGGAGGCTATATCAGGTTTGCTGGAAAAATTTGATACTGGCGAGATATTGTTTGCCGATAGCGCCGAACAAAAGCAAATGTTATGGACATTACGTCGCAAGGTTGGTGAGGCTGTAAAAAGCAACTCGATCTATAAAGAAGAAGATACAGTGGTGCCACGTGCAGAGTTGCCGGAGCTGCTGCGTATCATTAAGCAGATAGGTAAGGAATATGGTTTTCATTCTGTTTGCTACGGACATGCAGGTGATGGTAACTTACACGTGAATATTGTAAAAGCAAACATGAGCGATGAGGATTGGAAGATTAAACTTCCACAGGGTATCCGGGTCTTATTTAAAGAAGTAGTGCGCCTTGGAGGTACCATATCCGGTGAGCACGGAATTGGATTGGTTCAGAAAGAGTATATGGATATCGCTTTCAATGACATACAGATGACATTGATGAGAAAAATAAAAGACGTTTTTGATCCGAATGGTATTTTAAATCCAGGTAAGATATTTAAGTAATACTTTAAGACAACTTTTGCAATTGCTATGAGTAATAAAACTGTTGATGACCGTTTAATAAACAGATTTAAGGCATAACTTCGTTATATGAAACATATAGTTTTAGCGTTGGCGATTTGCTTTGTGGTTACCTCTGCATCTGCACAGGAAGTGTATAGCAGCAGTGGTAAATCTTTGTCGCAAGTGAAAAGGGAGCGTGAGAAGAAAAAACAGCCGAAGGGTTTTGACCCGAGTCGTATTATTTTCGGTGGTGGTTTTGCATTGGGTATAGGAGATGTGACTGATATTGGCTTATCACCAATAGTTGGTTATAAGTTTACGGATAAGTTTGCAGCGGGTATAGGTGTAGGATATGAATATCTGAAGGTTAAAGATTATTGGGAGCTGCCGGATTATAGCTCAACAACTGGCGCTAATATATATCGTCCATGGAAATCTAATAATTTTTACCCAAGTGTCTGGGCGCGATATATTTTTTGGAGAAACCTGTTTGCACATGTAGAATATCAGCATACATTTTTTTCTTATAAAACATATACGCTTGATTACACGCAGCCTGTACCACCGGTTATATCATATAACAGTACCTACAATGAACCGGCTGTTTGGGCAGGCATAGGTCTTAAGCAACCTTTGTCCGACAGGATATCGTTTGTAGTGATGGGTTTGTATGATGTGCTTCCTGATAAACTGCACTTATATAACGGTCGCCTCGACATTCGTTTTGGTATTAACGCAGGTTTTTAAGAGAATTTAATAAGTCTTAAATGCCTCTCATAGAGAGGCATTTGTTTTTTAATAAGTATTTGCCAACCGCAAATTGAGTAATTTCACCGCATGGGTTCTGCCGTTTTATTATCCATTATACTGGCCTATTTCGCATTGTTGCTGGGAATCGCTTTTTATACATCCAGGCATTCAAACAATGAATCTTTCTTCATAGGAAACCGCAGTAGTAAGTGGTGGGTTGTAGCATTTGGTATGATAGGTACCTCATTGTCCGGGATGACTTTCATATCTGTGCCGGGTGTGGTTGGCAAAACGGGGTTCGATTATTACCAGGTTGTAATAGGCTATTGGCTGGGTTATTTTGCAGTAGCATATATACTATTGCCCCTGTATTATAAATTACAGCTTACATCTATTTACACCTATCTGGATAAGCGTTTAGGCAACACTTCATATAAGACGGGTGCATTGTTCTTTATCTTATCACGCACATTAGGGGCTACGCTTCGTCTCTACCTGGTCATTAAAGTGCTGGAGAAGTTTGTATTGGATGATATGGGACTGTCCTTTGAATTAACTGCTGTTATTATCCTGGCATTGATCTTACTCTATACATTCCGTGGAGGGGTAAAGACCATTGTTTGGACAGATACATTACAGACTACTTTTATGCTATTGGCGCTTGTGATCTGCGTTATATACATCATGCATTCGATGCACATGGACCTTTCTGCCACCTGGCAGGCTATGCAGGCTAAGGGCTACACTAAGATGATCAATACAGATCCGAAATCGGGCGGTTATTTTCTTAAACAAATACTGGGTGGTGCGTTCATAACAATAGCAATGACTGGTCTTGACCAGGAGATGATGCAAAAGAATATTAGTGTAAGCAACCTGAAAGATTCGCAGAAGAATATGATCACTTTTTGCTTCACCTTGCTGGTGGCAAACTTTATATTCCTGCTATTGGGTGGACTGCTTTATCTGTATGCAAATGCCAACGGTATCACTGCAGTTGGAGATGATCTGTTCCCCACTATAGCTGTAAAAAGCGGCCTGCCATTTTTTATAACGCTTTGTTTTATGATCGGCCTGATCTCGGCCTTATTTCCGAGTGCAGATGGCGCCTTAACAGCACTTACTTCATCCTTTTGCATAGATATACTGGATATGAAAAGCAAACCTTGGGATGAAAGCAGGAAAAAGAAGGTTAGGCTGGCAGTGCATAGTACGTTTGCAGTTGTATTTCTTGCTTGTGTTTTCTTCTTCAGGCAAGTTGACAATGGCTCACTGATACAGATACTGTTAGTTGTGGCAGGGTATACTTATGGACCATTACTGGCATTATTCAGCTTTGGTATTTTTACCAGGCGAAATGTCAATAGCACAGCTGTTCCGCTGATCTGCATTGCAGCGCCCGTATGCTGCTATATATTGAAAATGTATGAGAAAGAATGGCTTGGCGGCTATGTCATTGGCACAGAGTTATTAATTATTAATGCCCTATTGACCTTTTTGCTTTTATTTTTGTTCTCAAGGAAAGCTAAGCCTGGACAGGCTTTTAATTAAGATATGAAAGAAAGATTAACGGATGTAAAGTTGCGCGACTGGACAGAAACACGCGCGCATTCCAGTTGGCAGGTATTTAAAATAATGGCTGAATTTGTACAGGGTTTTGATACGCTCGCTAAAATAGGACCTTGTATTTCCATTTTTGGTTCTGCACGTACTTCTCCCGGTCATAAATATTATGATCTTACGGTAGAAGTAGCAAAGCGTTTGGCGCAGGAAGGTTTTGGTGTAATAACAGGCGGAGGCCCTGGTGTTATGGAAGCCGGTAACAAGGGTGCCAGTGAAGGTGGGGGGCGTTCCGTGGGACTAAGTATCACTTTGCCATTTGAGCAGATCAGCAACGGATATATTGATCATGACAAGGACTTGAACTTCGATTACTTCTTTGTGCGTAAAGTAATGTTTGCTAAATATTCCCAGGGCTTTATCATGATGCCTGGAGGATGGGGCACGCTGGATGAATTTTTTGAAGTAGCGACATTGATACAAACACGTAAGTTTACCCAAACCCCTATGATCTGTATGGGTTCTGAATATTGGCAGGGATTGTTTGATTGGATGCGCAGCACTATGCTGGAGAAGGAAAGCAATATCAGTCCGGGCGACCTGGAAATGATTAAGCTGTTTGATACGCCGGACGAGGTCATCAATTACCTGCACGAATTTTATTCACATAATAAACTGCAACCGAATTTCTAAGTATGACCAAACTGCTTATCTCGGCTGCCATTAATAAATACGCAGAAGCATTTACTACACCTGAGTCAAAATATCTGGCTGCGCTTAACAGGGAAACCCATGTAAAAGTGGAGCATTCTAATATGCTTTCAGGACCTGTGCAAGGCGCTATTTTAAGCATGCTTAGCCATATGATAAAGCCGAAAAGAGTATTGGAAATAGGCACATATACCGGCTATTCTGCTATTTGCCTGGCGCAGGGACTTGCTGAGGATGGCCATTTACACACAATTGATGTAAATGAGGAGCTTCAAGATATGAGTTTTCGTTATTTTTGTGAAGCAGGACTGGATAAGAAAATCACTCAGCATATTGGCAAGGCGGCAGAAATAATACCAACTTTAAACGAACAGTTTGATCTTGTGTTTATTGATGCTGACAAAAAGGGTTATAGTAATTATTACGACCTGGTTTTTGATAAGGTGCCATTAGGCGGGTATATTCTTGCTGATAATGTCTTGTTTGAGGGTGAAGTAACATTGCCGGTAGAGGAACAGAGCGGTAATGCTAAAGCAGTGGATGCTTTCAATAAGAAAGTAAAGGCTGATAAAAGAGTGGAACATGTATTAATGCCGGTTAGAGACGGCATTATGATGATCAGAAAGATTGCTCATTAATATATTTTTAAGAAATCAATTGTTATGCAAAAGTGGAAAATTGCACTTGTTGCTTTGATGTTATGTGTTAGCGGTCATAGCATAGCACAGATCAGCCAGGATAGTTATGATGCGCAGGTGAAAAGGTATATACAGCAGTATAAGGACCTGGCAATACGTGAACAAAAACGTTGTGGTGTGCCTGCATGTATTACACTGGCACAAGGTATTCATGAAACGGTAGCGGGTACAAGTGAATTGGCTACCCAGGCAAACAATCACTTTGGCATAAAGTGTAAAAAGGAATGGACAGGCGAAACATTTTCGCATACGGATGACGCACCTGATGAATGTTTCAGAAAGTATAGCTGCGCCGATGAGTCTTATAAAGACCATTCAACTTATTTAACAACATCCAAGCGCTACGCCGATCTGTTTAAACTGGATCCTGCCAATTACCAGGGTTGGGCTTATGGATTAAAAAGATGCGGATATGCCACCAACCCTAAATATGCGCCTATTCTTATCAAGCTCATCGAAGATTATCATCTGCAGGATTATACTATGCTTGCAATGGCTACGGATACCGATAAGAAAAGAATGGGTGATGAAGTGGTGCCTGCTGAAGATGCAGAACCGTTAATTACCTCAAGACATATTGTTGTTTCATCGCCAGCGCCGGATGCACGTAAAGAGGTGCCTGTATATGGCAAAGTAGTGAAGGTAAATGGCCTCAAAGCTGTATATGCTAAAAAAGGTGATATGCCTTTAGAATATGCTGTAAAAAATGGCTTGCGCTACGAGCGCTTTTTGGAAATGAATGATATTGATGAAAAGCCCCTTCCTGCTGATATGTATTTATACCTTGAAAAGAAAAATTACAAAGGTGTAAATGAAACGCATGTTGTAAGTCATGGTGAAACGCTGCTGCAAGTGGCTCAGGCAGAAGGTATGCAGTTGAAATCATTGAGAGCATTCAATAAACTATTGCCACGTGAGGAGCCCCAGGAAGGAACAGTATTGGAGCTTCAAAAAGCTGCAATGCATAAACCTGCTATAGTTCAAAGTGCTGCGATGTCCTCATCTGATGTCTTGGTAAAATCAAATCCAAATTCAAGGATCAGGGTCATCAATGATTATGTTGAAACGAAACCTGTAGTAGTTGAAGCTGCACCTGAAGCAGCAGTGCCAGAAGTGATTGATCCAACTAAAGAAGAAGATAAAACAGCAATTACAAAAGCCGAAGCTGCACCGGAGCAGCCGATATCTGCTCCTGAAAGAGCACCTGAAATGATTGCGCAAAACACAGTACCTGTATCTGAACCGGTAATTGCTGTGCCTGTTAAAACAGAAGCCCAGCCTGAGATAGTAAATGCAAATACAGCACCTGCTGTAGTAAATACAGAAGCTATCTCCGTTCCTTCTACAGCAACAACAGAAAAAGCTACCACATTAGAAAGCGAACAAAAACCTGCGGATGAGGCTGTAGTTGGCCCGCCAGCGGCTGCTTCTGAAGTGCCTGCAAATTCCGTAAAAGGCTATACGCCTGCCATAGCTCAAGCTCAACCTGCAAAGATTGAAGAAGCAAAGAAGGAAGAAGCTAAACTAGAAGAACCCAAATCAGACCTGGATATTTTAAAATCGCGTTTTGATAAAGTAGTATATGCGAAGCCTTCTACTCCCGCACCTGAAGTAAAGAAAGAAGAATCTAAGCCAGAGCAAAAAACGGAGATCATTGCTGCCAATGAAGGAGGGGCGAAATTTTATACCGTAAAGAGAGGAGACACTGCATTTAATATTGCAAAAACGCACAACATTACTATGAAACAGCTCCAGGAATGGAATAACCTTGATTTCGGAGAGATCAAGACGGGGCAGAAATTGCGTGTGAGGCCTTAGTATATGTCGCTGATCAAATTACATGACAAGTATTTCAGGCCCTTTATTACGAGGGAGCAGATAGCAGAGCGCGTCAGTTTATTAGGCCAGACAATAACAAGAGACTATCGGGGCTTAGATCCGTTATTCATTTCCATATTGAATGGTTCATTCATCTTTGCTGCCGACTTGTTTCGTGAGGTAAAGACTCATGCAGAAATAGCATTTGTAAAGCTTTCATCTTATTCCGGAATGGCTTCGTCCGGCACTGTGATTACCGAGATCGGTATTCCTGGAGATATTACAGGCAGACACATTGTGATAGTGGAAGATATTATTGATACGGGCAGAACATTGGCTGCTTTTATTCCTGAGCTGTTAAAAGAAAATCCCGCTTCTGTAAAGCTGGCATGTTTCCTTTCAAAGCCTGAAGCGTTACAACATGATATTAAGGCCGACTATACTTGCTTTGACATACAAAATGAGTTTGTTGTAGGGTATGGGCTGGATTACGATGGTTTAGGCCGCAATTTGCCAGACCTATATATTTTGGCTGATCAATAAAAAATATTTTCCTCTGCTTGTTCCGCACTCAGTAAGCCGCCTTTTTTTGCTTGTTCAAAAAGTGTATGAATAGCTTGTCTGCCTTCCACACCTAAGTCAGTGGTATAATCATTTACATACAGCTCTATGTGCTTGCGCATCACAGCTTCTTCCATTTCCTGCGCATTTTCAGTAATAAAAGGAGTTAATGCAGGATAATGTTTCCATGAGTAGGCAAGACTGTCCTTAATAACGGTATCCACTTTTGCAGCTATGTCGGAGCCCAATTCTCTTTTAATTACAATACCACCAAGCGGAATAGCGGCATTCATTTGATTTTCCCACCAGTCGCCAAGGTCAATTAGTTTAACAAGGCCTTTTTGCGCATAGGTAAAACGGCTTTCGTGTATGATGAGGCCGGCATCATAATCTCCATCCAGAACAGCCTGTTCTATTTCGCTGAATATGACTTCCGTTTTATACTTTGCCTGGGGAAATGCCAGTGATAATAAAAGATTTGCAGTTGTATTAAAACCAGGGATGGCGATTTTAAATTGATCCGCCTTGCTGAGGTCTAAAGATTGTTTTGAAATAAGTAATGGCCCCACACCTTTGCCAAGTGCGCTTCCGCTATGCAACAACGCATACTTATTTACAACATGCAGGAAGGTATTGTAACTAAGTTTAGTAATGTCCAGCTTGCCTTCTTCAGCCCCTTTATTCAGGGTTTCTACGTCTTCCATTACATAATCAAACGATAGACCTTTTGTGTCGACCTTATTATTGACCATCGCATCAAATATAAAGGTATCGTTCGGGCAGGGGCTAAATCCTAAAGTCAGTTTCATATGCGCTGCAAGTTACAGGTAGTTGACCTACAACACTATATTTTTTAGCGTTATAAAGATTGGTTGTGTTTATACAGGCTCGTAGATGCCCATCTTTATAGCTTCAATCACAATGCCTACACTGTTTTTAACATGCATCTTCTCCAGTATTTTCATGCGGTATCCTTCAACGGTCCGCCCGCTAATGAATAGTTTTTCCCCGATTTCTTTATTTGTATACTCTTCGCAAATGAGGCGGATTATTTCTTTTTCTTTATCCGTAAACTCCGCTTCGCGCTGCTTTTTTTGGTTCGTTGTTTTTGTAAATGCAATCAGCTTTGCCAGTTTTGCTGATGTGAATTTGCAGTAGTACGAATTACCATTGAATGCCGAATGTACCGCGTCTATCACCTCTGATTTGTCCGAATTTTTCAGCAGATAACCAATTGCACCTGCCTCTATCATTTCCAGTATCAGTTCTTCATCATCAAACATAGATAACGCTATCACATTCGTGCCTTTGTGTTTAGCCTGCATTTGGCGCGTCACTTCTACACCATCCATCAGCGGCATTTTTATATCCGTGATCACTACATCTGGTTTGTACTCTTTTACCAGTTTTAGCAAGTCCTTGCCATTTGACGCTTCCCCTATAATTTCAATGTCAGCAGCTGATTGCAGCATTAGTTTTAATCCATCACGGAAAATTTCGTGATCATCCGCAATAGCCACTTTAATGTTACTTATGGTTACGCTCATAATACATCATTTAATGGGATCTCAAAAATGTATTGTGTTCCATGGCCTAAGGCTGAGTGATAGTTGAATTTTGCATTTAGTACTTCTGTACGGCTTTGAAGATTAATAAGCCCTAAGCCTTCACTGCTTTCCATTTTATTGTCCATGTCAAAGCCAATGCCGTTATCAGCCGTCATAAGTTCCAGCATGCCATTGTGCTTTTTTAGTTTAATAGCAAGTTGGGTAGCATCAGCGTGTTTTATAGTATTATGTATGATCTCCTGGAGTATCCGGTAAATATTTATTTCTTTCTCTTTGGATAGTTCTATAGGGCTATCTGCCTCGAAGCTGATTTTTAATTTGTGTATTTGAGACAGCTATTAACGTATTCCTGCAGTGCCTTTATTAAGCCTTTACGTACCAGTGTGTTTGGCATCAGGTTATAGGATATCTCACGCGTTTTTGTAAGTATATCGTCAATATGCTTATTGGCAAACGCAACGATCTTTTGATCGTTCTCATTCTTCGCCTCTAGGTAGTTTATTTGTATACGCACGGCGGAGAGAAGCGGCCCAAGCTCATCGTGCAGGTCGCTGGCCATACGTTTACGCTCGTTTTCAAGCGTGGAAATTTCTGCGCGGATCTTTGCTTTATACAAGCGGATATTACGGCGCTGGTGGCGTATCATCGTCAGTATAAAATAACTGATAATGATGCCCAGCGCCACGGCAGCTACTGCAATGGCTGTATAAAAATTTTCTTCCGCGGAATGCATAATATTGCTATGGCTAACAATAGGTTATATCCTACATTAATATAGGATTCCATAACGAATATATTATTTTTAATAAACTTTTCAGGTGCGTAGAAATAGAATACTTCTGTAAGTACTTTATAGGAATAGTAAATGATCATAGCGATGCAGATCAAAAAGATAGGGTTCCTGATGATATTGCCGCGCTCGTTTACCAATAGCCAGTTGAGTTGGTTCACTGATAGCAGAATAAGCACCATAGAATAAGTGACCTGAAAAAGCGGGCTGAATTCAGTGATCTTTTCAAAAATGATATTCTCCGTAACCCAGATAATTATCATTATAGCTAGTAAGATGTAATAAACCCATTTCTTTCGCAAAATGTTTTTCCATTGGCGAAATTGCCAAGCAAAGAATATGAATTCCAGTAAAAAATAGATATTGGTAGGAATAGCATTACTGCTATTGTAAAATGCAAGAAAGCATACAACCTCGTTCACGAAGCCAATGCCAAGGAGATATATAAGCGGGAAGTAAGATACAGGGATCTCCCCGTACCTTACCAGCCCTGTAATCAAGGGGATAAAAATGCTTAGGCTTAAGATAAATGCAGTACTACGGTCCATACGATCACAAAAGCGTTGTTTGACTATTAAGGCCATCTTTGCCCGGCCTCATCGCACATAGTGCTGGCGCCGGGGAATAGTCCTCCCGGTGTTTCACGGGTACGTTGGATAATATCCTTTCCATCGGAATCAGCACCTACCAGGATGATGCGTACCTGATTATTATCATCAAGCCCGAGGTAAACCCTGAAACCTACAGCAGGATATTGGCATATAAGGTCTTGTATTGTTTTCAGGTTAAAGGTTTCGGAGATGGGTAATGTGTTATTACCTTGAAATGCTTGTGAAAGCATAGTTTCCCTGTTTGCGATAAAGTTATCAACCATCCTTAGCCCGTCCATAACAGGCAGGGTATGGTCGATCGCATTCAGCCCGTTGCTGAATGGAGTAGGGGCTGGCTTATTGTCTAAACAGCTCATATGTGTAAGTACTTGATTTGAAATCAAAAGTAGCAGTCGAAACGCAAAAATTTATACGTAGAACTACGCAATTTTTTCAGGTAGAACTACGCAAAAAATCCCGTAACTACCCTTATAAAATGCTCAATGCCGGGGAATAGCTTTGCCTTATGTTGATACATGGCTTTGGCTAGACGGCTAAAGTATTTGATGCAAGGAAGTGTCCTGTTTTCTAACAGGACTATTTTTTTGTTTTAATCTCACCAGCCTTGTTATTTCTATTCACTAAAAGGTACAGGCTAATGATCATCCATCCCATCCAGAAACAATATCCTCCCAAATGAAAACGTTCTCCTGCCCAACGATGTGAAGTAGTGTGACGAAAATCGCTGTACGTGATCATAAGCCCCGCAATGGCTAAACCCAATGCGCATAAGTTGGAAACAATAGACGCACGTATAGATGCATACTTGTTAATAGCAGCCTGTATCAATAATAATAACATCAGTATTCCAAAAACAAGCAATCCACCCTTCCACCAGGTTTTAAAGAAATTGTATTCTTTATAAAACAGGCTCATGCCTATACGGCCCACTAACGATACTTTTGAAAAAAGGTACCCTGCAAGCACAGAAAGCAGCGCTAAAAAGAAAATGAGGCCTGAATATCGTTTCATAGTTCAAAAATAACCATGAATGAAACAGTTTGTTGAAGGACAGTGTTAAAAATATTTTTCGACAGTAAGCCCATAATTGAATAGCAGGTTATCCCGGTTTGTACGGGAAAGCTTATTGTAATTCAATGATGCAGTAAGCGCCAGCCATTTATTCAGTTTAAATGATAAGTTAGTCGTCGACTTAATAATGTAATCGTTTATGTCGCCCAGGGAGCTTTGGAAATAATCAACTCCATCAAGTACTATGCGTTTTTTAATTGTGAAGCGGAAAGACAGGCGAAAAGAATTCCTGAATGTTTGATAGATATTATGAACGGTATCAATCATCAGATCATCATGCTCAAATAATATCCCATCACTGAGGCTAAGGAATGCTGCTTTGTTCTCTACCGCTATGTATGCAACACCAGCACCAGCCTGTACCTGGTTATTAATTTTCAATGAAAAACTGCTGGTATAATTGCCAAGGCCCCAATAGTAAAAGTGTTTGTTCTTCCTGTAAAGATTGAAATCAAGCGTTGAATTAACATCATTATTGGTCAGCGTTCTGTTTGATTCGCCATAAACCCAGCCCGTATTGAAATTCATTTGCAGATCTTTTCTGCGTGCATTAAATCCCAGCCCGTTATTTAGTAAATAAGAACTACCGTCATTTGTGATATTCAGGTTGCCTGTAGAAGTGTATTTTACATGATAGGCAATGCTATCATTATATTGGGCGGAAGCTGCTAAAGAGCTTAATGAAATAAGAACAATAGCTACTAATCTTTGCATTCATCTAATTCTCTGTATGCAAAGCTAAAGAATGAGAAATAAAAGGCGTTGAAGCTTAATCTTCGTTTAATCTGCCGCCGTAGCTGTATACCGTGCCTTTAGTGTAATTAAAAATAATAGTAACGCCCTCTTCATCATTAATAGCGATCATCTTATCATTGTGTTCATTAGGCACGAAATCTTCCTCTTTCACATCGCCTGTTTTAATAAGCCTGTCGATGCCTTCTTTAATACGTGCGTCTATTATGCGCTTATGTTCTTTTAAATCGTCCTTTTCCATTTTTTGCTTTAGGCAAAGATAACTGGCATATTATTTTAAGTGCTTATTTTTATAAAAACATGACCATGCAAAAGTTTACGCCTTTCCTGATGTTTACTGATCGCGCTGAGGAAGCTATGAATTTTTATTTTACTGTTTTCCAGGATTCCAAAATAGTAAGTATGCAAAAGTATGGCGCGAACGAACCCGGCAGGGAGGGTACCGTAAAGCATGCTATTTTTTCATTAGGCGGGCAGGAGTTCATGTGCATTGACGGAGGAGATAAGCATGCATTTACGTTCACGCCTTCCATGTCTATTTATGTGAATTGTAACACCGAAGCTGAAATTGACACAGCATTTGCAAAGCTGGCGGAAGGAGGACAAATAATGATGGCGCTGGGCGAATATCCATTCTCAAAACGATATGGCTGGGTGGCTGATAAATTTGTCGTTTCCTGGCAATTAGGATTGCGATAGCGCTAGGCCACAACCTTTCGCTCAACACTCCATGCCTGCGGTTTGTCTGCAAATAAGGCTTTGGTCCTGCTCCAGGTATCTTTAAAAAATTCGGAAAAGCGATAATGGTCAAGATGCTGCTCACTTTCCCAATAGCTATAGGTAAAAAACACAGCAGGGTTGTTTACATCCTGCCAGAGTTCCAGGTGCTGGCATCCTTCAAAACCGCGTATCAAATGTTTACGTTCTTCGAACAGCTTGGTGAAATTTTCGATCTCTTCGGGCCTAAAGGTCATCTGCACTATACGCACTATCATTCAAATGAAATTTTGATGGTATTGTAAATAAGGTGTTTATCGCGGTACAATCTAAGGCCCAGGAGGTCAGCCGCGTTGCCACGGTTTATGGAGATTTCTAAATAGCCTGCAGAGTTAAACCGGCACAATTTTTCCCCTTCCTTTACATCAAAATAGCGCCTGCTAAGATGGTCTATCTTCTCATCGCGCATAAGCTGAATAATGAAAGGACGATTACGGCCTATTCTTGCAAACATTTCTGCAGTAATGTTTAATACAACATTTCCGAACGTGTCAATATGGATCACATGGCATTCTACAGTGTTGCCTTCAATTTTAGGCCGCCAGTTAGCAGATGCATTTTTCAGTTCGTGGGGTTCCAGGTTCAATTGTCCGTCATTCTCCCGAATTTGATTAATGACCGTTGCAGATTCCCTTATCCAATCTTTTAATGATCCGTTATCCCGCAAATCATTGCATTGCCATGCATTGGTGAGCGTGTTTGTAAAGGCAAGTGAGAGAACACCATTGGCCGGTGCCAGAAAATAATGCCCTTCCTTCTCGCCCAGAACCAGTTTCGGGCGGCTGTCTGAAAATATATCGCAAAGTACAAGGTGGCAGGTCCCTTTAGGGAAGTTTGCATAAGCAGCACTCAATAGATAAGCGCCCTGGTGCAGGTGAAATGGAAACACATTATGGGAAATGTCAATGATCGTTTCCTGCGGGCATACCTGCATTAAAATGCCTTTGATAGAAGCCACAGAAGCATCCTGCAGACCCAAGTCAGAAAGCAAAGTAATACAGCCCATAAATATCATGCAAAAATAATGGGCTATATGGGCAATGCAAAGGAATGAACGTATATATGAAAAATTATTTTCAAAGAAAATATTTAAACATTTTTAGCGTTATATCTCCGCACATTACCTTTACGTGAATTGCTATAAACAATTATAATGCGTTTTTCAAGCAGTATCATAATGATCTTCTTGCTGATCATTGCAGTGTCAGAGACTGCATGTAAAAAAGAAACCACACTCAATTCAGGTGGCACTATCAGATATTCTACCGATACCGTGACGTTCGATACCGTGTTTACGTCGCTGGGTAGCTTTACAACCAGCTTTAAGATATATAATCCTCAAAATCAGAAAATAAATATCAGCTCCATAAAGCTGGAGAATGCCAATGGCAAAGGTTATTTCCATATCAATGTGGATGGCTATGCAGGTGGTGCTAACAGCATCGAGTTGATGCCAAAGGATAGCATTTGGGTATTTGCAACCGTTACCATAGACCCAAACGACCAGAATACGCCATTTATAATTGAGGATAATGTTATTACAACTATGAATGGCAAACAGTTCAAACTGCCATTAGTTGCTTACGGACAAAACGCACACTATATAGTGGATAGTGTACTGGAAACACAGACATGGCTTACGGATAAACCTTATGTAATTATGCACAATGCTGAAGTGGATTCAGATGCGACTTTAACTATACCGGCAGGATGCCACATTTATGTTCATGCTGATTCCCGCTTGTTTGTAGTAGGAACCCTACGTGCTATTGGTACAAAAAAGGACAGTATCGTTTTCCAGGGTGACCGCCTAGACCGTGCTTATTTTGGAAATGAGGGTTATCCTGGGGAATGGGGTGGTCTCTATTTTACTCCATCAAGTACTAATAATGTATTAGACTATGTTGTTTTAAAGAACTGCGGCAATTCTACAAAGCTTGGTGATGCGTTTATACAGCCTGCAGCAATACAAGTTACGTCTGATCATATCCGTTCGGATTATCAGCTTACTATGAACCATTGTATTATTGAAAACTCCATTGGCTATGGTATCCTTTCATTTTCGGGTAGCATTAAGGCCCAAAATTGCCTGATAAATACTTGTGGCGCCAATAATTTAGGTATTACCCAGGGTGGTACCTATGAATTCAATAACTGCAATTTTGTTACTTATGGTACAAATAAGGTTAGTCACATTGATAACCCCTGTGTCATAATCTCAAACTTTTTTACAACGGATAATATCTCCTATGTTATTGGTGATTTAAATGCAACACTGCGCAATTGTGTAATCTGGGGTTCTATGGACCAAGAACTGTATACTACTAAATTAAGCCAGGCGGCATATAACCTTACCTTAGATCATTGCCTATACAAGAAAAATGATACCTTGGCCGCAGGCATCACACTTACCAATAATATCGTAAACAAGGATCCGATGTTTGTCAATTATCAGAATTGGGATTATCATCCGCAGGCGGGCTCTCCGCTAATAGATAATGGTGTTTCTATTCCTGCTCTTACAGATGACCTGGATGGCAATCCAAGAGCCGGTGTGCCGGATATTGGCTGTTATGAATTTAAATAAGCCTTTAATTGAGGCAGTATGATATGAAGCCAGGGGGTAAAATCTCCTGGTTTTTTGTTGAGTTCCGTTTCCAGGTCGCTTAGCGATATAAATTTATATTCCTGCACCTCAGCCACATTAGGATTAATTGAACCGTCATAGTTACCGATAAAAATATGATCATATTCATTCTCCGTCAGCTCGTTATTTACGTTTGCATGGTATGTAACGGTAAATATTTCCCTCAGCTCGCAATCAAATCCCATTTCGTCCTTCAGCCTGCGATGTGCCGCGGCCATACTGCTTTCTCCGGGCGCGGGATGAGAGCAGCAGGTGTTACTCCATAATCCACCGGAATGATATTTGCCGGCAGCCCTTTGCTGAAGTAACAACTCGTTTTTATTATTAAAGATGAAAACAGACAATGCACGGTGTAAACTTCCCACTTTGTGAGCTTGTAATTTTTCCATCGTGCCGAGCCATTCATCTTTTTGATTTACGAGAATGACCTCATTTGTTTTCAAATGCATGTGATAAAGGTAGCATAATAGGCTACTGAAAGTGCAGCTCAAAAAATGATAATACTATAATTCTTATCAATACAGGCGTCGAAATTTTACGGTATAAAGCACGTAACTTCGGTATAGTAGTTATGAAAGGTGTAATATTTAGCAAGTTTCAGGAAGGTAATGATCAAAGCCCTTTTCAGCGTTTGCTTGACCTGTTTATGGAATTGCTGCAATATACCAGTGGCGATGCTACCGAAGCATTGGACTGGCTTACGCAGCTCGACCGTAAATATGGCCTGACAAATGATGAGTACGGCATAGGCGATTTTATAGAAGATCTGAAGAACCAGGGCTATCTCCAGGAAAACCAGCAAACCGGCGCTTATGAGATCACATCAAAAAGTGAGCAGACCATCAGGCAACGTTCGCTGGATGAGATATTCGGTAAACTAAAGAAAACAAAGAAAGGTAATCATCAAACCTTTAAAAGCGGACAGGGCGATGAGCTAAACCCTGAAACAAGGCCTTATGAATTTGGTGATGCACCCGAAGCCATAGACTTTACTGGAAGCCTTAAGAATTCATTTATCAATCACGGCATCGAGCAGTTAACAATGCGTGAGGACGATCTGGAGATCCATGAAATGGATTTCAAGACACAGACCTCTACTGTGCTAATGATCGATATTTCTCATTCAATGATCCTTTATGGTGAGGACAGGATCACGCCGGCTAAGAAAGTAGCCATGGCTTTGAGTGAGCTGATCACTACGCGCTATCCTAAGGATACACTTGATATTGTAGTATTTGGTAATGATGCCTGGCAAATAGAAATGAAAGATCTGCCTTACCTGCAAGTAGGGCCATATCATACCAATACCGTTGCGGGATTGGAACTAGCTATGGATATACTGCGCCGGCGCAAGAACCCGAATAAGCAGATATTCATGATCACGGATGGCAAGCCTACCTGTTTGAAGATCGGTAATAAGTACTACAAGAATAGCTTTGGTATAGACAGTAAAATACTGAACCGTACGCTGAACCTTGCAGGTCAGTTACGTAAGCTAAAGATCCCTGTAATTACGTTTATGATAGCAAATGATCCGTACCTGCAATCATTTGTGAGGAACTTTACAGAAGTAAACGGAGGTAAGGCATTCTATTCTTCATTAGATGGATTAGGACAATTCATCTTTGAAGATTATGAGCGAAATAAGCGGAAAAGGGTACGCTAACAATTAGTTAGCTACCAATGTACCTACCTGCTTGCCTGTTACTACATTCAGCAGGTTGCCGGTTGCATTCATGTCGAATACTATGATCGGCAGGTTGTTTTCCTGGCAAAGTGTGAAAGCGGTCATATCCATTACTTTCAATCCGCCACTGATCACTTCGCTGAACGTGAGCTGATGATAGCGTGTAGCTGTTTTGTCCTTTTCAGGGTCAGCCGTATAAATGCCATCTACACGGGTACCTTTCAAAATTACATCTGCATTTATTTCAATGGCCCTGAGCGAGCCTGCTGTATCTGTTGTGAAATAAGGATTACCTGTACCTGCGCCAAAGATCACTACGCGGCCTTTTTCCAAATGGCGTATAGCACGCCTGCGGATATAGGGCTCTGCTATTTGTTCCATTTTTATCGCGCTTTGCAGCCTTGTTTTAACACCGATCTTTTCAAGCGCCGCTTGCAGCGCCATGCCGTTGATCACTGTAGCCAGCATACCCATATAGTCACCTTGTGCACGCTCGATGCCTGTTTCGGCTTCATTCATACCCCTGTAAATATTACCACCGCCTATAACCACTGCCACCTGCACACCCAGATCGGTAATAGCTTTAATATCCATCGCATATTGGTCCAGCATTTTAGGGTCAAGGCCATAACTACGGTCGCCCATTAATGACTCACCTGAAAGCTTTAAGAGTATGCGATTGTATTTTGGAAGCATGAGAAAAGAATTAGTGTAATCCGACTGCAAAGAAAATAAAAAAATCCTTTGTTAAGATATTTGAGTTTTACTCATTGAAAGAGTAAAACCTGATATTATCCATAATAAAAGGAGCATCACTTAAAGCATTACGCGTGAAGAACTTAACAGTATCAACATCCCTATCAGGAATTTTTACATCGAAATAAAATTCTTTCGGTTCACTTATGTCCATCGTTCGTTGCGGCCGGATAGTACTTGTTTGCACAACCTCATGATCTTTCATGAATTGTACCGTAAACTCCGGCATACTCCAATAATTTGGAGAATAATCATCAAACTTAAATAGTGCAACGGCACGCAACCATTCTTTATCAGGTGTTTTATGAAATGCAAAATAATAGCTACCACTGTACTCATGCATTTTGTTGGATACAATTGATTTTTCGCCTTTTATAGGCGGTGCCAGCTTTGTATTCAGCGTAGTGTCCCTTTCAAAATCATTTGAATATATAAGCGATAGATTTTTAGGCTTCCCAAAGAAAACATCGCGCGTGTCTTTATAACGTTGAACCAGGGGATTGACATGCCAGCGTCCAACGACGGTCCAATAAAAATCGCCTGTCATTCCATCAGCTTCATATAGTCCTTCGCCTTTATGCGCATTATAAGTAAACCAGATATTGATATATGCTGCCAGTAATAGCACTGGCGTTAAAGCAAGCAGCAATACCTTTCTTTTAATTATCTCATCCATCAATGTTGCCATCGGAAGCATGATGATAGGATAGCTTTGAATCATGGCCCTGCCACCCGTACCTCCATACCACCATATGTCCCAGGCAGATACTATATATAAATTCAGTGCAAAGAAAACGAGTACAGCTACCTTGTTTTTACCATGCTTGATGAAGGGAATTATTCCTAAAAAGAAGAATATCACAAGCGGAGTATAAGTGATCCATCCGCTCCGGTAGCTGCACATATAATCCCATAAATGCGGGTGTAGCCATGAGAAGCCTTTATCCTGGTAGCTGTATATGAATGGTTTACCGGTTACATATAACCAATATGCAACCTGGATAGATCCGACCGCTAATGTGCATAATGCGGTAATAACGATTTTATTAAGCTGTGCTTTGAAAAATGCAATGCGTTGCTTAATTGTGTTTACCGAAATTGATTCCATGCCCCACAGCAAGGGTATGAGTATAGCAACAATTTCTGTTGGTCGCGTAAGCATTGCAAGGCCAGTTAATAAACCAATGCCGATAGCATATTTATAAGATGGCTTTCGGTAAAAATGTATTGTGTTCAGCAAGATGAACACATAAACTGTAAAAAGCCAATTGTGTGTCAACGTATTCGTAATGCCTGCATAGTTCAGGTAATTGGTACCGAACACTAATAGTAAAAGCATAATTGCTGTTACCGTATCACTGTAATAAATCAGCAATAATTTCCGGAAATACCACATCCCTATTAATGCAATCAACAAGCTTCCTAACTGCAACGATACCTGGTAAGGTTTAGAAAAGCCATCAGCGGGATAACCTAATGGCTTTGCCAGGGCATGCGCTATGGCAAAAAATGGACTGTACATAACAGCCATGCCGGATGAGTACACTAATACCTGGTTGCCGTTCTTGTAAGTGAACGATTGCATATTGCCGGGCGTGAATTCATACTTTTTGAGTATTGAATCTGAGAAAGGCTGGTGCTTAAGGTCATGATAAATGAACATCGATGGCAGGTACCAGTAATAACCGCTAACATCCCAGCCTAAAGGAGATTCTCCACCATGTTTTTCCCATTTAGGAAAGAAGATGAAAGTAGCATATAACAACAGGCAGCTACAGAGTAAATAGGAAATAAGGGACCGCATATTTATGTTAGTGAGATAAATTTAAAAAATAAGCCGTTCAATTTTGAACGGCTTATCAATGAAAATATTATCCGGGCAGCATGTTTACGCAAAAGGCATTTTTACTACCTGCGCTTTTATCGCTTTGTCCCTTATCATTACAAAAACGTCAGACCCTTCGGCAGCAAAGTCTTTGCGCACATATGCCATACCAATTGCCTTGCCCAGGCTAGGCGATTGTGTGCCAGATGTTACGTAGCCTATTTCTTCGCCTGCTGCGTTTTGTATCTTGTAACCGTGACGCGGTATGCCTTTGTCTACCATTTCAATACCTACCAGCTTGCGCTTAACCCCTTCCGCTTTTTGCTGTTCCAGTATATTGCGGGCAGTAAAATCCTTAGTGAATTTTGTGATCCAGCCAAGGCCAGCTTCTAATGGAGATGTGGTATCATCAATATCATTACCATACAGGCAATAACCCATTTCAAGGCGAAGTGTGTCGCGTGCGCCCAGGCCTATTGGTTTCAGGCCTGCAGGTGTACCTACTTTAAAAATAGCGTCCCATATTTTATCGCCTGCGCCGTCTTTATCCTCGAAGTAAATTTCTACGCCGCCTGCGCCTGTGTAACCTGTAGCGCTAACCAACACATTGTCTACACCGGCAAAGTTGCCTTTAGTAAATGTATAGTACTTAAGATTGGTAATGTCCATATCGGTTAGCTGTTGCATCAATTGCACAGCTTTAGGTCCCTGCACGGCAAGCAAGCCTGTTTTATCAGAAATGTTGATCATTTCAACACCTTCTGTATTAAAAGTGCTGATCCAGTTCCAATCTTTTTCAATATTTGATGCATTGACAACCAGCATGTATGTCTCATTCTCTTTAATGCAATAAACCAGCAAGTCATCTACTATGCCGCCGTTATCATTAGGCAGGCAAGAATACTGTGCTTTACCGGCTGTAAGTTTGCTTGCGTCGTTGCTTGTTACCCGCTGTATCAGGTCCAGCGCCTTAGGCCCTTTTAGCATAAACTCGCCCATATGGCTTACGTCAAACACGCCTGCATTTTGGCGCACTGCATGATGCTCTTCATTGATGCCTGTGTAGGATATAGGCATGTTATAACCGGCAAATTCTGCCATTTTTGCGCCCAGCTCTATGTGCTTTTGCGTAAAGGGAGTATTCTTCATTTTTGTGACTGATATAATTGCGGGCAAAGATAATAGAGAATAATTAATATAGGCTTGAATATAACAGCGTTACCGTTTTGTGTAGCTTGCTTATATTCATATTTTAAATCTTCTGAAATGTCTCCGCAACCGTATTATGAACACCTTTCCAAAGACAAAAAACTAGCTGCCGTATTAGCAAAGCATGAGCCGCATGTACTTAAGAAAAAGAAAAATATCTGCCTGCACTTATGTGCATCTATAATGAGCCAACAATTATCGACTAAGGTTGCGCAGGTAATTTATAAACGTTTCCTGGAGCTATATGATGGAAATGAGCCTACTGCTCAGCAAATCCTGAATACTCCGGCTACCGCATTAAGAAGCATAGGGTTGTCAAACGCCAAGGTTAGCTATGTACATAACGTAGCACAGTATGCTTTAGAGCATGGAATGGAGGATAAGAAGCTATACAAAATGACAGACGAAGAAGTGATGGACTTCTTATTACCTATAAAAGGCATTGGCAGGTGGACGGTGGAGATGCAACTCATTTTTGCTTTGGGGAGAGAAGATGTATTTGCTGTTGACGATCTGGGTATACAGCAGGCAATGATTAAAATTTATAAGCTGGAGGCCCTGGACAAAAAAGCATTAAAAGAGAAAATGCTTAAAATATCAGCTAAATGGTCACCCTTCCGTAGCTATGCTTGTCTGCATCTCTGGCAATATAAAGATGCCTGATTAATAGGATTGTCATATATCTGTCTTTTGCATATTATTAACTATTGTTGGTACAATATCTGAACTGTATTAAGGGTTAATAATTGTAAATGTTAAACTTAGATATATGAAAAGGGTAGCTGTGTTGCTTGTAACTGTGATTTCTGCATTCACACTGATGTCGTCGGGATGGAGAACCGATTTTAAGAAAGCGCAAGACGAGGCTAAGGCCGAACATAAATTAATATTATTAAAATTTTCTGGTTCAGACTGGTGCTTACCATGTATAAGAATGGAAAAGGAAGTGTTTTCACAACCCACATTCTCAGATTTTGCATCGAAAAATCTGGAAATGGTAAACGCGGATTTTCCAAGGTTAAAGAAAAACTCATTAGGCAAGAATATTGAAAAGCAAAATGAAACACTGGCTGAGCAGTATGATAAAGAAGGGCACTTTCCATATACTGTACTGCTAAACGCTGATGGCAAGGTTTTAAAGACATGGGATGGGTATGATAATCAATCTCCTGAAGATATGATTACCCAGATACATGCTTATGCAAGTACTCAGTAAAGAAGAAACGGTTTTAGGCTTATCTGTTAAGCGGCAAACGAAGCTAATGGGTAACCAGTTTGCCATTACTGTTATAACAGATTCGGAGGCTTATGGTTTATATTGTATTGAAAAGGCTGTGGAAGAAATTTCCCGCATTGAAAGGTTATTGACAACATTTAGCCCGGATAGCCAGACA
>Ga0157372_10001305_pt1 | contig 26968 bp, 25 predicted proteins | sample C55metaG_FD_115307 | JGI IMG/M metagenome (GOLD analysis project Ga0157372, IMG submission 115307) | Corn rhizosphere microbial communities from Kellogg Biological Station, Michigan, USA - C5-5 metaG | ecosystem: Host-associated > Plants > Roots > Rhizosphere > Soil | place: USA: Michigan...
CCCAGAGCGCGAGCGCATCTCCCTGGGCATCAAGCAACTGGAAAGCGATCCGTTCTCCGAGTACGTCTCGGTTAACGACAAGGGCGCTATCGTGACCGGTACCGTGAAAGAAGTTGACGCCAAAGGCGCCATCATCGTTCTGGCCGACGACATCGAAGCAACCCTGAAAGCCTCTGAAATCAGCCGTGACCGCGTTGAAGACGCGCGCAACGTTCTGAAAGAAGGCCAGGAAGTTGAAGCCAAGATCATCAGCGTTGACCGCAAGAGCCGCGTAATCCAGCTCTCGATCAAGTCGAAAGATGATGCTGAAGAGAAAGAAGCCATCCAGAGCCTGAAAGCAGCTCCGGAAGGTGAAGCAGCTGACACCACTATGGCGGCACTGCTGCGTCAAGCAATGGCCAAACAGAACTAAGTTCTGCTTGATCATGAAAAAGGGCGACTTCGGTCGCCCTTTTTTGTGCCTGCGATTTGGTGGCGGTACGCGCCGCGGTTTGCGTGTATCGAGGCTACGGTGAAACCAATCACTTCAGCGGGTTGTCTGTTTCTTTAATCGGATCAATCGCCTATTCGCGACTAAGCTGGGTATTAGTCGTGCAGTAGTCGGGCGTTGCCTGGCATAAGGAAGTGGATGAACAGATTTATTGTCTTGATTGCGGTGTTGGTACTGGCTGGCTGCACCACAAGTGCCAAAACGCATGCTGTGCGTGGCGTCAGCGGTATCGAGATCGACTGCTCTGGTCTGGGTTCGGGGTGGGAGAAATGCCAAAAGCGCGCAGCGAAGGAGTGCAAGGGCGCGGGTTACAGGGTAATCACCCGATCAGATCAGGCCAAGGATGAAGATGAATATCCGTTTGGCTTCAATCCCGCAGGCTACGTCACTCGAACCATGCTGGTCATGTGCCGTTGAGTGTGTGCTGCTTCGGCTTGTGCTTTTGTGCACCGAAAACAGGCGTTTCGGCGCCAAGGAAGATATGTCAATCCCTGGGCTGTTCAAAATCTTCCGGGCGTGCTAAAACCTTTCAAGCGCTGATCTAGCTGCTTGAAAAAGAAGGGAAAAATATGACGAAGTCGGAGTTGATCGAACGAATTGTCACCCATCAAGGGCTACTCTCATCCAAGGATGTGGAGCTGGCCATCAAGACCATGCTTGAACAAATGTCCCAATGTCTGGCCACTGGTGATCGCATCGAGATCCGTGGGTTTGGCAGCTTCTCCCTGCACTATCGTGCGCCGCGCGTCGGTCGCAATCCAAAGACTGGTCAGTCGGTTAGTCTCGACGGCAAATTCGTTCCGCATTTCAAGCCGGGCAAGGAGCTGCGTGACCGGGTGAATGAGGAAGAGGAGGAAGGCGTTTGATCCGCGCTACTAATTATCAAGGGGGCGTAGGTGCGTAATCTCAAACGTATATTTTTTGGTGTTTTCGTTCTTTTGTTGGTGCTGGTGATCCTGGCTTTCGTGCTGGAAAATCAGCAGTCAGTGTCGTTGTTGTTTCTCGGATGGTCTGTGCCTCAGCTGCCCATCTCCCTCGTTGTGATCGCGGCATTGCTGATTGGAATGCTTGTGGGGCCGATGCTCGCCTGGTTTCTGGGGCGTTTTGCTAAGCGTGCGCGCAAGCGTTTTGTTTAAGTTGTGACAATGCACCTAGGGCTGGCTAGGCTTAAGGTGTGAATGGTTGCTTAACGGTTGAAGCGCTCCTCCGGGTTGATTTTTAGTGGTCATGATCTCCCGCTGCGATGACTCCGTTTTCGATCAGCTGCAAGTCAGCGTTTTACGTTCTTCTATGCTAGCGGTATTGAAGCTCGCTGGTGTGTATACGCTATGCGCATTTAAATCTTCGGAAAGTTTCAGTGCGGGCTTGTTGTCTGAGGTTTTCAGTTTTCAAGTTTAACGTTACAAGTGGGATGGCATGTCAGGGAAAATACCAAAAGTTGCGGTCTTGTTGGCCGCTTACAATGGCATGCAGTGGATTGAAGAGCAAATTGCTTCGATTTTTGCTCAGTCCGGGGTGGATGTTAGCGTATATATTAGTATCGATCCTTCCACTGATGGCACGGAAGCTTGGTGTGCGGCGCTGGCAACGAGAGTGTCGAATGTCATTGTACTGCCCGATGCCGGAAAGTTTGGTGGTGCGTCGCGCAACTTTTTTCGACTGATTCGTGATGTTGAATTCGACGGGTTTGATTTTGTTGCTTTTGCTGATCAGGATGATATCTGGTGCGTTGATAAGTTGCAGCGCGCTGTGGTCGGCCTCGGGCGGCAGGAGGTTGATGCATATTCCAGTAATGTCACTGCTTTCTGGTTAGATGGTAAGACGCGTTTGTTGGATAAAGCTCAGTCTCAAGTTAAATGGGATTATCTGTTTGAGGCGGCTGGTCCGGGCTGTACTTATGTCTTTAGCAGCAGGTTGTCGCAGTCCATTAAATCTTCGGTGCTTGCGAATTGGGAAGCTTTACAGGGCGTGAGTCTGCATGATTGGTTTTTCTACGCATACGCACGGAGTCATGGATATCGTTGGTATATCGATCCAGTGCCTTCTATGCTGTATCGGCAGCACGATCGTAATCAAGTAGGTGCCAATACGGGGCTTCGGTCTTTAATTTCTCGATACAAAACTATTCATGATGGTTGGTGGTTCAGTCAGGTGCAACTCATTGCTCGACTAACGGGGCAGGAGTTTGATCCTTTTGTAGCGAGTTGGCTCCCATTGCATGGTTTGCAAATGCTCAGGCTATCGTTCAGTGCTTGGAGTTGCCGGCGTCGGATGCGCGATAAAGTATTATTCTTTTTTGTTTGCTGGCTAAAAATGCTGGTAAAAAATAAAGGCTGAAAGTCTAAAAAATTATTATGAGTTCAGTGATCGCCTCCCGGGTGATCCGTGGTGGTTTCATCATGCGGTGTACGTGGTGCAGATGATGTATACCTCCGCATCCTTGCGGCCTGTCCATTTCGCCATCCCTTAAAGCTGTCAGATTCTCAGGTTGGGAGGCAGGATTTTTTTGTCAGCATGGCGTGCGGGGTGGGGCGATACGGCTCGTTTCGGTCAGACTGCATTCGTTTTCGCAAGCACTGCTGAGTGAGGGCGAGGCAAGCGCTGATGGTGGTGGCTGTCGTCGCTTTTTTAAGTGTGCGTTGCATCAATTGATGTAGAATGTAGCATTGCTTGCTAAGAACAAAAGCAAATACTGATTGGCTTTTTTATAAGTGATGGCGCTCTTTGCGGGGCGACGGTTCGTGCAAAGAGGGATTTTGTGACGGTTTCCAGCCAGAGTTTTGGTACAGATAATGCCGCCCAGGTAGCTGGCGAGCGTGTTGCGGACGTCGCAATTCTTATGTGTACATACAACGGCGCATCATTTCTCGCTGAGCAACTCGACTCGCTCGAGCGTCAGACGTATCGCAATTGGAAACTATATGTTTCCGACGATGGTTCTCAGGACGCGACACTGGCAATCCTGAAAGCATTTCAAGTCAAGGTGGGCGCAGAGCGCGTCCACATCGCGACAGGCCCCAAAAGAGGGTTTGTAGCCAATTTCCTGTCTCTCGCCTGCCGAGCGGATATCGATGCGGACTTCTTTGCCTGGTCTGATCAAGACGACATCTGGAAGGATTTCAAACTCCAGAAGGCACTTGATTGGCTGCAGGGTATCCCCGGTGATGTCCCTGCGTTGTACTGTGGTCGCACAGAGCTGATCGGTGAAACAGGTGATTCGTTTGGGTATTCGCCCCGGTTTAGCCTTCCACCACGTTTCTCGAACGCTCTCGTTCAAAGCATTGGTGGCGGTAACACCATGGTATTCAATAGGGCGGCCCAAAAGCTTTTGCTTGAGGCAGGCTATGACGTGGATATTCCATGTCACGATTGGTGGGCTTATTTGCTTGTTTCCGGGGCGGGGGGCGAGGTTCATTACGATCCTGAACCGGCGTTGTTGTATCGCCAGCACGACGAAAACCTGATTGGTGGAAACTCCGGTTGGTCTGCGCGTCTCAAGCGCATACCGCTGATTTACCAGGGCCGGTTCAGCAAGTGGAATGATCAGATCATCAAAGCGCTCGCAGCAATGCATCATCGTCTGAGCCCTGAGCACCAGGTGACGTTGGATCGCTTCAAAAAAGCACGCAAGCAGAAACTCTTCTCAAGAATCCTGGGATTCCAGCGGGCTGGTATCTACCGGCAGACACTGCTTGGAAACCTGGGGCTTATTCTCGTAGTTCTACTGAAAAAGATCTAAATTTATGACCATCTTAGTCACCGGCGGGGCCGGTTTTATCGGGGCGAACTTTGTACTGGACTGGCTGGCGCAGTCGGATGAACAGGTGATCAACCTGGACAAGCTGACTTATGCGGGCAACCTGGAAAGCCTGGCCAGTCTGGACAAAGATGTGCGCCACGTATTTGTGCAGGGCGATATCGGTGATGGTGAGCTGATAGCTCGCCTGTTGAACGAGCATAAGCCACGTGCGATCTTGAATTTCGCTGCTGAATCGCACGTCGACCGCTCTATTCATGGTCCGGAAGATTTCATCGAAACAAACATCGTCGGCACCTTCCGCCTTCTGGAAGCAGTGCGCGCCTATTGGGGCGGGCTCGAGTCAGGCGCCAAAGAAGCGTTCCGCTTCTTGCACGTTTCCACTGATGAGGTCTATGGCTCGCTGGCTAAAGATGATCCGGCGTTCACCGAAACTCATCAGTACGAGCCGAATAGTCCCTACTCTGCAAGTAAGGCTGCCAGTGACCACTTGGTACGCGCCTACCATCACACCTATGGTTTGCCCGTACTGACCACCAACTGCTCGAATAACTACGGGCCTTATCATTTCCCGGAAAAACTCATCCCGTTGATGATCGTCAACGCGCTTGCCGGTAAATCATTGCCTGTTTATGGCGACGGTCAACAAATTCGTGATTGGCTCTATGTCAAAGACCATTGCAGCGCTATTCGTCGTGTATTGGAAGCTGGGGTGGTTGGCGAAACCTACAACGTTGGCGGATGGAACGAGAAGCCAAACCTCGAGATCGTACACACTGTTTGCAGTTTGCTGGACGAGTTGCGCCCACGTGCCGATGGCCAGCCATATAACCAGCAGATCGCGTATGTGACAGACCGTCCAGGCCACGATCGCCGCTACGCAATTGACGCTCGGAAGCTTGAGCGTGAATTGGGCTGGAAGCCGGCGGAGACTTTCGAAACGGGTATTCGAAAGACTGTCGAATGGTACCTCGACAACCAGGTGTGGGTAGGTAACGTCACGAGCGGTGCTTATCGAGAGTGGGTAAGCAGGCAGTACGTATGAGAAAAATTGTGCTGCTTGGAAGTAACGGACAGGTTGGGTGGGAGCTACAGCGCTCCCTACCTTTGCTTGGAACCTTGGTCGCTTGTGATCGCAGTAAAGTCGACCTCTCTGATTTGGAAGCTGTGTCTGTTTATCTGGAGCAGGAACGCCCAGATGTTATCGTCAATGCGGCTGCCTATAATGCTGTGGACTTAGCAGAGTCCTGCGAGCAAGAAGCGCAGAAAATCAATTATCATCTCGTGAAAGTGCTCGCTGATTACGCAGCGGCGAACGGCGTTTGGCTCGTGCACTATTCGACAGACTATGTTTTTGATGGAGAGTCTGCATCCCCTTACATCGAAGCAGATCTTCCTAATCCATTGAGCGCGTATGGAAGATCAAAAGCTTTAGGTGAGAAGGCGGTAATCGCTAGCGGGTGCAATTATCTTCTATTTAGAACGAGTTGGGTTTACTCTGCTAGGGGTGGAAATTTCGCCAAAACTATTCTCCGTCTGGCAGCGAGTAAAAGCTCATTCTCGGTAGTGGATGATCAAGCCGGTGCTCCAACTTGTGCATCTCTGGTCGCTGATACGACTGTGTTGTGTCTTTATCGAATTCTAAGCGGTGATAGCTCCGAGAGATTGAGTGGTACCTATCACTTGGTTGCATCTGGATACGCAAGCTGGTACGAGTACGCTCGTTATTTAATATCCGAGGCGCTTAAATTGGGTGTGCAGTTAAAGTGCACTGAAGAAGATATTCGCCCTGTCGGCAGCTCCGAGTACCCTACTAAAGCTATTCGGCCAAAAAATTCTAGGCTTGACAATTCGAAAATTAAAACCGCGTTCAATATAAATATTCCTGATTGGAAGATTCATATTAAGCGAACGCTTTCTGATATAGCTAGGCAGGGATGATTATGTATCGTAAAGGTATAATTCTTGCGGGTGGTTCGGGTACACGCTTACACCCAGCAACACTTGCAATTTCAAAGCAGCTATTGCCGGTTTTTGATAAGCCGATGATTTATTATCCGCTAAGCACACTTATGCTGGCGGGGATCCGAGATATCTTGATCATTTCTACACCCCAAGATACACCTCGCTTCGAGCAGCTTTTAGGCAGTGGTGAAAAGTGGGGAATCAATCTTAGTTATGCAATTCAGGCGAGTCCGGATGGTTTAGCTCAAGCATTTATTATCGGTGAAGAATTTCTTGACGGTAGTGCATGTGCTTTGGTGTTGGGTGATAATATTTTCCATGGGCATGATTTCCAGGAGCTCTTAGCAAATGCTACGCAGCGTGAAAGCGGAGCAAGTGTCTTTGCATATCATGTAAATGACCCAGAACGATATGGCGTGGTCGAGTTCAGTAAGTCGGGCAAGGCTATCAGCTTGGAAGAGAAGCCTGTGGTGCCGAAATCCAGCTACGCCGTGACAGGCCTATATTTTTATGATGCAGATGTTGTAGAAATCGCCAAGAGCATCAAGCCATCTGAGCGTGGTGAGTTGGAAATTACAGATGTTAATCGTGTCTATCTAGAGCGTAATAGCCTATCGGTGGAAATTATGGGAAGGGGGTATGCCTGGCTTGACACGGGCACTCATGAGTCCCTTCTTGAGGCGAGCCATTTCATCGCAACCTTGGAGAACCGGCAAGGTCTTAAGGTAGCATGCCCGGAAGAGTTGGCATGGCGCAAGGGATGGATATCGGACGATCAATTGCTAGCGTTAGCTGCACCATTAATCAAGAACGGGTACGGCAAGTATCTGAAGCGTCTCTTGGAGCACGAGAGTCATTGATTTGCAGATAGCAGAATAGCCTCTTTTTCGAGGCTTTCTGCGAAAGATATACCTAGATTAAAAATTAAAACCGCACAGCACTTGTAATTCGAGGCTAAATACATGTCAATTCAACTGTTTGTACCTAACTTTCGTGTCGACGAATGCCTTGAAGGTATTCGTGAATGTCTTGAGAAAGGCTGGACTGGATTAGGTTTTAAAACTGTTGAGATGGAAGAAGCATGGAAGTCCTACACCGGACTGCCGCACGCACATTTTCTTTCGTCGAATACCGTCGGTCTTGAGTTGGCTTTTAGACTGTTCAAGACAAAGAACGGCTGGGACGATGATGCAGAGGTCATTACTACTCCTCTTACTTTCGTATCCACTAACCACGCGATTCTCTGCGCAGGTCTGAAGCCTGTATTTGCGGATGTTGATGACTCGCTGTGTCTGGATCCTGCAAGCGTCGAGCAGCGCATTACTGACAAGACCAAAGCACTGATCTTTGTAGGTATTGGCGGCAATGTCGGTCAGTACCAGAAAATTGTTGAAATTTGCAAGGCGCGCAACATCGCGTTGATTCTCGATGCTGCCCACATGTCTGGTACCCGTATTAACGGACGTCACGTATGTCCGGAAGCAGACGTTGTGGTGTTCAGCTTCCAGGCCGTAAAAAATCTGGCAACTGCTGACTCCGGCATGATCTGCTTCAAAAAGGCGGAAGATGACGAGCGTGTTCGCAAGATGAGCTGGCTGGGCATCAACAAGGATACTTATGCACGTACCGCCGCTCAGGGCGCGTATAAGTGGATGTATGATGTTGAAGAGGTGGGCTTTAAGTACCACGGCAACTCGATCATGGCAGTAATGGGTCTAGTTGCATTGAAATACCTGGATCGTGATAACGCCTACCGTCGCCAAATCGCTAACTGGTACCGCGAAAACCTGGCTGGTAACGACAAGGTCCGGTTTATCGACATTAACCCAGAATGTGAATCGTCGACTCACCTGGTGCAAATTCGTGTCAAAAACCGTGAAGAACTGATGCTCGCACTCAATGAGCATCAAGTGTACCCAGGCGTGCATTACCGTGATAACACGGAATACCGCATGTACGCGCATGGTAATGGCTCTTGCCCTAAAGCAGCGCTGGCCTCTCAGGAAATCATTTCGTTGCCGGTCCATATGGGTCTAAGCAAAGCCGATGTTGACACCGTATCTCAACTGGTAGCCAAGTACGCAAAATGAAACCTACCCTCTACTCAACATCTGATGAAGTCGTCGGGATCCGTCTACTAGAAGTAGCTGATTTACCGGCCACTCTGGCCTGGAGAAACAGGGACGAAAACCGCCGATGGTTTATTAACTCGAACATCATTGAATGGGGCAGCCACATCAAATGGTTTGAATCCTATCAAAAAAAGTCTGACGATTTTGTGTTTGTTATCGAGGCAGATGGTGAGTTAGTGGGGCAGTGTGCTGTCTATGGCGTGGATTTGGACAGAAAGCGAGCCGAAGTCGGCCGCTTTCTTGCCGCGCCGGACAAAGCCGGTAAGGGCTATATCAAGCGGGGCTGCCAGCTGTTGATCAATACCTGCTGGCATCAAATAGGGCTTGAAACTTTGTTTTTAGAGGTGCTGGCGGAGAACGTTAGAGCGATCTCGTTATACGTGAAACTGGGTTTTGTTGAAGTTTCCCGTAAAGGCAAATTAATAGTGCTTGAGCTAAATAGGCTTTAGATGATCAGTCAAAATAGTTTTTTACCTAGTGCATTAAAATCGTTCCTTGAGTGGCGTGTATGGCTATATATGGGCCTGCAGGATATCAAGGCGCGCTTTCGCAGATCCGCTATGGGGCCGCTCTGGATACTTATCAATCTTGCAATGATGGTTTTAGGTGCGGGTATGGTATATGGAGTATTACTTAAACAGCCTATGGCGGAATTTCTTCCTTACCTCACGTGTGGTTTGATAGTCTGGGGATTCCTAGTTTCATCTTTTGTTGATGGAGGGTACGCGTTTGTTGGGTCTGAGGGCTATATTAAGCAGTTTTCCTTTCCGAAGCAGATTTATCTATTTCGCGTGCTGGTAACATTGACTGTAGTAATGCTAGTTGGCGTTATCGCGTTGGCAGGTACATTACTTTTTTTTGATCGATTTAAACCAATGGGTTGGCTTTATGCACTGCCAGGTCTTGGCATTCTCTTGGTCGCGGGCTTGGGACACATCACTTTGAGCGCGTATCTTTCCGCACGTTTTAGAGATCTTCCGCATGCCATGAGCGGAATTTTCCAAGTGTTGTTTTTTGTTACACCAATCATGTTTCCCGTTGCCATGCTTAAAGATCGTGGGTTGGATTTTATATATAAGTATAATCCACTTTATTATTTGGTGGATGTTATACGTTTTCCAATTCTAGAAGGAACATTTGCGGTTAAGCAGGATTATATGTTTTGCGCGGCTTACTTAACGCTTCTATGGTTAGTCTGCATAGTGCTTGGGTCTAAAATGGATAAGAAAGTGGTTTATATGTTATGAGCGATATTTCTATAGCCCTGAAAGATGCAAGTGTTGTTTTTACCGGGCAGACTGATTTTGTAGGCCGGATTAAAAATACGATACTTCGTAGACCTGCGACGTCTAATACTAAAGAGTATACGATTAATGCCCTTTCTAACATCAATCTGTCTATCGCACGAGGCGAACGCGTCGGTCTAATCGGATTGAATGGCGCTGGAAAAAGCACACTGCTAAAAGTTATGGCCCGTATATATCCAACTACTTCTGGGTCAGCCCAAACGCGAGGGCATGTTTGTCCTATGTTTGAGTTTGCGACTGGTTTCGAGATGAATCAGTCAGGTTGGGATAATATCCGAATTCGTGCACTCTTGTTGGGTTTAAAACCAAGGGAAATTAAAGCCAAGATGGACGAAATTGCCGAGTTTTCAGAGCTGGGCGATTTTTTGAATTATCCGGTACGTACTTATTCCGCAGGGATGTTTATACGCCTTGCATTTTCTGTGTCTACTGCAATTAATCCGGAAGTTTTGCTGCTCGATGAGGTTATGGGCGCAGGGGATATAAATTTTGCCCATAAAGCTCAAGAGCGTATGAAAAAGTTCATGACCCAAGGAAAAATACTCGTTTTTTCAAGCCACTCTCCGGATTTGGTAAGTGATTTTTGTGAACGTACGATTTGGCTTGAAAAAGGAAAAATCCGCATGGATGGCAAAACTGACCAAGTGCTAAAGACTTACTCAGATAACTATTCGACAACTGTTTAAGGTTTTTAAACATGAAAGTCAAAGATCTCATCCGCGAAACTCAATGGATCCCTGGTAGCTCTTACGTTGATGGCTCTCGCCCGATCGTTTCTGTACTTCTGCCAACGTTCAGGCGCGCCAAAAGTGGCAAATTTCGTAAGGCAATCGAGTCCGTTTTGAACCAAACTTTAAATGAGCTCGAACTGATCATCGTAGATGATGCTAGTACCGATGGAAGTGCTGAAATTATAGCAGAGTTCATGGAGAAAGATGGGCGGGTGAGTTGCCTTCGCCATATTGAGAATATTGGTCTCCCAGCAATTTCCGAATATGAAGCATACGCCAAATCTCGTGGTGACTTCATCGCGTTCGCTTTTGATGACGATGTATTTTTCCCCGAAGCTCTGGATGAGCTTCTTTCTCACGCACAGATGACGCCTGATCAGGTTGTGTATGGGACAGTGGGTATGAGAATCAAAGAACTTGGTACGAATAAAGAACAGGTCGTATCGCTTGGCGCTAGTTTAGCCTCTCATAATATAAACAGTTGGAATTGTATTTCGAATAATGCTGTTCTGGTGCCTCGCTGCATACTTGATGATATAGGTCTTTACGATCCACACATTCTGATGACTCGTTTGTGTGATTGGGATCTATGGAGAAGAATTTCCAGAAAATATACTTTACGTTTCGTAGATGTATGCGTTGGGGAAATTAGTGGGCCGGCTACTAATGATAGTCTTGGCAATACTTATGCTCTAGATACTTGGGCGTCTGAAGAAAAGATGCGGCAAGAGCGTGATAACAGTCTTCGACCTTCAAAGTTTGAAGAGTACGACATTTTTACTCTGCCGAACTCCGCGTCGCATTGTACCGCGGTCGCAGTAAGAGAAATGGCATTTGCACACGCGCGAACTAGAAATAATTTTAATATCTCTAGTTCTTCAAATGACTCAGATGACAATAGAAAAGTTCTGGTTATCACTGGTAATCATGATGCTTGCACAAGTATCTATTTCGATTATTTGCCTAAGGAATGGAAGAGTCGTGTTCGCGTTATACGATATCCTGGAGGTTGGCCGATCTCGGAAATTGCTCACGCCAGTTGTATTGTATTTGTTCGACAGCTAGATCCTTTTTTTGAATGGATAGCTGCCGCACAAAAAATGCAGGTACCTTGCTACTATTTTACTGATGATAATCTTACCCTACTCCAAGAAAGCAAAGAAATGAGCTTTTTCGAGGATTTCAGTAAAAAAGCACTGCGCGGTAAGCTCAAAGATTTTTCTGGAGTTCTTACAAGTACTCTTTGCTTGAAAGAATATTTTGAAGAAAATCTCATTCATTCGGATATTAAGTTTTTTCCTCCGTCTTTTCAGGATCTGAAAATAGCCACGGAGGCAAAAAAAGACATGCGCGACCAGTTGGTAATAGCATTCGCTGGGGGGAGCCATCGATTATCCGCCCTTCAGGATGTGATGTTGCCTGCATTTCTTAAGTATGCTGAATCAGGTAAATGCATTAAGCTCATTGTTGGAGGGGCCGGTACTGCATTCTCCGAAGAATTTAAGAAACATGAAAAGCTGGAATTGGTTGCTATACCTTTCGAATTAAATTGGGAATCTGCACTATTGCAAATTTCCAAGTATAATCCGGATGTTCTTATTCACGCTCCTAGTGATACAGTAAATAATAAGTATAAGACAATGAATGTGGCTATGTCTGCGAACGTTTTGGACGCACTGCTCGTTGTTCCTGATTATATGCCATATTCAGATCTCAAAGAGATGAATGTAGGTTGTGTGGTTTCGTCGCCTTTTATTGCTCGTTCATGGCTAGAAATTTTGGAGAGTTTTGAATCCTTGGATTTCCAACAGCTCAAGGATAATAATAGAAAATATTGTGAAGAAAATTTCTCTGGGCTAATTAGCTGCAGTGTTCTTGAGTCTATTACGGAGTCGGCCAAGTTCAATGGTTTTTCTACAGTTGAAAGTCGCCTCAAATTGATTGCGAGTGAGCATGGCGGGAATATTGCTGTTCCGGCAAATGATGTAATAAAAAGTCCGAAAAAACTTATTGAAAGTCTTGAAGAGTTGGCCAAGCTAAGAGAGGCGAAATCAACTTCGAAGCGACTGGGGTTCATGACGCGCAAGCATGATTTGTGGGAAAGCTTGATGCCTCAATTCGGCCAAATGAAAGAATTTTCGTTGGCTGCTAAGAGTGGTGATGGCGATATTGTTTTGGAGTTGTCTAAGTCGTTACATGATGTTCCTTACGTAGAGTACGCGATTGCATTACCAGCGACCATTAAATCTATTATGGTTGCTTTTACGACGGATGGCCTTCAAGACGGATTGGTTGGTGTTGAGCTTGTTGGTGGGAGCGGTTCTGTAATTTTCAACAGGGTCGTATCGCTAAGCGGGGTAGACCTATCGTTGCCTGTTGAATTCATGGTAGACCATGTAACAGCTTCATCATCTTCTGATTATAGACTCCGAGTGTTTGCCCGGGCGTCTCATCCTGTTTACATGTTTGAATTGGTTAAGTATCGCTACGCGGGTTTGAAGCGACTCCCTGTGTATCCATTTGTGGAAATATCGACTGTATAGGTATTGCGGATGAAGTTAGATGTAGGTTGTGGGCCAAAATGCCTTCCGGAATTCGTCGGTGTTGATAGATTTTCGTTGCCTGGTGTTAAAGTGGTAGCGGATCTTGATAAGCCATTGCCGTTCGAAGACAATTCTATTGAGTTGATACATGCCGCTCATAGTTTGGAGCATGTTTCAGATTTAATGTTTACGATGAGAGAGCTTTATCGTATATCAAAACATAAGGCACAGATATGTATCGTTGCTCCATATTTCGAGCAGAAATTGAATCTTGCTAACCCCTATCATCTTCAGGTTTTTAATGAGCACACACCTAGGTTCTGGACGAATTTTGCTTGGGCACCCTTAGATCAAAATGAATATTACCACCCTCATGCTGCACCATGGGGGCTATCGGAATCTGATCACTCTAATCCAGGCTTAGATATTCGATTGCTGAGGATGGAGTTTTTTTACTTTCCTCGATTTAATCGATTGGATCCATCTCTGCAGCGAGAAATGCGTCAAAATTTAACAGATGTTTGTCATCAGGTTGCTTATCATCTCGTAGTCTGGAAGGATGAATGTGACGAAGAATACATTGAGATGACAAAACATCTGGATAAGTATCAGTTTTTAGATACACCTGCGTTACAGAAGGCAAGATCCGACGCTTTTAGTTACCCGCTAGAGGATAGTGTCATTCTGGAGCATGCCAAAAATACTTTAACTAATGAGCTTGAATCGCGACTCAAAAATCAAATCGATGCTCAGCACGACTATATTGTAGAGTGTGAGAAACAGTTGCAGAGGAATGACAGGCTTATTAAGTTCCTTTCAGGGATTCCTGACTTGTCTTCGATCTTTCTTGGGCAGTTTAGTAAGTACCTTGAAAAAAATTACACGTCCTGTAGCGTAAATAGTTTTAAACTTGGTAGGCAACTGCCGAGTGATGGGTATATTGAGTACGGTATAAAGTCTCGGGGAGCTTATACGTCCTTTTCTGTATGTGTATATTTGGAGTCTGACACAAAAGAGGCAAAATTAGGTATCGAAGTTATAGATAAGAATAATTCCATTTTATGGAGCTCTCTAGAACCCTTATCTTCCGTCAATACGATCGGTGTAGTAAACTTCTTTCCTGGCAAAGTGCTTCAGCAAGATGATGTGGCCTTTGTAAGATTTTTTGGCCAAAATTTGAATGAGGGAGTTAACGTTTTAGAGTGTTCTGTTTTACCGCGTTTGCCTTTTCGCTCCAGTCGTCTAATTCCATATGCATGTTTTACAAATGATGAGTGAAGTGCAGCCTAATATTAATATTCTTCTTGTCGTCGAAGCAGATATTGCCACGACTCAATTGACAGAGCAGTTGCTTGCAGAGTGTAAAGTATTTGGCGTAAATTATAGTAAGGTATATGTCTCTGAACTTGATGAAGAAGTTTTCTCCAAGCCAGCGCTCCCGCTCTTTGTCAGGACAGTGGATCCCGTTGCTGTTTTTTGGATGGAGGCTTTAAAACGTAGCAAGCTTCCATATTTTTATTACATTGATGATAACTTTTGGCTGATAAGTGGTGAGACGCCTCTGGCGAAGTATTATAAGCACCCTATTATTCGTCGGTCACTAAAATTTGCTGTTGAGAACGCTAGTACGGTAATTACAAATTCACAGGCGCTGAGAGAGTTCATACTTCCAAAAAATATTAATACCGTAGTTTTACCTGCCTTTTTTGATTTCTCGTTGCTTCCCGTTTGTCATCAAAAAACGGATCTGGAGTATCGAATTGGCTTTGCTGGTAGTTCTTCGCGTTCGGCTGACTTAGATGTTCTAAAAGATGTAATTCCTCATATTCTTGAGCAGAATGGTGATGTAGTATTTGAGTTTATCGGCTGTTTGCCAGTATGGTTGAAGTGTGGGGAGCGGGTTAGATATTTTGAACACATGAATAGTTATGCGGATTATATAGCTTTTCAATCGCAACGTGAGTGGAGGGTCGGTCTGGCTCCATTGGATAATAAAACTTCGAATAAATACAAAACAAATAATAAATATCGTGAATATGCAGCATTTCGGTGTGCAGGTATTTATTCAGCCTCCGAAAGTTATGTCGGTTCCGTAGTTGATGGAAGAACTGGGCTGATTGTTGAGGAAAATACTGCGGAATTTTGGATTGCCGCGATTGAGCGATATTTAGGTGACGAGTCAGGTAGAATTGCTATAGTTGATCAGGCATTTAACGATGTGAAGGGAAGGTTTGAAATATCGACTGTAGCTGCTCAATGGGCGACGCTCTTTCAGCAGGGTCGACGTATGTTGGATAATCGTAAAATATTACCTGTTCGCGCTTCATTTTTTAATAAGGTTGTTCGAAGGTTTCTCCACTACTGGTTGATGTTAGAGATTTCAATGTACGAAGGTGGTTTCAAACTCACATTTTTCCGGGTGCTAAGAAGAATATTTCGCTTATTTATTAAATGAAATTTAGAGTAGTGCTGCATTTTAATGTTTTGTCTGTGTTTTTTTTGTGATGTGTCTAGTTGCTTTTATATGTTGGTATCTTAGCTTTGAGCTGAAACGTTTAATTATTGGCTCGTGACCGAAGGTCGGGTTTAATAAAAAACTTTTTTATTCTTTCTGGGCTTTATTTTAGAAAAGTTTAAACCGGTGTATATTTATATTTTTGGTGGTTAATTGTTTTAACCGGTTTTAGGGCGCTCCACGCTGTAACATTATTCTGGTCAGAAAATATAGGAAATTTCCTGCACCTCTTCCGTGATAAGTTGTATGACTTTTTCCTCTCTCCTTAGCCTAGATCGGCCTAACATGCCTAAAAAAATACTTGTTACCGGTGCATCGGGGTTTCTTGGGAAGTCCTTAGTTCAGCATTTCTGTGATCTTCCAAACGTATCAGTTATCGCACCACTACGTAATTTTGGTGGTCGCTTGTCCGAAAAAATAGAGGTTTCTCGTATTTTTGATATTGGCGGGGATACCGATTGGGCGGAATCCTTGGTCGGGGTTGATACGGTCGTACACGCAGCAGCGCGAGTGCATGTCATGCAAGAGGAATCGGCGCAAGCCATTGCGAAGTTTCGGGCTGTAAATGTAAGAGGAACGCTTTGCCTTGCACACCAGGCCGTTCAGGCCGGGGTTAAAAGATTTATCTATATTAGTTCCATCAAGGTTAATGGTGAAAGCACTCCGGTAGGTCACCCGTTCACCGCAAGCGATACGCCGCACCCTTCGGACGCTTATGGGATCTCCAAGTACGAAGCAGAGCAACAACTCATGCAGCTTGCCCAGACAGGCGCGATAGAGGTTGTCATTATTCGACCTGTACTTATTTATGGTCCTGGGGTTCGAGCGAATTTCCAGCAAATGATGCACTGGCTGGTGAAAGGGATTCCCCTGCCATTCGGGGCAATTAGTAATTCAAGAAGCCTTGTTTACGTAGACAATGTCGTCAATCTGGTTACGACTTGTATCGATCATCCTGGTGCCGCGAACCAGGTGTTTTTGGTCAGTGATGGCGAAGACGTTTCCACGACGCAGTTAATGAGCCGTCTCCTGATTTCGCTCGGCGTGAAGACATGGCTCATCCCTATTCCTGTCGCAGTGCTGAAGCTCCTTGCCATCTCCGTCGGACGAGGTGCTGTCGCACAGCGTCTTTTCGGATCGTTGCAAGTCGATATCAAGAAAAATCGTGAGTTGCTTGGCTGGCGGCCACCGTTCAGTCTTAACGATGGTTTGAAAGCAACAGCGGAGCATTTTTTGGAGTCTCGAAAAAGATGAGTTACGCGTGGGTCATACCTGTGGTTTTCGGTATTTCTTTTGTCATGACTGCAGTATTGCGTCGTTATGCAATATCCCGAAGTCTGATGGATGTTCCAAATGCGCGCAGTTCACATGTCGTTGCGACGCCTCGTGGCGGCGGCGTTGCAATTGTCCTGGCTTTTTTCGTATCCCTGGGTTTACTGCTTTTTACAGGCTTGATTTCTGTCGAGCTGTTTTTCGCTCTCGCAGGTGGTGGCGGCGCGGTTGCCCTGATCGGGTTCATGGACGACCACGGACATATCGCTGCACGCTGGCGGTTATTGGGTCATTTCGGTTCAGCTTTCTGGGTGCTGGGATGGATCGGGAGCTTGCCGCCAATCGCGGTGTTCGGTGTTTCCATCGATTTAGGCTGGGCAGGTTATTTAATGGCAGCTTTCTACCTGGTTTGGCTGCTCAACCTCTACAATTTCATGGACGGCATTGATGGTATCGCCAGTGTAGAAGCGATTTGTGCTTGTCTGGGGGCCAGTCTGCTTTACTGGTTATCGGGTATGGAGAGCCTGATTTGGGCACCGTTGTTGCTGGCTGCTTGCGTTGCCGGGTTTTTCTACTGGAATTTTCCTCCAGCGAGGATATTCATGGGCGATGCTGGCAGCGGATTTCTCGGTATGGTTTTGGGAGCCTTGTCTCTACAGGCTGCATGGATAAGTGCACCAATGCTCTGGGCTTGGTTGATTCTGCTTGGAGTCTTCATTGTCGACGCGACCTTTACGTTGTTGCGCCGCATGTTTCGAGGGGAAAAGGTCTACGAGGCTCACCGAAGCCATGCTTACCAGTTTGCGTCGCGTCGATTTGGCAGGCACTTGCCGGTAACAGCGGCGGTCGGTTTGATCAATCTGTTCTGGCTGTTGCCCATAGCGTTGTGCGTCACATGCCTGGATCTGGACGGTGCCTGGGGAGTAGTTCTGGCTTACACACCGCTGATCGTATTGGCGATAAAGTTTCGTGCTGGAGATCTGGAGACTCCGGCAGTCAAGAACTAAGCAGCAATCATTGGGTCATTTAGGTTTAGAGTGATCACCGAGCGCGCCGCAAGCTGCCACCATGGTGCGTGCCGCTGAGCAGAGTGATCAAGGTAATTGAAGGGTTTATGGATAAAATCAGAGAGTACCTGGTAAGCCTGCCTCGGCGCCGTAAGAGGTTGATTCAGGTCACCACAGACATGGTGCTTGTCTGGGCCGCCCTGTGGCTGGCCTTTATCGTCCGCCTCGGCCTGGACGATATGTATAACCCCTTCAAGGTGCATTTCTGGCTTTTCGTGTGCGCACCTATCATCGCAATTCCCTTGTTTATTCGTTTTGGCATGTATCGGGCGGTCATGCGCTATTTCGGCAACGATGCGCTCATTGCGATTATAAAAGCGGTCAGCCTGTCTGCGCTGATTTTGGCGCTTGTGGTTTATTGGTACAGCAATCACGAGGCTGTCGTTCCACGCTCGATTGTCTTCAACTATTGGTGGCTGAGTCTCGTCATTCTTGGCGGATTACGGCTTTGTATGCGGCAGTATTTCATGGGCGACTGGTTCGCCGGCGCTCAACACGTGCCTTTTACAAACCGCGATGACGGCCTGGTCAAAGTTGCGATCTACGGTGCCGGTGTTGCTGGCAATCAGCTGGTGGCGGCCCTGCGCATGGGGCGAGCCATGCGCCCAGTGGCATTTATCGATGACGATCCAAGTATCTCGGATCGGGTGATAGCAGGCCTGCAGGTTTACAAACCAAAACACATTCAACAAATGATCGATGAAACCGGGGCTCAGGAAATTCTTCTGGCTCTGCCGTCATCAACCCGTGCACGCCGCCGGGAAATTCTCACACTTCTGGAGAGCTTTCCTCTCCACATCAGGAGCGTGCCCAACTTCACTGATCTGGCCAGCGGCCGTGTGAAAGTTGAAGATATTCAAGAGGTGGACATCGCTGATCTGCTTGGACGCGATTCCGTACCTGCGCAAGCGGATTTGCTTGAACGTTGTATCAAAGGCAAAACGGTCTTGGTCACTGGCGCGGGTGGCTCGATTGGGGCGGAACTGTGCAGGCAGATTTTCGCACTCGGTCCGACCACTCTACTGTTGTTTGATCACAGTGAATTCAATCTCTATAGCATTCTTTCGGAGCTGGAGCAGAGAGGGTGTCGAGAGTCGGTAGCGGTCAGATTATTGCCAATTCTCGGCTCTATTCGTCATCCACATAAGTTGTTGGATGTCATGAAAACCTGGAACGTTGAAACGGTCTACCATGCCGCTGCTTACAAGCATGTGCCCATGGTCGAGCACAACATTGCCGAAGGTGTGTTGAATAACGTCATTGGTACTCTCAATACTGCTCAGGCTGCGCTGCAGTCGGGTGTGGCAAACTTTGTGTTGATCTCAACTGACAAGGCGGTTCGCCCCACTAATGTGATGGGCAGTACCAAACGCCTCGCAGAGCTTACGCTGCAAGCTTTGAGTCGGGAAATTGCGCCGGTGCTATTCGGCGACAAGTCCAATGTCTCCCGAGTCAACAAGACTCGCTTTACAATGGTGCGTTTCGGTAATGTCCTGGGTTCTTCCGGTTCAGTGATTCCTCTGTTTCACAGTCAGATAAAATCCGGCGGCCCGTTAACCGTTACTCATCCCAAAATCACCCGTTATTTCATGACCATTCCGGAAGCTGCGCAGCTGGTTATTCAGGCTGGCTCCATGGGGCAGGGCGGCGATGTATTCGTGCTCGACATGGGAGAACCGGTAAAGATTGTCGAATTGGCCGAGAAGATGATTCATCTGTCCGGTTTGAGCGTACGTTCGGAAAAAAATCTGCAGGGCGATATATCCATCGAGTTCACCGGATTGCGTCCCGGTGAAAAGCTTTATGAAGAGCTGCTGATTGGCGATAACGTATCGGCGACTGAGCACCCGATGATTATGAGCGCAAAGGAAGATCATCTCTCTTGGGAGTCACTCAAGCTGCGTCTGACGGAATTGATGACTGCCGTTGAGCAGGACGACTATTCCCGCGTCCGCCAACTCCTGCGCGAAACTGTCAGCGGTTACACCCCCGATGGCGAAATCGTCGACTGGATCTACCAGCAGCGCCGCCTCGAACCCTGATTGTTTCACATCCTGTAATAGACGCATTTTTGACACCCGCCAACCATCGCCTAAGTTTGGAGAGCAGCTTCGGAAAAGCTGCTTTCCCAAACGATGATGGAGCGTCATTTATGCGTAACGGTTTTTTCTACTCTCTGGTTTTTGCTTTGCTCACCAGTGCTTCAATCGCTGTAGTGGCGGCACCTGCCGTTGTCCAGAACACGGATAAGGCTACGATGGTGAGCGATACCGTTGCGACGTCTACCAGTGAAAAGGTCGATCTCAACGGTGCGGATGCGATAACGCTGCAAAAACAGTTGTCCGGAGTCGGCGAGGCGAAAGCCAAAGCGATTGTTGCGTATCGTGATGCTAATGGGCCATTCGCCTCGGTGGATGAACTGCTTGAAGTGAAGGGTATCGGCAAGGCGATCCTAGATCGCAACCGCGACAAGCTGGAAGTGAACTAAGCTGATTATTCAACGCCAAGGGGCCGGTCATTGACCGGCCTTTCTGCTTTCTGGTGGCAGCGATGCAACAGAGGGAGCGGCGTCGCGTTTGTCAGTGAGCTGAAAATTATGGGTATCATATTGTCTTTGGATTATGCCTATAATAATTTCCGTCACCTCCAGGCCAGTGAGCGTTGGAGGCCTATCGCCCAATATGTTTCAGGAGCGCTCTCATGAGTTCAGTCCAGTCTCAAGGTACCGCTGTCGTCACTGGCGCATCGTCCGGTATCGGTGCCATCTACGCGCAGCGGCTGGCAGCGCGTGGTTTTGATTTGCTGTTTGTGGCACGTGATCAACAGCGTCTGGAAACCGCTGCGAACCAGTTGCGCGAGGCCCACGGTGTAAAGGTCGAGGTGCTCAAGGCCGACCTGACGCAAAAGAATGATGTCCTCAAACTCCAGCAACGCCTGCGCAGTGATTCGAGCATCAGCCTGTTGGTGAATAACGCGGGGGTCGCAGCCGATGGCCTGCTGGCCAATTCCGATGCCGAGCAACTGGAGCGTCTGATCCAGTTGAACGTCACCGCCGTGACGTTGCTGGCCTCGGCAGCCGCCGCCAGTTTCGCCAAGGCTGGACGCGGCACGATCATCAATATCGCCTCGGTGGTGGCGCTGTTTCCAGAACGCTTCAACGCGACCTACAGCGCCAGCAAAGCCTACGTGTTGAGCCTGACTCAGTCGCTCAACGCCGAGCTCGAAGGCACTGGTGTGAAGGTGCAAGCGGTGCTGCCCGGCGTTACCCGTACTGAAATCTGGGAGCGTTCCGGCATCGATGCCAGCGGCATTCCGGCGGAGATGGTGATGGAGGTCGGCGAGATGGTCGATGCGGCGCTCGCCGGTCTGGATCAGGGCGAGTTGATTACCATCCCGTCGCTGCCTGACGAGGGTGAATGGCAGGCCTTTGTGCGTGCACGGCATGTCATGGCACCGAATCTGTCGCGCAGCTCCGCGGCCCCACGCTATAAAAATTGATCAGAGGTAACTGCGGTATGAGTCAGCGTCGAATTGTTGTCACCGGTATGGGCCTGGTTTCGCCTTTGGGGAGTGATCTCGAGATTGTCTGGCAGCGTTTGCTCGCCGGGCGCTCGGGCTTGCGCAATTTGCCGGAGGCGGTGAGCGCAGATCTGCCGACCCGGGTCGCCGGGATGGTGCCAACGGCGGCGGAGGACGTCGAGGCCGGTTTCGATCCGGACCTTGCCACGCCACCCAAGGAACAGAAAAAGATGGATCGCTTCATCCTGTTTGCAATGGAAGCAGCACGGCAGGCGTTGGCGCAAGCCGGATGGCAGCCGTCCGAGGCCAAGGATCAGGAGCGCACCGCGACCATCATCGGCTCCGGTGTTGGTGGGTTCGGTGCAATAGCCGACGCCGTACGCACCACGGACAGTCGTGGCCCGCGTCGGCTGTCGCCGTTCACCATTCCATCGTTTCTGGTCAATCTGGCGGCCGGTCATGTGTCGATCCAGCACGCTTTGAAAGGCCCGCTCGGCGCACCGGTGACTGCTTGTGCTGCCGGGGTCCAGGCAATCGGCGATGCTGCGCGGATGATTCGTGCCGGTGAAGCGGATATCGCGGTTTGCGGCGGCGCGGAAGCCTGCATTGATCGGGTCAGCCTGGCCGGTTTTGCCGCGGCGCGAGCGCTATCCAGCGGTTACAACGACACCCCCGAACGTGCCTCACGACCCTTTGATAGTGGTCGCGATGGTTTCGTGATGGGCGAGGGCGCCGGTCTGCTGGTGATCGAATCGCTGGAGCACGCGCTGGCACGTGGCGCGCAGCCTTTGGCTGAGCTGGTCGGTTACGGCACCACTGCCGACGCCTATCACCTCACCGCCGGGCCGGAGGACGGCAGCGGTGCACGACGGGCGATGCAGTTGGCGCTGGCTCAGGCGGGTGTTGCGCCAGATCAGGTGCAGCATCTCAATGCGCATGCGACCTCGACGCCGGTGGGCGATCTTGGTGAGTTGGCAGCGATCAAGGCGCTGTTCGGTACGGAGAATAAAATCGCCGTGACGTCGACCAAATCCGCCACCGGGCATTTGCTCGGCGCTGCCGGCGGGTTGGAAGCGATCTTCACCTTGTTGGCCATCCGCGATCAGGTCGTCCCGCCGACGCTCAACTTCGACAATCCGGATCCTGCGAGTGCGGGTGTAGATATCGTTCACGGTCAGGCGCGGTCGATGCCAATCGAGTATGCCCTGTCCAACGGTTTCGGTTTTGGCGGGGTGAATGCCAGTGTGCTGTTCAAGCGTTGGCAGGCTTAGTCCTGTGACTGTTTGAGGTGATCGCGCGTGACGTCGAGGATGCGTTGGGCAAGCTCGACGTCAGCGACACTGCGTGACAGCAAGAGCGCGCCGACCAGCGTCGACATGATGACAATGGCCCGGTCGGCGTTGTTGTCGCCCTTGAGGGTGCCTTCGATTTGACTCAGTCGGGCATTGAGTACCGCATCACTGGTCGGGCTCGGCTGGCCGCGCAGACCCAGCTCTGAGGAAATGGTCAGCAGCGGACAGCCTTCGTGCGGGGAGGTCTGATGCCATTCGGACAGATAGGTGTCGATAAATGCCTGCAGCGGCTGTTCCTGGGCAAAGATCTCGGCGCACAGGCCATCGACTTGATTGCTTGCCTCCTGCAAGGCTTTCTCGACCAGTTCGTCCTTGGATTTGAAGTGCGAGTAAAAGCCGCCGTGGGTCAGCCCTAGCGCTTTCATCAGCGGTTGCAGACCGGTAGCACCAATGCCGTCTCTGCGAAATCGCGCCGAGGCTTCCTTGATGATCCGCTGATGGGTTTGAGCTTTATGATCTTGCGAGTAACGCATGTGGAACTCTCCGCAACAAGACCACCATCTTAACCAAGGTAAATGACATGGTGACTGTACTTCTACTTCTTAAAAGCGCGCCGCTGAGTCCAATACGATCCTTGGAGTTAATACTCCGCACAAAAAACAAACCCCGCCGATTCAGGCGGGGTTCTTCGTTCAGCGATCCTGCGCGTCTTTGATGTCCGCTTCGGCGTTGCGCTGCGCAACGCGTTTGCGTTCTTCATCGGTCAGTTCAACCTTGTTGGCGGTGTCGCGCAGCATCATCAATCCGCCAACGATCGAGCCGATTGCAACGACCAGAATCAACCAGGCATACCAGGGCATAACGGCTCTCCTTAATGGCAGCTCGGCGGGCGAGGGTTTCACCAGCGACGCTGCATACCACTTATGAGCGAAATGACTTCGCAGTGGTTCCATTCTAGGCCGGTTAAGCCCGGTGTACCCGAAATCCCTCAGCGGCCGGTCAGCATCGCATCGGCCGGAGCGTCAGCGCGCAGTTGCCCGGTGAGCAGAAAGTAGCCGAAGCCGACCGCCATGAAGCCAAGGAAAATCAGCCCGATCAGTGCATTGAACCAGGCCATGGCGATCAGACACACCACCGCCAGCACCAGTGCGATCAGCGGAATCAGCGGATAGCACGGCGCACGGAAAGTCCGCTCGAGATTGGGTTCGGATTTACGCAATTTGAACAGGCTGAGCATGCTCATGATGTACATCACGATCGCGCCGAACACGGCCATGGTGATCATCGCCGCAGTGAGGGTCATGCCGCCGAGGTTGATCAAACCATCGCTGTAGATCGCGGCGATGCCGATGATGCCGCCGGCAATGATCGCCCGGTGCGGGGTCTGGAAGCGCGAGAGTTTCGCCAGCGACGCCGGCAGGTAACCGGCGCGGGCGAGGGCGAAGAACTGCCGCGAGTAGCCGAGGATGATCCCGTGGAAACTCGCCACCAGACCGAACAGACCGATCCACACCAGCATGTGCAACCAGCCGGAGTTGTCGCCGACCACGGTTTTCATCGCCTGCGGCAGCGGATCGTTGATGTTCGCCAGGGTGCGCCAGTCACCGACGCCTCCGGCAAAGAACATCACGCCCATCGCCAGCAGCACCAGGGTCAGGATCCCGCTGATGTAGGCCTTGGGGATCGTGCGCTTCGGATCCTTGGCTTCTTCGGCAGCCATCGCCGCGCCTTCGATGGCGAGGAAAAACCAGATCGCAAATGGAATCGCGGCGAACATCCCGGCAATCGCTGGCGGCCCGAACACATCGGAGCCGGCCCAGCCGTTCAACGCAAAACTGCTGAAGCTGAACGCTGGCGCGACCACGCCCATGAACACCAGCAATTCGATCACCGCCAGCACGCAGACGATCAGTTCGAACGTCGCGGCCAGTTTCACCCCGAGGATGTTCAAAGTCATGAACACGATATAGGCGCCGACTGCCGCGTGTTTCGGGTCGAGCGCTGGAAATTGCACATTCAGGTAGGCACCGATCGCCAGCGCAATCGCCGGAGGTGCGAAAACGAATTCGATCAGCGTGGCCAGCCCGGCGATCAGCCCGCCTTTCTCACCGAACGCACGACGGCTGTAAGCGAACGGCCCGCCGGCATGCGGAATCGCCGTGGTCAGTTCAGTGAAGCTGAAGATGAAACAGGTGTACATCGTGGCGACCATGAACGAGGTCACCAGAAAACCCAGCGTGCCAGCCACGCCCCAGCCGTAACTCCAGCCGAAATACTCGCCGGAAATCACCAGCCCGACGGCGATGCCCCACAGGTGCAAGGTGCCCAGCGTGGGTTTGAGTTGTGTGTTCATGCGCTTGCTCCCGGAACGGTTTGGAAAGCTCGGGGGAGGGCGTGTGCAGTGGGCGTGCCATTGCTGTGGGGCAGGTCGTAATGTGAAGAAAGCTGTCGTATCGGGGATGTTCGCGGCTGGATGAGTGTTTTTTGTGCGCCAGTTGGGTGCGATGTTGTCGGTTATGCCGTCTTCGCGAGCAGGCTCGCTCCCACAGGGGAATGCATTTCAAAATGTGGGAGCGAGCCTGCTCGCGAAGAGGCCAGCCCATACGGCGCAAAACCCCGCTGTAACGCGAGCATAAACCCACTCTTTACGCTTTCTTTATGCGCCGCCGCACCCCTCGGTCTCGTTCCTTTACAGCCTCTTTTCCGACAATGCCTCCACACGCGGCAATACGCCGTAAAACGGAGATCTTCCATGAGCGTTCTGGACGGGGTGTCCCTGCTGTTGGCAGCCGGGCTGTTCATTTATCTGTTGGTTGCGCTGTTGCGCGCGGATCGGAACTAGGAGCGGCTATGCACAGTTATGACTATTGGCTGATCCTCGCGTTTTTTGCGGTGGTCTTGCTGCCGGCGCCGTTCCTCGGGCGCTTTTACTACAAGGTGATGGAAGGTCAGCGCACCTGGCTGACGCCGATTCTCGGCCCGGTCGAGCGCGGTTGCTATCGAATTGCCGGGGTGGATCCGCAGGCTGAGCAGAGCTGGCAGAAATACACGCTGGCCTTGCTGGCGTTCAACCTTGCCGGTTTCCTGCTGCTGTTCGCGATCCTGTTGTTTCAGGATCACCTGCCGCTGAACCCGCAAAACCTGCCGGGCCAGGAATGGACCCAGGCGTTCAACACCGCGGTCAGCTTCATGACCAACACCAACTGGCAGTCCTACAGCGGTGAAGCGACCCTCAGCTACCTGAGTCAGATGGTCGGCCTTACCGTGCAGAACTTCGTCAGTGCCGCCACCGGTCTCGCCGTGCTGGTTGCGCTGTGCCGTGGCATCGGTCGCAAGTCGACCAAGACCCTGGGCAACTTCTGGGTCGACATGACCCGCGCAACCCTCTACGGCCTGCTGCCGCTGTGCCTGCTGCTGGCGCTGTACCTCGTCTGGCAGGGCGTGCCGCAGACCTTCGCGCAATACGTCAATGCCGTAACCATGCAGGGCGTTGATCAAGTGATCCCCCTTGGCCCGGCCGCCGGCCAGATTGCGATCAAGCAACTGGGCACCAACGGCGGTGGCTTCTTCGGTGTCAACTCGGCGCATCCGTTCGAGAACCCGACCGCGTGGAGCAACCTGTTCGAACTCGCGTCGATCATTCTGATTCCGGTAGCGCTGGTGTTCACCTTCGGTCATTACGTGAAAGACCAGCGTCAGAGCCGCGCGATCATCGCCTGCATGCTCGCACTGTTCCTGATCGGCGGCGCGACTTCGCTGTGGGCCGAATATCAGCCCAACCCGGCGCTGAACAATGCTGCTGTCGAACAGACCGCGCCGCTGGAAGGCAAGGAAGCGCGCTTCGGCACCACCGCCACCGTGTTGTGGTCGGTGACCACGACTGCGGCGTCGAACGGTTCGGTCAACGGCATGCATGACAGCCTCAACCCGCTCAGCGGCATGGTCGCGCTGGTCAACATGATGGTCGGCGAAGTGATCTTCGGCGGCGTCGGTGCCGGGCTCTACGGCATGTTGCTCAACGTGCTGATCGCAGTGTTCCTCGCCGGCCTGATGATTGGCCGCACCCCGGAATACCTGGGCAAGAAATTGCAGGCGCGGGAAGTGCAATTGCTGGTGGTGACCTTGCTGGTCATGCCGGTAGGCGTGCTGGTACTCGGCGCCATCGCCGCTGCTCTGCCTGGCCCGGCGGCGACCATCAGCAACCCCGGCCCGCACGGTTTCAGCCAGTTGCTCTATGCCTACACCTCGGCCAGCGCGAACAACGGTTCGGCGTTCGGTGGCCTGAGTGCCAACACCCCGTTCCACAACCTGATGCTCGGTCTGGGCATGTTGATCGGTCGCTTCGGTTACATCCTGCCGGTACTGGCCCTGGCCGGCA